>Ga0233330_1000119_pt1 | contig 9120 bp, 9 predicted proteins | sample GEONDECOMP201_FD_180703 | JGI IMG/M metagenome (GOLD analysis project Ga0233330, IMG submission 180703) | Leaf litter microbial communities from Shasta-Trinity National Forest, California, United States - GEON-DECOMP-201 | ecosystem: Environmental > Terrestrial > Plant litter > Unclassified... | reverse complement strand
ATACGCCGGATCCTCCATTCTTTATATATGTAATTACGCTTTAGCATCATTCCCCAACGAGTAAGGCGGTAGGACCTGAGCGTTAGCGTAACATATTCCCTATATTTCTCCTCTGTATAAGGAAGGAGTAGAAGGAAGGGGAAGGGAGAGGCAAGAAAATAATTTAGCTTGATCGAGGAAGAAGATAGATTGTTCCACTTGGTCATCCTCTCTTTCTTACCCCCTCCCTGTATGGGCTAAGATGGGAGGCAAGCCAGCCAGTTACCTTTTTATTTCCTGGACCATACAAGTTAGTGCTTCTGAAAACCAGTAACCAGTAGTGATCGAACCCTCAAACACTCGCTGTCCAACTAGCGATCGAACCCTCTCGCTCCCTCCCTCCAACAGAGCAGTTGTATCGGGTTGAGAGGTACGGTAATTGAAATAGTTAAAAACACCAATACAGGATATATTCCTGCGCTTACTGGATAATATAAGTGTGCCTCGGGCGAGTCACGACTCCGTCCCTCCCCGTTTTAACTCCGATGAAGGGGATTCTACTGTGCCATAAGGTCACTTCATTTTCCTATCCACTGGGATGATCGTAGCTATAAGGTAGGTGCCGTGGGAAGCAAGGAGCAAGTGGTGGGATGGTGATTAACTAAGGGAGATAATTCGGGAAAGAAAGGAAGGAGGCAGAGATGAAAGATCACAGATGCATTACTTGATCAAGATTTAGGTTTCAGCATTAGCCAAGCGAACCAAACAGAGCGAGGTGCGCAGCAGTGGAGTTGATAAGCCCTTGAAGAATAGATAAAATAGACAGGTTAAGCTTATCCAACCAATGGAAAGGATAAGGATCAGATGAAGCTAAAGACTGGTAATTATACTCAGAATGAAACGGACTTGGTAACTACCTGAGCGAGCTAACTAGAAGAAGTTACCTGACTTCGAGAGCTGGTTGGTGGGCTGATAAGTGGTGAACCTGAACTATAAATAGCTGAAGGTCGTGGGCTGGAAAGCATCCCGACCTCGTATAGTTGGGCTGGATAAGCCGATTGGATAGTCGTTACAGTAAAATAACTGTTTTCTACCCGAAGGAAGGGGTTTAACAGTAGTTCTGGTAAGAAGTTCGACCAAACAAAGGTATCATACTTGTAAGAAGGGTATAATACTTGTTGTTATCCAACCAAAGGGAGGTATAACAGGGTTACTAAACGAAAAATACGAAAGGGATACTGGGTGTTATCCGAACAAAGGGAAGGATCCATAGTAGTTCTTGGAATAATAAATAGTTCTTTTTCCTCGCCCTTTTTGGGTCGAGTCCCTCCCTTAACGTACCTCGTGTCCTCGTACCCCGTCTCGATCATGGGGAATAAGAAAATAGCCCTGAAAAACAAGGGCAAAGGATGCGCAAAAAGTTCTTTCCCTTTCTATAGGCGCCACCTTTCATTATTATTGCATTTATCACTCTCCTCTATTTTTTTAGGTCCCCGTTTTGGGTGGGAAAAATATATAAAGCAAATAGAGCAAGTTCGATGAGGTTAGCTTATATAAATATTCGAAATGAGAGAGCCTACCATATTAATGTGAAGGCTTCGCCTTGCTGATAGTTGTTAGCTAAAGCTAGCTGCTATAGGGTGAGCTCAGGCTGAACTACAAAGAATAGATATTTATTATCAGAGTAGGTAGTCCTCCTAGCCAGGAGTGCTTGCTGATCTAACAAGGTTTTTCCTTATATAAAAGTACTATATGGAATTATTAATGGGATAATGTGGTGGCTCGTCTCCCTTATTGATCGATCTATTAGTAATAGAGACTTAGTATTTAGTCTATGCTCTATGGTTTGCTTTACATCCTAGAATGAGAGCTTAAGTCTTTATTTATTGCCCTAGGCTATAGGCTGTTAGTAGTTTCCAAGTAGGTACTACTAGCCTTAACTACACAATTATTAGATTTTTTTTATAGTTTTGACTAAGTAAGGCAAAACATCAAATGAAAAGTTTTGTCAATTCTATTCCAACTCAACTTATTCTTGCCTGGGCCCAGGGATTCTAGATTGAAAAAGAGTACAGACCCTTAGTCCTTAGAATACGTTCCATGGAGTTCAAGCAGCAGTAAGGGTTTTCCATAAAGCCATTGAGTAGCTTTCAAAGTTCAATTCATCCAGTTGGCATAAGCAGGTCCTACCTAAAAGCATGAAGTGATGTATGTGTTTAAGTAGTTGTATTCTGGAAGCACTGAACCTTGGTTGCTGGGATTGTGGAAAAGAGTGGTTATAGTAAAGAAAGCGAATAATAATATTAATAAAAAAGATAGGCTTAATTCAATTAAAAGGTGAATCATAAAGAAGCATCCCTCCCCGTGCCGCCGTATATAGAACAAAGCCTTTCTCGCCATCAGCATCAAAGGCATAGACAGCTAGGGCAGAGCCCATGCCATGATTCTAGTTCCATGTTCAGTTTTTGGAAGCATACGAACCCCACAGTAGGGAGGGATCAACCAAAGCTCCTTGCCATGATGCACTTCTGGATGGCACGGCACAGCTGGTCGTCTTACTTCTTGCTTGATCGGACGAGGGAGGGTCAACTTCCATTCCGAGGGCAAGGCAAGCCATTTGGACGAGGGAAGGAGGGTCAATCATTTTGAATTAACCATTTGGGAGTGGGGACCTTACCCATATTTATTGATGTGGGTGGGTGCTGCCAAGATGGACAAGCGATTGAGCGAAGGAGAAGTAGATGGGTACCCAGTCGGATAGGGAGAGTGGGAAATAATTTAGCTAAGGATAATAACCCTGGCTTGCTGGGAAGACTGGATGGTACGGCTCTTCCTCTCTTGCTTGTTCGCGTGGGGTGGGTGGTCCGGTGCCTTTGAGGTTAGAGGTGACAGGTGAAGTGCGCAGCGCAGCGATGTGAAATTGTGTAGTGAAAGGGTGGAGTATGAATGGAATGATTAATTAATCGTTCAGTCCTATCTAAATTGGGTGGGTGGTTTAAAGGCCAAAAAAACCTAATCAATCGCGCAAGACTCATTTTTATCCTGTAGGGGGGGGATATCCCACATGTGATTGGATTAAAAAAGGTTTTACAGGGTATCCATCTAGATTGATCCAACTTGATGGAGGAGGTGGAGGGAGCTGGATTAGTAAAGATAACTGAGCCAGTCTTCTTGGAGGGGATAACCGGGAACCAGAAGCCGGAAGCCTTAGCCTTTATACAAGTCCACAAGCCTGAAGCCTCTCATATTTTGCCTGGAAACCTTTTGCCAGAACAGAAACCTTTTTACAGTCACCGTAGGAACTTACCCTCTTGCCAAGCCCACTGATGAGGAGTGATTTATTTTATTATTGATGGCCAGTTGAGAGGAGGAGATAGAGTCAGGGAGAAAGGCTCCAGTAGTCACAGCTTATTTTGATCCTCTACAAATAGTCAAAGTTCCATCTTTGCCGAGCTTTTGACTAGTTGGGCAGAGAAGAGGAGTCATCATCCCTCATCTGCAACAGGTGACAGTAAGGAGGCAGGCAGAGAGTCTTCATCAATCATTCATACTCCTGGAACAAAGGTTAAAAAAAATGCCCCATCCCAACCAAACCTGGATTAAACAGGTTTTTTTATTTAGGAAATGGTCGGCGCTAAGTAAGGAGCGAGGATACGAGCCGCTTGCCCGACCAAAGGGAGGTGATCCTCACCTCTTTAAATTAAAAGTTAAACGTAATATAGTTAAAAACATGTGCAATGTCCTAATGAAGGCATCCTGGCTTATAGAAAGTTTGAATATATTCTATCTCATTTGTGGAAAATATGGACTGTAATAATTACATCTATTTAATTGAACTGATTCATTTCAGTCTGTATTGACTGGGTTATAATTGTGAATGTCTTTCATGGATTTCGCATAACGTATAGAGCTTGGTGAGAGAGCTCTATATAGTGTGAAGCTCCAACATATTTGGTTAGTGATAAAGGTTCTTACTTTGCAAGTATGAGGTCCTATTATTGGTTGGGTGAGGTACGAAGGTTCCTTCCATTGGTTTACATCTATCATTCATTCTTGTCAGTCAGTTGGCACCTTGTCATGCATGGATAAGTTGTTAGTCTAATTGGTGCGCCTCAAACTAGAGACTGCTGCTCCACGGCAAGAAGGAAGCCTTTAGAAACAAGATTAGTCTTTTGGCAAAGTTAGACGTGGATATGGCTGTCCTGTCTAATACAGACAGGTGCTTATGGCTTAGCTCAGTAGAAACTGTGTTTAGTTATCAATATGGTTCAGTGCTTTTCCCGCCGATAGGTTACTTCCTGCGTAGTATCATATCTCTATCTCTTGTGGGTATTTATTATAAATACTGGCTGGCTGGAAATTTCCCTTCCTGTGAATAGTCCCATTGAGCAGCTCCATGTGTCTTCACTAACTCATTGTGTAACCTTACCTGAATGTTATATGCTTGTAAGTAAACAACATGGTTTAAACCAAGCTCCAAATAATGTCTTCTGGTTAAAACAATGGGGTAGTAACCTCTTTTCTTCTCTTTCCTCTTGGCTTCAGATTGCATATTCATATATTACAATTTATTAAAATGGCAAAGTTACATGTAGAGAGATGCGAGCTTGGTCGAGCCTCATCCGACGACATCCCTCCCCTATGGAACTATATATAGCTGCCAATACACTTACTAATCAGAGAAAAAAGACGCCGGTGGAGATGGATTTGACACTTAGACCTCACTAAGCTCAGTGGTGTACATAGGGCCCGGAGCATAGCATTCGCTTCGATAATAGTGTCCCATATGAAGCCTCGAACCAACCCCATTCTTATCCGTTCATTCGACGATCCTTTCCTTTGAACCTGCTTACTTGATGTCCCTTGCAAGAGGAGATCAGGTGCTTGAAGTATATAGATGAGTGCCCTTCAGTATCGACCAACCCGAGAAGGAGGTGGTCGAACGGAACTCTAAACACCAATGTAGCTTAAAGCCCTTCATTTAACAACCATTCGGTCGTAGTAAGATGCCGAAGATCCCTAATTGGATAATGAGCCCTTTATTATTACACGTTACTAACTACGAGATAAAGGCCTAGAGACGACCAACCATATAAGCGGCTATTGTCACAAACTAAAGCATATATTTTTTCTTTTTTTTTATGCGTGCGTAAGGTATGCACCCCAACCCTTTCAGTTATTAGATTGGGGACCTGAAGAAAGATAATATGATAGGGTGCTAGTTTCCACACATTCCAAAGGGTGGGCAGCACCTCTGCCCGCTATTAATCAATCAATCTCGAACCAGCGATTTCAGGTTCCAGTTGTACTTGTATACAGGCAACACCGGAAAACTCAAAACGACTCAGAGTACGGCCATGCCTCAGATCAAATCAGAAGGCCTGTCATTTCACATTTATAAGGATCCAATAACGAAAAGCCCAACAGAGGCACCACATTCTGCAAAGTGTATTAGGTTATGCTAAGAGAGCCCCGCCTTAGAAGATGATCAGGTTGGCGCAGGAATACAAGCAGCATAATAAACGGATCCATCTGCAGCTTCGTTATTTGTAAGGTTGTGATTCCGAACTGCCCGCTCTACATTATAACCTTTAGTGATTTGATGCCCGTATGATTGGCAAAGGAAATTCAAGTTGTAAAGTGACGCACGCTACGCTCCTACTATAATATATCTCTCGACTATTACTTTCTTTGCGCCTGAGTGACTTAGTGTGCCAATTTGAGTCCTTAGCTGGGAACTACGTAGAGCCAGAACGACCTATCGCCAACTTAAACGAAAACAGTACCAAGCAGAGCTTAGCGAAGACCTGTGCTTATTCAATTCCAGAAGCAGATGCAAAGCGAGTAGTTACGGTAGATGAACCAATTGATCTGGAACCAGTCCCCGGCTTATCTGATGTCAAACGGTATAACCTTACCTTATGAGGTCTGTAATTACTATGTATGTAATTTATTTTTGTGAAGTCCATGGCTTGAGTCCCTATCTGTTAAGTCCAGTAAAGGGAAGCATTGGCCTTGCTCTCTTTCATGGGCTAACTACCTGTATTTTCCCCCCCTCTATAGGCGCTTGCGTAGGGGAAGTCCAAAAAGAAGATAGAGTACAAATAAGATTCAAGTAAGGAGGGCGGGGTCACAAACAATCTAAGCTTGGACCAGGTTCATTATCTAACTATCTAGAATAAGGAAGGTCTGGGTCAGGAATAAATAAAAGGTAAGGTGATCCCTTACCTGAGCTAGTAGGGGGGAACCTCCCTTCTAACTAGCTCTGCTTTGTCAGACCTTGCAGATCCTTCCGAACTCTAGCTAGGTAAACCCTTTGATAATATAAATAAAGGTTATCACTTAAGAAAGAAATATAGTAGAATCGGTTACTTCGAGAGTGAAATGATCCAGTGTTATTACATATATAAATAAATGGTTATCAACTAAGGAAGAAATGATATGAAGGTGATAATCTCGAGATTAAGACACACTTGCATAATTACATATTCAATATAGTGATTCTCGCTTAAAGGAAGATGTCAAGCATGGAAGTGAGAAGCACTGGTCTTATCTTAAGTGAATTAATCCGTGCATGGATAGTGAACGGGAAATGTCCCGTTGTCGTACCAGAACGGGTGCGAAGAGAGAGGCTTTCTGAGAAAAGCGATAGAATGAATGGTAGCACATAAGATGTGTTACTTAAATGGAGCGGCTGGTCCCCATTCAGCAGTAGAGACATAGAGGAGTGTAGTTTGCCTGATGTAGGGCGAGGTACGCAAGTTGATTGATGAGATGACACAGTGATATGTTGCAAGGCGGTGTGTGTGGGTGAGATGGTACGAAAAGGTTCTGATCTTATTTTATTTCTTAGTATTTGGTGTTTAAAGGAAAAAGCGTAATGACATATATAATGAATTCCTGGAATACCACTCACATCGCTAGTGTGATTCCCTCTCCCTTATGGTCGAGCGGCTCCGCCCCTTCGGATACTAGGTCGATCATATTCAACTTATATAAGGCAGAGCTGCGCCTTCCCCCATCTGTTGCTGGATCGTATCCCATTTAAGGTGGGTTGGAGAAACAATCTTACGACGCGCAAAGAGAGAGTAAGTGTGTACTAAATAAGTATTCTGAGTAAGTAAATAGGTAGGTAAAATCCTAAAGTAGTAGTCTTATACCACCAGCAGTCAAAGAAAAGCATAGCCAATCATAGTTTAGCATAGTCCTATATAGTTGATCATTACGCAACATTAGCTATAGCTACTCACATAGAGCACCTCACATAGCCGCCTTAAACATAGACTTAATCGCCCTTAGATGGATTTCAGACGTATCACAGCCAGTAAATACCAGGAGGTCCTTGTCACAAGGTCAGTCGATAGCTCATCATTGCCAGTTCTCATTGCTGATAGAGTCAGTGCCGGCTGGGAGAACACATAGTCCGATCCTTATAAGAAGCCGGTCGCTGGGCTAAACTAATATGCATGGATCCCCGGATACTCAGCTACTCAGTTTGGATCATGGGCTTTGAACGAGGCTACTCTATTTGGATGGCTGCTTGGACTGCGCTAATTGACTGATCGGTTTGAATACTTGGCTTGGGGTACTCAGGGACCGGTTAGGCTCAGATACTTGGGCTGGGCTACCTGGCTCGGAGCAGGCTATAAAATTGCTTGGAACTTAATTAGCAAAACTCATATACACAGGAGTTAATGCCAGGAATCTTTGACAATAAGAAAATCCAGGTAGGGTTCGATGCCAGGGCTCAATACCCCACTGTCTATGCATGTATGCCGAGAAAACCTCAGTCACAGGAGGTCCCGATTCCCGGTTGACGATACCTTATAAAATATAATTACCCTACCACCGGACCAGGAGGTTACCACAGGGAAAGGCCTTTTAACAGGGGGGGCTATTCAATGGTAATACTCAATGGGAGGGGAATAATCAATGGACTCAATGGATGGGCCCAATGGGAAGAATAAAAAAGGGAATAAGCCAGCGGGAATCATCAATAGCCTATACTCTTATAATCCAACAATAATCCATGAGGCTTACAGACAGAGAAAGGGGTTGATTCCCTACAGAGGCACATTGAGGTACGCGTAGAGCTTACACGATGATGTTGATGACATGATACGATGAGGTTGGTTACACGATGAAGGTTACACATTGAATACTCATTCAGAGACATTAAGTGAAACTAATTTATTTTACAACTGATGAGTCTTCTGATAAGAGCGGTGCCCACGGACACAGATGAATGAAACTACCCGCATCATCACTGGCCCAGAGAAAGAAGTAACCTCTATTGAGCCAACATAACCGATAGATAAAAGAACCACAGAGCGAATTAATTCTTTTTGTAGTGAGTGAATGTCATGCAGCGAGTGAACGATTTCTTTTAATGGTATCTTTGAACGGCTTTGTGCAGGCAGTGACGCGGATGGCTTCTTTCATGACATCGCTTCTGTGAACGGCTTCGTGCATGCAGTTCATTTAGAGCTTATGTGCTGGCAGTAACATGGATGGCTTCTGGTCAGTTTGTGAACCGCCGATGGATTGATTCTTTTAATGGCTTCTATTCTTGCTGTAATCCTCCTTAGTGCCCCAGGTTCACAATTTCCACTCATTTCCGGTGGTCACGATAGCCAGTGATCATTGATAGGAAGTTGTCACTGAACAATATCTCCCTTACTATACCTCGGACTCACTTACGAATACGGAACACGATGGCGTTCCTACTTTAACTGGATGCCATTACGATCTGTTACTTACAATGCACCTAGTTGAGGATGGATGCCAGACACATTATTAGGTTTTAAGGTTGTGACAGTCAGGGAAGGGAGGTTGCTTATTTGATAGTGATTGATTTACAGCCACATCTTTTTAGAGAAGTGTCCCACGGACGGTACAGACGGTAGTACGGTACGGGGCCAAGTAATTGAGGCACTGCTGCCATAGGGTATTGAATATACAGTAGTAAATCCCAGGAGTCAATGATACTTGGCTTGGATACCGGTTCTATATAACATACTCATTCGCATTTCTTGTCTAATAAATATCCTTTTAGGTCCGGATAAAAAATGACATTGGGATAGGAAAGTGGATTTTATTCTCACTTCAATATATTCTTTCACGAAGTTTATCTATAATATA
>Ga0233330_1000118_pt1 | contig 9140 bp, 3 predicted proteins | sample GEONDECOMP201_FD_180703 | JGI IMG/M metagenome (GOLD analysis project Ga0233330, IMG submission 180703) | Leaf litter microbial communities from Shasta-Trinity National Forest, California, United States - GEON-DECOMP-201 | ecosystem: Environmental > Terrestrial > Plant litter > Unclassified... | reverse complement strand
TAATCAACATATATATTATATAAATAAGTTGTTGTATCTCGTTATGTCTGTTCTGGTTCGTGTAGTTCCCGGTGGGGAATACTCCTACTGACTACTATACTGGTCTAACTTATACTACTGCTACTACTAATACTGTCCCTGTTATGACTCTTACTCATCAATCATTCTCTGAAGAAGCTATGAGTGGTATCCATTATTATAAAGAAAGAGTAACTTATAGAGCTGAGCTACAGCGAAGAACTAATTATAGCTATAAGTATCCTATTGATTCCTTTCATTTGAGTGCTTAGTCTGGTCCACTGATCATTGAAATGAGACTTATAACGACTGGTTATCTAAAGAATTTGTAACTTATTCATTGATAAATCTTCCCCACACCAGAGTGAGTTCACCAATAGAGGAGTTTTCACTTTCTTAGTCCCTATACCTGAGGAAGTATTCTGCGAGGAGTGAGATCCAATATTTAGGGAGGGACTAGAGCCGCCTTAAGCCATAAGCCTAGACCTTGAACCCTTGAACCCGTAACCTTTAGCTAAGCCCACCTTTCCACCTACACCTATACAGCGCTTGACCTGATCTACATAAGGGAGGGGATATAGCCATTCAGGGAGAAGGTATAAAGAAAGTATTATTATAGGTCAACGAACCATTCAAATGAAGCCACCTTTAACCATTAATTAGCCAGAAGCCTTACGCCATAAGCAGCCTTTCAACTTACCCCGTTAAACATAACATCAACGAGATAGTAGAAGTCACCTATTGAGCCACCATACCCAAGATATAAGATTCTCCCCAAGTCGACACCAGATGAGGAGAGGGAATTCACGTTGTTACTAGGTGGGAGATAACGATTGAGCCGGGGCGGGTGGCACCAGATGAGAGGATAGAAATAGACTTACCGCCGCTAGACACGAGAAAAGGAACACATAACAACTGGATATCCGGGAGCAATTAAGTTAATCATCACAGGATACCCACGATATAAGGGCCCCATCAGATCTGAGAGAAGAGTACCCATTATGAAACAGTGAAAACACCTAAAGTACACAGTGAACCTGTCCAACAAATCTTGCTGGCCTGGGCCAAACCAAAGAGGCTCTCTCTTTTAGTAAAGCACGCATAGATCGCTACCTTTTAGAAGGGTGGTTGGTGCAAGGGCATACCCACCTCATAAGACAACTTTTTGGTCTATTCATAGAGGAAACTCCCACTTACCGAGAAAAGAATACGAAGAGAGTATATGTGCCCTTTAATGATCTCTTTTAGAAAACAACCAAGTTAACGTTTGCCTTTATTACCGGGTCAAGTGTAGTGGTGTGGGATAAAGTTTATCCAAAGGACATTATATCACCCTTTATTTAAGCTGAACGTATATAAAAATAATGCTACCTTAAATGCATGCAATGATAATCTTACGTTGAGTAACAATTCGAGGATCATACCGCTACGGAACACAGAATTGGTCCTACCTGTACTGGACGGAAGAATTGAACAAGCGCTATAGATGATTCTATTTTGAGGTTCCTATAACATTAAGAGCCCATAAGCAGATCAGTATTTGCCAGGAGAGGAGGTCGGTCATTGCCATAGGGTCATACAATAGCCGATCTTTTTTAGCTGGTCATTGTCAGCCGATCTTAGCCAAGAGGTCAACAGAAGGTGGGTGGGCATTGCCACCGGCAGCCCAGTTGTCATTGCTAATAGCCCATCATTTCCGGGAGGCATTGCCTGGGTTTTTAGCTCCCGATTCCCTAGTTTATTTACCTGTGAGTTATTTTATGCCGATTACCCTTGTTTTTTTCCATAGGTTTACCATGGGTGGACAGTAGATCCAGTGGTCGACGATAGCCTGGAGTCATTGACAGACGGGTATATTTATAACCGATCATTTGAAGCCGGTCCCCGTCCTAGTCAGCTGATCTTTGTCAGTCAGCCGATAGTCCGTCATTACCAGGAGGTCCCGATTTACGGTTGCCAATACCCGGATAGAGCATAGCCAATACCCACAATACACAATTCCACACGTACGAAACATTGAAAACTATTATCTACGGAAGCTTTAGCTTGAGCTTTAGCGCCTTTGTCCTTATAGCTTTTCGGGCTTGACAAAACACAAAAACTACCTGAATTATTGCTTGGTAAATTACCCTGCTGTTACCTTATGATGCTACCTACCTTCCTACTGGCTTAGATATAATACTCGCCTTACAACTTATTGAGACCTTGCCTCCCTTACTCAATGCCCAACAGAGACCTTGCCGGCCGCTTATAACTGCGAAGACCTTTGCTCCAACCTTGCTGCTTACTTAACAACGAAAATAATTTGATATAGCAGGCTATATTCACGCTGGCTGGATGGTCAAATCATCACTGGAATAAGGCAAAAAGGGCGGGCAGGCGGGATTTATTTAGTGATCGATCGATGGCCGGATCGGGGCAGGCACAAACTCAACAACTTTGAACATATATAAGATACGTGGTTGGTTTTTGGTTGGAAGGTGATTCAACCAGTAGTAGATAAGTTTGAAGGAAGGAAAGAGGGTCTTACCCTTAATAGCCACCTTTTAGTACTGAATTTACCCTTTTTACAAGGACCTGACCTTCTATTTTAAATTGAGAATAGGGAATAAATAAAGGCTTTTCCAGAGGTTTCAAATAAAAGAAATTTGTCTTTTTTCCGAAAGCGGGAATGGGTGAACAGCATGAACAGCCAGCTTTAAGTACTTATTGGGTGGGGGTGGTATTGGCTAGCGGCTACTTTGTTTCTATGGCAGCTGGATTTATTTGGGAAGAAAAAAAACATTGCTCCAAAAAGGATTCTTAGAGCCACTCATGAAATTGTTCTCATTGGGCCCACCCCCACCTTGAGACACTTTACCTCCTATTCGGTCACCCCTAATCATCGCACTTAAACTAAATATAAAATACCCAGACTTATTAGCCTTGACCCTCGGGCAGAAGGAATATAATACCCCGTGTACCCACCCACACCTCTTGGAAGTTTGTATATGCTTTATGAATCTAATATCTCTCATCGGTAAATGCAAACCCCTATTGGGGAATGCAATCTATGAATAATGCTGTTGGAAGCTCCAATAACAACTTCTCCCATTCTCATCAAGCTTGTCGGAGACTTATCATCGGCGATTGCAAACTTTCGTTACTCACCAATGAGGTCAGAGCTACTCACACAGGAAGTACTTTCTTTCTCTTTCCAAGGCCTCGTACCTCACAAAATGTTGTTGGAGGCTCCACTAACATATTTCCCAAACTAACAAACTGTTTGAGCAGCTGTGTGTTGCATGCGTTGTTAGGGGTGCTTGCTTGGGTTCCAGTCGTTACGGCCGGTATAGGTTTTACAGTTTATGGTTATCCGGTTCGAGGTGTGGTGAGGCGTGAGATGTAGGGCTACAGCTTCCTATTTTGGTATCCCGATTCGGGGTCCTCATCTCTGGCCTGTGCATTCTGCATGTGTTACATATACATAGGGGTTGTTAAACCCGCATGTGATTGGATTAAAAAAGAACCCGGGCAATTTCTATAACCTGCTGGCTATGATTTCCTATAAGCTATGATCTACGACCGGTTGGCACTGACTCGCGATGACTCCTGGTAATTACTGGCTCTAGCCCCTGGTGTAGTTCATATATATAGTGCCATATAGGTGGACTGGATGGGTGGTGCCTTATGTGGACTAGGCGGACTTGGTATATGTGTATTTGGCAGATTTATTCCTTACGCGTACTGGATGGACTGGGCGGTGGAGGTAACTTGGTGGACTTGCAATTGTTCAAGTTCAAATGTGGCCTTGTTATCCTACCTCTAAGATTACCACGTACCTTGCTACCCTTTCACTAGTGAAATGACCAGGTCCCAAGGCCCAGGTATATCAATCGACTAGCTGACACGTCACCTCTTACTCTTCAATTTCCCACTTCAAGGTCCGTAATGAGAGAATTAACCAGCTACTCGCAAGGCCACCTTCTATTATTAATTTACCCACCCTTAACTTGTCCCAGTGCCATGGAAACAAGCCCGAATAGACAAGCTTATTAGTCAGTCCAGTTAATCCCGACTGCCTGGAGCCCTATGGACACTAGCGTCTTTTCTTGTTGGTCCAGCGGAGAAACAAAGCCTTTAGAGTATCGTCCATGTGGAGTCTTAAGCTGTAGAGACAGAATACTATGTCCAGTTCGGAGAGGCAGATTTGTACCTACTTAGTCCAAGCACTTTGTGGAGAGGTGGCATATTAGGATTATATATATAGTGCAACCGTGTAAACAGAGTAAATGGAAACTTTGAGCTCTGATCCTCCCTGAAGCAAGTTAGTTTTTATCTTTAACAGGGAAAAGTTAGTGACCTTCGACGGGATGCTTTGACGACGATTTAAAGCCAACTGATAGCGGAGCTCCTCTCATTGTATATCACCGTAAGTATATTGTAGGTCGGGCATATTGCTCTATAGGTTTGGTTAGTTTCTATGTTCTCCTTTTGCTATCCCCTCCCTGGGTTAGGTGATGCCTGGGGGCCTAAAGGCCCTCCTTGGTGATTCAGGTGATGAATACTTCTGGTTACAGGTGAGATTCAAGGTTACAGGCTTCTGGTAAAGGAGGTGAAAGGCAAAGGCTTCTATCTCCTGGTGAATGGTGACCGGATTCATTCCTTCCGATGTATTTGCCGGTGGACAGGGCTTCCTCCATCTGTTAAAAAGCTAAGGGGTAAAGGCTTCTGGCACAAAAAGTTGAAAGTTGAAATTGCCTAAGGTTAAAGGTTCGAGGCTTATAGCTTCTGTTTAAAGGCTTATGTTGGTTCTGTTTGTTTAGGCTTGTTTGACTTGCTTGGCTTGTATCGGCTGGTGATGAAGGCACTCGCGAATTTACCATATTGATAGGTCCACGTCCATACTATATATATAATTTATTTCCTCTGTAAGCCCTTCTTTTTATTCTATCGGGAGAGAACCTACCTATCTTGTTAAGGTGCTTTATAGGCTTCTTATTGGGTATTCATCTATGGGGGGCCTTACCCTTCCTATCTTGGTTCTGTTTAATGGGGTAGGTAAAAGGAGGTCCTTCCATGTTTTTATAGCAGCATTAGGGCGCTGAACCAAAAAGCAATTGCGAAACTATCCAATCATATATAAACTTTAGTAAATGCTATATTTGGTAAATCAAGAATTTATTTGAGTAGCCTGGAGTTAATGGGACCCTAAAAAGGATTTTTCATAATAAAAAGTTGAATCATAAGTTTTTGTGGTATTGGTTCCCAGCAAAATTGTTGCCTGGTCCGAATCTGCAGGCAATAAATTTATAAATATTCGGGCGTAAACCACCCCGCTTATAGGCACAGTACCCAACACGTTAATTCACCCAACCTTGTGTTGCTAATTTTCGGGTGGAAACGTAAAGATGGTGCAGTGGTTTCAATAAAAGAATAAAACTACAAAACAACCAGGAATAAATCCGAGAATAAATGCTCCATCCATCATGTTTTCCAAACAATTAATAGAAGGATATATCGATGGTACGTTAGAATGTACCTCGGGAGATAAATGAAAGTATAAATTAAAGCTAAGCATCGAAAACAGTTGTATAAACACCTGGATCTACTTATTGTATCGACTCTTGTATTGAATCCCCTGGGTCGAGGACTACCTGTCTATCGTAAACCACATTCTTCTATTGTCGACCACTCTTATCTCTGGGCTTAAAAATTAATGACTATTGGCTTTTCGACGTACAATGAATGATTGTCTATGGACTCATCCATTGCAATTTCCTTTCTCCATCGGTACCAAGTAAAAGCGGCTTCACACCGAAGTTTAGCTATTAGGGGTGGGGGGGCTCAATGAGCAAGGCTGTTGGCGTATCCATAGTTGCTGTTGCCAACACAAAATCCTTTCGTTCTCTACCCTGTCTCCTAACTCCCGGGAAAGGTATAAGACAAGCAATAAACCATTTGGTCTTTGTTCACTATAACCTGGGTCTTCTTGAACTCGTTGAACTTCCTTCCTGGACGTCATATGGGGCCTGTCGAACAGGTAAAACACATAGGCCACCACCTCATTCCAAGGCACGTGGTAAAGAGAAAAGGTAACAACGCACTAAGAACTGCCTCCTTCCTGTGCACGTCTTGAACTGGTAACACACATTGGATAAAAAAACCACGTAATTACTAGTACGGGGGAAATAGAACAGGTAAGCCACATATAATCAAACCTTCCTGGGCTTGGTGGATTATAACTGTTCAAACCCGTGGAATCACCTCACTCGCTTCTAACCACCCTCTCCCGGCATCAAGTGAATTACAACAATTAATTGAGTACATAACCGCCTCCCTGTATGGCAGATAAGGGCACGAACCGCTCGCCCGAGGTACGAGGGAATGACCCGTAGGGACTCAATTGAGGTACGAGGGTGAGGGGGTTTCAAGTATAGAAAAGCAAGCCACCCATTTCCTTGCCTCACATGCTAGGCAACTTTTTATCTTATCCCTAGCAACGCATCTATCCACTTCCACTAACTACTTCCTAAACGTTTTCGCATTACTCGATCCGACCAGCGCATACCATCAATCATTTATTCAACGCCTTCCCTTCCCGGTAACACATGTGTCTGCCCCCCCCATCCATCCTTTTCCGTCTGTCTGTGCACCCATATACAAATACATTCAGTATCAATAAAAAGAAATAAATAAATCAAGGCAGTGTGGACATTCAGCCCCTTTCCTTTCATATCCCGGTGGTCTTTTGTACTCCCGGTTGAAGATGCATAATCCAGCTCTTAACATCCATCATCAATTTGCCTATGCTCCTCTTATGATGAATCAGCATAAGTAATCTTTGTATGTATGTAATGGTATAACTTGCTATAAGTTTTTCTATGTATGATTGGTGGAATGATGGATCTGCTCGCTTTGCTAGAGGGCGGATAGTGTTATGTTTCATGTGTGATGGCCCTTTCGAAAGAGAATACTATCGTAGCACATTGTAGAATTTGTAGCGCATAATCATTCACTGGACATAGCCCCCGTAGATAATAATAATAATATTATTATCCTCTGTGTATAAACCACCTTATTGTGTTACCTCTTGGCAGCACCTGTTAGTAGCGCCTCTGTGTTCCACTGCACCTAATTTTTTAGTGCGCCTCATTGTAGCACCTTTGTATGTTTTCTGTAGATCAGTACCAGTAGCACCTGTTCGTTCTAGCGCCTCTCCCTAGCTCTAGGTCCTAGCCCCTTTATTTTATTGAATGGGCTCTCTTAAACCCCCTTATAGGAATACCCTTACTTTTTCCTTTGTGTCTAATCCTCAATGGTGATTCATATATATATATATATTTAGGTATTGCTTAGCCCTGGTCCTATCATATAGCTGTTGTTCGCAGCTCGTTTCATTTACGCCCTCCTCGGTTTATCCGCTTTCCCACTAGCAAGTGGCGAAAGCAATTGGTGGCATCCTAAACATAGATAAACTTACTTAAATGTACTATTTAAAAATATATATGGATTCACTATCTTCGTCCTCATCATAGCCAGTTGACTTTGCTGATAGTCTCTTGGCCATAGTCCCCTACCTAAGTAAAAGTACCCAGTCATATTTATGATTCAATAGGTATAGCCATAAGCAAAATCAGTGCCTGATACCCGGGAGACCATTGTAAATTACTAGATCTCCTACGTGTCATACTGGAAGTGTATATACACAACAATATATGCCGAGTGGAGCACAGCGAAAAGATTTTGGGGGTGGGGTATTATATAAGTCCCTTAATTAAGACAGTCTAGGCCTTACTCCATTAACTTCCCACTCTATTTAAACAAGGTCTTATCCTTTCTTTAGGGCAGGCTCGGACAACAACCACAATTGATAGGTGGGGTATGCTTATTCAACTTTACTAATCAAATTTCACAACAGCTGTTTGAGGGGTCAGATGTCCAATCTCATCGGAAGACGAAAATGTATTTTATTTCCTTCCTGAAACATGCCTTTCCATGAAGTTTACCTATGAGAGGCATATATTTTATTTAGGCTAAGCAAAACACCAGAAGACCTTATTATTATTATTATTTTATTTAATTGAGATCCATACTACTTTCATATTTGGTTACAATTGACTGCCTTTAGACTATCCTTTGGAACCTCTGCCTTTGGACTTTACAATAATCCATACTGACTTGGTATGCCTCTTAAGGAAATACTACTTGGGACTTCATTCTGAAACTACTATGTTCTCATCCTTGGTAGGAGGAGTAGGCCATGCCAGGTTTAATGCCGGTAGTCGATCCAAGTTGGAACAGAGTCACTCGCATATCTACATTTCATACTTGCAATGTTGGTTACTTCTTCTCCAAAGTCAATAGGAATCCAATGACTAATCTATCCAATGATAGTTTTACTCTTATTGATCCAATTTAAATATAGATCAATAAATAAATACATGGGTGGGTACTACAGTAGTATATTGCATCTAAAATGAAAATCGCATCGATACGTCCTTTCACTGGCCTTTCTGAATATGATTATTGCATAGAGACGTTTCACTTGTCCATGCACTTCCGCCTTAGAGTTAAAGCCTTGCATATAGTTAGTTCTAAGAAGTACAACAACTAGTAGTTAACAACTTGGCTCCATTGGCAATAAAAGGATAAATTATTTTTGGCACTTTGAACTTGCCTTTCTCTAGCCGTAGTGCATAAACTTTCAATCCATTTATATGAGATCTATAATATGATACATTTTACATTATAGTTGAATAGCTATAGCTATTATAAGCAGTCTCTCTTCTATGGGCTGCTATAGTAAGGCTGAAGGGAAAGTAAGTGACCTTTCCATCTAATAAAGGGCCAGAACAGTAAGCCTGCCAATAGTAAGTAAGTGCCCAATAGATCATTGCTAGCCTTGTCTCCAAAGGTTGACCAAGACAAGGGACATCACCTGTGTTGCTGGGCCGGTTGAAGTAGAGGTATTATCTGTAAAGAAAGGTGGATTTTTACTGCTTGCCTACTTTGTGGTGCATGGTTGTTGCCTGGTGATCGCTATTACTTGCTCCCATTAGGTTTATTGGTTGGAGCAATAACGCTCAATGAGCTTTATACCACACCTGGCATACCCGGATCATAAAAGGGTTAAAATAAAA
>Ga0233330_1000117_pt1 | contig 9231 bp, 6 predicted proteins | sample GEONDECOMP201_FD_180703 | JGI IMG/M metagenome (GOLD analysis project Ga0233330, IMG submission 180703) | Leaf litter microbial communities from Shasta-Trinity National Forest, California, United States - GEON-DECOMP-201 | ecosystem: Environmental > Terrestrial > Plant litter > Unclassified... | reverse complement strand
ATATTAAAGAAGAAACGGAGTAGTGTAATCCATCTAAAATAGGAGCAGGATATATACCTAGCATAACAGTAAATACTACTAATGTAAATAAGATAAAAAATTCGCGTCTGTTTACATCAGTAATAAAATCCTTTTCAAAGAATAAACTAAAGCTACCTCCAAATGCTATCCTGTTAAACATATATATAGTATATGCAGCGGAAAATACTATAGAAGAGCTAGCTAAAGCACCTAATAAAGGTAATCTTTCGAAAGTACCATACAAGCACATAAATTCTCCTATAAAGTTTAAAGTAAGTGGTGTTCCTGCATTACCTAAAGATAGTATAAAGAATAAAATAGAAAATAAAGGCATTATTTGGGCAATACCTCTATAATAACTTATCAGTCTGGTACCAGATCTGTCGTATAATACCCCTCCAACACAAATAAATAAACCACTTGAAACCAAACCGTGAGCTAGCCCTAAAGCTATACCACCCTCTATTCCCTGTATAGTATTACTAAATACACCTATAAGATATACAGCTGCGTGCGATACAGAACTATAAGCTATAAGTTCTTTAACATCTATTGTCCTTAATGTACTAAAACTAGCATAAATTATCGTTATAACACCTATAAGATATATTATATAAGTATAATCTATAGAAGCTTTAGGCAATAATGGTAATATAAGTCTAAATATACCATACAGACTTAACTTTAAGACTATAGCAGCTAATATAATACTACCACCTAAGGGTGATTCAACGTGAGCTTTTAATAATCAAGTGTTTAAGAAAATAGTAGGTGTTTTTACAGCAAATGCAATAAATATACCATAAAATAAAAATAACTGTGTAGAATAATTAAAATTAGTTTTATATAATGCATCAAAATCTGTAGTTCCCATTATAGAAGACATAGTTAATATAGACAACAATAAAAATAATGACCCGAATAATGTGTATAAAAACAAGTAAAAACTAGCTCTTACTTTGTTGCTTGAACCAAATAAACCTATTAATAAAAACAAAGGAGGTAATATACTTTCAAAAAAAACATAAAAAAGTAATATGTCTAATACTAGAAAAACCGCTAATAATAATGTCTCCAATAATAAAATAATTATTAGATATGATCTAATATTTCCCTTAATTGAATTTCAGTTACTTAATAATGCAATAGGAGTTATTATGGTTGTTAACAATACAAAATATATAGATAGTCCATCTAAACCTAAATATAGATCAAAAGAGCTAATCTGGTGATATTCCTGAACAAATTGGAATTGATTACTGCTAAAATCAAAAAGTATAAAAACAATTAAAGAAAGAAAAAGGTTAACAATAGATGTACTTAAAGCTATTGTTTTTATACGTTTTACGTGTATACTAGATAAGTCGTAACTCATATTAGTAGATATTGTAAATACACCTATTAAAGGTACTATTAATAAAAAAGAAAGTAACATATAAATAGTAAAAAAAAAAGTACTAAAATCCCTCGGTCTCAAAAATATTCGGATATATAAATTCCAACCATCAGACAGGAAGAGAGGAAGACAAAAATACAGGAAAAAATTAAACTATTGATTATATTAAAAGATTTAACCACTAGCATAACTTAGTTAATCAATAAAATCATTAAACCCTATTGGACTTATTTAAAGTGGTAATTATTATAAGATAAAATATCCTACTCTACCGTTTAACTAATAATAAGTAGGGGAATTAATACCTTTAACATGTAGTAAGACTACTCTTTTATCTTATTTGCATTTGCAGAGAAAAGTCATTTAGGAGCTAATTGGTCAATAAGAATAAAGAAATACATTAAAGCAAAGATATATTTGTAGGTATTATTTCAAAACTATATAATATACAGGGAACTAAAATAACAAATGCAATAACTAAGGGTAATAAGACAGTTCAACAAAAGGACATCAATTGATCAAAACGAATTCTAGGAAATGAAGCTCTCGCTCATATAAATACGAAAATCATTATACAAGATTTAACACCTAAAGTTAAACCATATATTAATCCTTCTATTAAAGAATCTGAATATAAAGTTTCATTTTGTAAATTATTTATGTAGTAATCGAAATCAAAATATTGCACTAAAGTAAATAAAGGAAGGTAATCATATAGATAACCACCTAAAAATAAAATACTAGTCAGTATACATATTAATACAATACTAGCATATTCAGCTAAAAAAAAGAATACAAATATAACCGCTGCGTGTTCTGTCATAAACCCACTAACAAGTTCCGATTCAGCCTCAGCTAAATCAAAAGGAGCTCTATTAGTTTCCGCTATAGATCCTATGAAAAATATAATAAATATAGGGAACAAGGGTATTATAAACCAAACAGCTCTTTGAGCTTCTATGTTAACAGTTAAGTTTAAAGATCCTGTTAACATTACAACAAGTAATATAGCAGAACTTAAAATTAATTCATAACTTATCAATTGTGCTGTACTTCTAAGTGAACCCAAAAAAGCATATTTACTATTTGCACTTCAACCCGCTAATAGTATACCATATGTAGATAATGAAGAAACTGCTAACATGTATAGTATACCCAAATTAAGATCACCTAAAGCTAAACCAGGACCATACGGTACAACAAGATAGCCTAGTAATGAGAATATTAAAGTTATAATAGGACCAAGGAAGAATAGACCTAAATTGGCTTGTGTAGGTGATACGTATTCTTTTAAAAGTAATTTTAAAGCGTCAGCAAATGCTTGTAGAAGACCATAATATCCAACTATATTAGGACCTAATCTTCTTTGCATACTAGCCATTGTTTTTCTTTCAGCTACAGTTACATATGCTACAATCAATAATACAGGCACAGTTACAAGTAGAACTTCTATTATAGAAATTAAAGTTGGGATATATAACATTTTATTTATTAAATAATCTAAATTTAATATTTATGTTCTTTATAAAAAGGGCACGTATTTTTTTTTAAGTATTTTTTAGGTTAAAAATAACTTTAGTTTTAATATAAAAAATATATAAGTTACCTATTATTTAGAGTAGTTAAGGTAAAAAAATAGGTTACTTAGTTTTTAATTATGAATAACATTTATGGATTTACGTATTATTTAGAGTAAAGGACTAGATGTAATAATAAATAAATACTTAAGATATACCTAGAAACAAAGGTTACTTTAAATAATATATTTAAATATTCGTAAAATAAGAAAATATATTAAGACACTTAAAAACAAGCGCTACTTCATTAAATAAACTTTTATGTTAAGGCATCTTAAACCAATAAGCAATAAAAATATTATGTTAAGGCGGCTATAGATAAGCGCTACCTCATTAAACTAATAGTTTAATACTTTTATATGCAACTGCTACCTTTATAAGAGTTTAAGCAACATATAATAATAAGAAAGCCATCATAAGTGCGAATAGACCCGTAGCTTCTGCAAAAGCAAAACCTAATATAGCATAAGAGAATAATTGACCTTTTAAAGAAGGGTTCCTAGCCACACCTAAAATTAATGCACCGAATACAACACCTATACCTACACCTGCACCGATTAAACCAGTAGTAGCTAATCCTGTACCTATTATTTTTGCAGCTTGTATCATAGTTTATATTCACTTTTAAAATAAAACCCAAGAAAGTGGTATTTATTAACGACTGTTAGGTTATAACAATAAACCGATTAATTATATACTACTTAAGGATAAGATATTTATTTTATCGGGTTAGCCTACTTAGTCTTCAACTTAAGCCGAAGGAAACAAAAGTATAACTTTTCCCATATCCTAATCATTCTTATAGTTATATTTGTAACCAATAGTTAGACTATCACTATAAGCCAATTAGTTTAGTATTTTAAAGTACTACTCTTATCCAAGACTTGAACTTGGATCTAGATATTAGAAGTATCCTGCTCTACCATTGAGCTAATAAGAATTAGGCTATAATTATAATTACATAAAAGAATATAAAAAAAGTACTAATAGTTATTTTTTTTTAATTAACTTTATATCAGTACTATTTAGAATACTGATTTGGTTCAGATACTATGTTGTATACTTTATTACTTAATACAAGCATTTGCCTACTGTCAATCTTTAAAGCATTTTTACCTAACTCAAATACAAATCCTATTGTTAAAATTAAAAATAAAACTAACATAAAAAATAAACCATAAATGTCGTTAGTGTAGAAACTAGTCACTAAAGGATAAAACATTAACAATTCAAGGTCAAATACCAAGAATAATAACCCAAATATAAAGAAAGAAATACTGAATTGTGTTCTATTCTGACCTAAGAAAGAATGAAAACCACATTCGAATGCACTATTTTTCTCCTGATATGGATTATGCGGAGCAAATATTAAATTAATTGCTAATAATATTATAGCCAAGATTGGAACAAAAATAAAAAAAAAAGTAGTACTTGTCATTTAAGGATTAAATATTATTAGGGCTAATACATTAGCCAAACTTAAAATCTGTTCTGATACGAACATAAATAAAAGAACTATTAAAGTTAATACAGAAATAGTGATAGTTAAATAACTGGATAATTTTATACTCTCTGTTTTAAATGTTAATTTTTTAACTAATACATTATTTTTAATTATATTACCATGTAAGTTTATATTTACCAACTCAGGATTAATTATATAATCTGTCTCATCAAAGAATACTTGTTTAATTATATTTAAATAATATACTGCACTAATAACACTAGTAAAAATAGCAACTAAAGTTAGGAAGATATAACCGCTATCTAATGCTGCGCTCAATACCATTTGTTTAGCAAAGAATCCCATAAGAGGTGGTATACCAGCAAATGAAAAAATAGTAATAGCTAAACTTAAAGCTAAAACAGGATTTATATAAAAATATCCTTTCAATTGACTTATTAATTGTATAGGTGAATTATTTTTATCTTCAAGCTCCTTAAACTCCTCAGTTTCGTTTACGTAATAGTAAAGAGAAAACCCTATACTTATAAGTATAATAAACGCATTTAAGTTACTTATAGAGTATTGCATTAAGTAAAAAATAAAGGCTTGAATTGATTCAACACTATTAATACTTAATGCCAATAATATAAACCCGACATGCGAGATAGTACTATAAGCAAACAACCTTTTTATCCTAAATTGTGTTAGACCCACCACGGTTCCAATAATTAGGGAAAATAAAGAACTAACTAATAAACTAGTAGATCAACTAAATTCAAAATTAAATAAGGAATTACTTGTATAATGTACTAGCTCTAGTAAAAATATAAATATAGATATTTTAGCGACTATAGCTACAAAAGTTGTTACTATTGTGGGAATAGCATCATAAACACCAGGTGATCAGAAATGAAATGGTGCAGCACTTACCTTGAATAAAAAACCTACACTCATTATAAGCAAGGCAAAATTTATGTATTGTGACTTATATCCGTACATAATACTACTACTATCAGAATGGTTATTTGCCAAGTCACTTATACTAGTTATAATGTATATACCATCTAAATTAGTTGTACCAGAGTTAGCATATAACAAACTTGTACCTAGTAATATAAAACAAGAGCTTAACCCTCCTAACAAAAAATAAGTAAGACCTCCGGACGTAGCCAACTCAGAATTCCTGTATATTGTGCTAAGAATATATAAACCATAACTTTGTAACTCTATAGATAAAAAAATAGACACCAAATCACTAGTAGATACTAGAAAAGTAGCTCCTATAACTATAAAGACTATAATCAAAGGGTATTCAATTATTTTAAATTGTTCAGCCATTTTATTAATAATTTTGGTTCTGTAATATAGAAAGTTGTATAAAAATAACTTATTTAGGCTAGAGTACTCTGCCAGTCATACCCTTCTAGGATAAAATCCTGTTAGTTGTAATATGATTGCACTGATTAAAAAGATAAACACATGAAAAACTTGGGTAATACTTGTAGCATGAAATAGTCCACCATATAACCCTATACCGGTGTCTAAGATAGTAAGGTATAAGGTAGCCATAGCTATGTATGATGATAATGTCAACATAATTATTACAATTCTGCTATATAGGATAGACTTATCTCTTCTGGATGTAATGGCACAGGATAATAATAACAGTATCATTGATAAGTTAATCATTTAAAGTACTCAGATTTGAACTGAGAATATGTAGTATAAATCTTTATATTTTAACCTAAAATAATATTTTTTTATTTTAAATAAGCATTAATATGATATAAACTCGGAAAAGAGATGATTCGAACATCCAGGTGCATAACACAATATTTAGCAAATATCTCGCTTTACCAATAGCAACTCTTCCTATGCATTTATCCCTTATATAATTAAGTAATAATATAAAGACCATTTATGCTTTTACTATTTTTACAATTACTTAAAGTTCATAAGGTTTTACGATTTTCTATCTTTAACAAAAAGTTGAAATTTTTATTAATTTATAATAAGAATTATTATTAAACTATCAAATAGGTGTTTAATTTAGTACATATTAATACATATTAATATTTTTTAGTATACTTGTTTTATAGCCGGGAGGGAAAATTGAATTCCCATTATTAATGCATGAAATTAATGTTCTAACCTATTGAACTATCCTGGCTTTTAGTTAACTATATTAATAATGAACATAGTTAACTAATTTAATTTTTAATTTAGCCTAGTAATAGCTTTATAAATCCAATAAAGGGTGAATACCCTGACTTGAACAGGGAACGTACTGTGCCACATACAGTTGTTCTACCGATTGAACTATATCCACCATAAAAAGTAAAATTATTTAAACTAAATAGTATAATAAGAATAAAAATTTAAAAATAATTACATATTATGTTGGAGTGATTCGAACACCCAATAATAAATACCAAAAATTTATGACTTGCCGATTAGTCTACAACATATATAAAAATTAATACCCTAGGTAATATAGTATTAACTGTTTAAAAATAAAGTAAGGTAAATCCGACTTGAACGGATAAAATAAAAATATCAAATAGTCCTAAGCTATTCATGTCTACCAATTCCATCACTACCTTTACGGTATGCTCGAGATAAGATTTGAACTTACAACCTAGGTCGCTTCAAGACCCCGCTCAACCAATTGAGCTTCTCAAGCTTAATGTATACATTTTTATTTACAAAAACTCACCTCTTTATCAAGTTTAATAAAAATACATTTAAATATAAAGTTTATAACATGTATGGAGACATCAGGACTCGATCCTGAAATAACGATATGCAAAATCGCAGTTTTACCAGTTAAACTATGTCCCCTTAATATTACTTTTTATTATTACATTTGTTTTATACATATTTATGCTTTTACTTTTTTTTTTCAAGTATCCAAAAGAGGACTTGAACCTCTACGACTTTAGGTCAACGAAGCTTAAGTTCGTCCTGTCTACCAATTCCAGCACTTGGATTTAAAAAGAAAGTCTTAGCTAAGGCCAGAGTGATTTGAACACTCATCTCAGCTGTCATGAGCAGCTTGCTTTACCAATTAAGCTATAGCCTTAATAATTTATTTAATGTGCGGATAAAGGATTTGCACCAATATATGCTGGGCATGAGCCAGTTATGTTTCTATTACATTAATCCGCATTTATAACAAAGAATAGCCAAAAGCTAAAAATTTATAATATATTTATAGCCCCAGAGGGGTTCGAACCCTCGAATCTAATGGTGAAAACATTATCTCTTAACCACTCGAGCATAAGGCCTATATACAAGTTTGTATCTTGATTGTTAAACCAGTTATATAAGTCCAGTGCAAGTATCGCACTTGCTTCAGCTGGTTACAAAACAGCTACATTACTTTTATGCTAACCAGACTGATTAAAGAAATGTAACGATCTTATTTTAATAATAATTATTTATGAGATATCAATATTGTTTAGTTATATATTTAATTAGTACTTTATCCCTAAAAAAATTTAAATTATTTCAGGTAAAGCCTATTGATTGTAACTAATAAATTACATTTGTGATATGATATATAAATATAACATATCAAAATTTGTTTCTAAAATTACAAAATCGTAGTGTTCTACTACGTATATTTAAGAATATCTTAAAGTAAGTTTCGTGCCTAGATGCATTCAGCACTTATCTTTAACTAACATAGCGTTCCTGCCGTGCCTATGCTATAAATCTACTTAAGTGTAAGTAACATCCCTGTATAAACATATAGTTAATACTTAAATATAAACATTGTTTGTATTTAATTAATATTGGGCGCATAAACAACAGGTAAACCAGAGGTTAATATACCCAGCTCCTTTCGTACGAGGGGTATATCCTTATTTTATTCTAATTTCCTCTAGAAGATAGAAACCATACTGTCTCACGACGTATTTAACCCAGCTCGTGTAACTTATTAATCGACGAACAGTCGAACCCTTCATAATTCCTGCATTCATGTGGATAAGTTAAGCCGACATCGAGGTGCCAAACTGCGCACTCAATTTGTACTCTCTGGCGCAATTAGCCTGTTCAATCTGTGCATAATTATTAATACTACTTTATTTGTTAAAAATAAGGTAATATTAATCCTTATTTCTCCATCTTTTTCAAGATAGTTCAGACTATTTCTTCATCTTTTATTATATAAAGGCAACACGATATTTGAAAAAGGATAATATTAAATAAAAAAAAATCCAACCCGATAAAAAGGTATAAAAAAATATAATTATTTACTACTTACTCAACCTTTAACACCATAAGCTCCATTACGGTTTTTGGAGTTTATAAACGTATATTGTACGTTTGATTTAGCATGACCTCTTAACATTATGACAGATAAACCTCTGAAAGATGAATCTATATTCTTTAAACCACCTTTTCACTTCATTTTAAACACTGATCTAGAGGCGGTTAATCTTCTTGTTAATCTTCCTTTAGCTTCTACTCTAATACCTCTCATTTTTAAATGTTTTAAAGAATTAAGTATATAGTAAGAAAATCAATTAAAAGATAGATTGATTTTTTCCCGTTTCCGTTTCAATAAAAATTTAGCCGTATTATCATCCGCAGATCGGTATAAATTAAGCAATAGATTATTTAATGGATCATTAATATTAGTATTGCTAAACATAGAGCTTATATTATCATTTCTTATAATATTCACATATAAATCCTCTTTATTAATTTTATGGAACTTTTCTAATTTCTTATATATAGTAGGTACTTTTACCTTACGTAAAGAAGACTTTAAAACTCTATAT
>Ga0233330_1000116_pt1 | contig 9307 bp, 4 predicted proteins | sample GEONDECOMP201_FD_180703 | JGI IMG/M metagenome (GOLD analysis project Ga0233330, IMG submission 180703) | Leaf litter microbial communities from Shasta-Trinity National Forest, California, United States - GEON-DECOMP-201 | ecosystem: Environmental > Terrestrial > Plant litter > Unclassified... | reverse complement strand
CTCTTCAATCAGGTTCAAAATCTAGTTTCCAGATACACTCAAAATGTAAATATAATTGGTAAACTAAGCGCCTAATGTATAACTGCTGCCTCCCTAACTTCTTGGAAAGTAATAAGCATAAATGCATGAAATCATTGGCCCAATAGTCTATATGCCCTGCAAGAACAAACCTGCTGGAGTTGGGCTAATAACTACATGCGCTGGAACGGGCTCACTCCCGGCTCCCATACGACGAGGCGGGAATGAAACGGGTTGTGTTGGCTTTTCGCTCACAACTCCCTAGATATATTGTGGAAGGTCTGTATAACAATCAAAGAAGTTGTTATATGAAAGTGTAAACTTAGATTGTACTATGTACTAGCATGGAAAGGACATCGATGCGAGTCCAGGTGAATAACGTAGAGTTTAATTGGACTCCCCATAATATCCCCATCATACGGGTGAGCAGCTCCCATACAGGTTGGTTTCCCTACAGTTCTATTTAGCATAGTGGGGTTGGATTCATCTCACTCCATTAGGAGATTCGGAAGTAACAATGCCCAATATGATAATAATGTTTTTTATATTATTGGTCCAAACCCACACAAACATGGATTCAACAGTTGTTTATGTACTAGGTGCTAAGAGTAAAACCTGCTGTTTGAACATCATGACAAAGTAATAGTACGTGTCTCTATGCAATTCCTGGTGATATAGAGTATAGAGTAGTATAAACAAATTCTCTATGCGAGTCTAGATTATAATACACGTCGTAGATATGCCCTGCCTTGCTATGGTAGATTAAAAAACCAATGCATAAGACCTTATCCTCTCTGAGATCTCGGGTTCATGGACAACAACATGGTAGTATATAAATATGTGGTATGCTAGTTTGTTGTGCTTGGTATGCTTGGTGGTCTAGACTCTGGTGAGCTTGGTTAGGCTTCAGTTGAATGACTCGTGTAGCCCCTTTCTGTTGGTGTGTTTGTGGCTCTGGTATAGCGAGACTACTCCAGCTCCAGTCCCTCTTCAAACTTATAAACATGGACTAAGTTCCTAGAAAGGTATATAAAATGTATAAAAGCTGTTGTATATCCGGAATGGTTTGATGGTATAGCTCCAAAGTAGGTAGGTGTGACTCACTCACAGAGTCGATCAGTCCGCCCCGCCGCCCCTTTTCGCGGGGTTTCAAGTTGTAGGTAGGATTAAGCCCTTTCCTTTACTAACGCGCTAGGCAAATTCTGCTATCGCTCACGTTGAACTCACTCACTTGGTGGATGATTTACTTGGTGGACTTGCACATGTACTTGTACTTGGCGGGTGTTACTTGAGATGGCATTCTTATTAGGTGAAGAGCCATATCGAGATCGAGAGCTTGTAGCATACCACCCTTCTCAACTTTTTTATCATCCATTCAAGCAGATTCAGCTAAAATTATAAACGACCACATTCTCCAAATGGATAGGACTCATCAGCAGGGGTACAATAAGTTATCGACTGGATCCAAAACCTCTCTCTCTGGGGTGGGGTAGACACAAATCAATTGGAACTGTCTCCTCCAAACTTCTTCTCCCTTGTACTGGGTGCTATTAAAAGAGGAGTCTATGGTAAGTATACTGCGGAGCCTGGGCCCGTATTATTAAAATAGAATTATTTTTCCTTCTGCAGTGATAGGGTGCTTTTCTTTTTTCCAACTCCTGAAATCATATATAGATTGATTCTCGAAATGAATTGCTGTCGAAAACCTCGGGAAACCACAAATTTATGACTTTTGAGGGTCATTTCTATACATAAAATGAGTTGCTGCTGCTCGGAATGCCGGGTTTGAGCCAATCGAACAGATTTTAACCGCCCCATCAAAGGTAAAATAAATTGCTGTTACAAATTCGGGGTTTTATTTTAGCCAATTGAACACCGCCGGTCTTGCCTCGGTCCGGGTAAACTAGCCTTCAGAGACTAGCTTAGTCCAATGCAAGGGATGATTTTGCTTTTACTGGATCTGCTGTTGGATCTACCCATGCCACTTTTTCGCTCTCAAATTTACCAGTCACGCTAGTCAATAGGTTAAGACTAAAGCAAGTGTATAGGGGTCTAGGCGGGACCTAAGCGGGACTAACTGGACTGATATAAGCCCCAGCCATGCAATTCACTCGTCCATCCACGGGACTAGGTCCAGGTTCTATAGGCTTAATAGGGCTTACTGTACCAGACTACTAGGGCTTGTCTCTGGCTTGTTTCCGAATAGCTCTTATTACTCTCTGAAGCTCCAACAGAGAGAGTTAGTTCATATAGACTAGACTGGTTAGTTTACCTCACATAAATGCATATTGAGTGGTGGATCCCATATCTTTAGTTTTCTTTTTGGATTTTATAAACTTCTTTTTATTCTTATTAGGCTGGCCGGTAAGGAGTGGACAAAGGCAACTGATTAGTCTTCTTATACGGGCCTTCCCAACTGACGGAAACTGAACGGCCTCAGAGATATATGGTTTTGGCCTACGGACAGATGATTCACTGCCCACCGACACCGCCCAGTCCCCACATCGCGGCGCAAGGCACTGTCCGCATTCACCAATCCGCCCACTTTCTGTTTTCCGTTCAATATGCAAAAGCCATATTCGGGGGTGAGACGCTTTGCAAGCAGATGAGTATTCCAGGAGGGGGCGAGGTGGGGGATAATTAATGAAGACGAACCGGAGACCTTATCTATTATCTTGCTACTTGCCCGTTGAGATCTTGCTACCTGCTCGTTGAGATCTTGCAAACTTACTTCCAACAAAAAGACCTAGAGACGTTCGCCTCAAGCACACAGTGGAACCTGATGCAGTTAGCCTTAAGTACACAATGCAACTTATGATTGAAACTAACATGACATACATAGATGGCACGGCAAGGCAAGGGACGGCACACCTGGGGGGGTTACCAACAGCCGGCAGTGAACCGTCATACCAAGCCCCATTGAGACACGAAATTAGATTTCTTTTTTTACCCCATAGTTTCATGATACGAGGGGATATTTTAACCATCCAACACGGCATGGATTGGGCACGGACGGAGCAACGGAACAAGTCCAACGGACGGATAAGGGGGAGGAAAAGCTAGTATTCCCTATTGAGTAGCTCTATGTGTAGCCCCATTGACTAGTCCCCCATTTGATTCGTCCCTTCCTTATCTGAGGATCATTCCCCGTCGATTCGTTCCCATCGATTAGCTCTTGCCATCGTGTAGTTTCCTTCTCTGCCCTTGCTAACGCCCCATTGCTATTGACTTCGCCAACGCCAAATAACATTGTCCCGTTCATTCCGTGTTGTTCACATGGTCCTATCGGTTCAAACCCCTAGGCCTGTTTAGCATAAGTAAGCAAGATATCTCTCAACGGGCATCAATCTCTCAGGTAGGTGGGAGGACTGTGGCCTTGAGGTTATAACCTGCCTAGGCCTGCCTGTTTAGCGTAAGTAAGATCTCAACGGGCAAGAATCTCTCTTGCAGGTAGGTGGAAAAGACTGGTCATCAGTTAGTTGAGCTGTGTCCTTTCGGTTCGCTGTAGGAACATCTATAGGTTAACTGCGGGTGTGATGGGAACATGAGTTCTATCGATCCAGTCAATAAAATAAAATCAATCTAGCGAGCAAGCAAGCAAGCCCTCGGTTCATCAGCCAGCAATCAGCAAGCCGGGGGTTCTTCGAAGCCCGTTGGTTTCTTTCTTGGACCAGCCGTGATTCGACCCCATCCATCCACCAGCTCCATCTCCTCCAGCTTCTCATCCAGCTAACAAGCTAACAAGCCAGCAAGCGGCAAGCGGCAAATCTAGTTAGTCTCTCCCCCTAGCCCTTGGTGTGAAACTAAGTAAAATGTCATTCTTCCTCACCCTTATGAGGTCGGGTGATCCATTCTCCCTCAATAAAAGAGAAGTTGAAAGGTTCAGTTGGGGAGAGCCATTGGTCACGGGCGTTGTTCGAAAGATAGAGAATAGCAGGACGGGCGTTCAACAACACTTGCTTGAGGTTGATGAGGAATGAAATAAGGGGTTGCACTATTTCTCTTCTTATTGGGTGGGGGGACAAGCTTCCAGATAAATTGATGAATTGAGACAACCAGCATTGCCAGGAGATGCTTTGATAACACTTGCTTTATGAATCGCTAGAACTGCTTAGACCTTCTCTTAGAAGGACAGGACGGGATGATTTAATCTTACCCTTACTTTATTACTCCCTTCACCCTAGAATATGGATGGAGTGCTGCCCAACTCATCATTGCTGAAGCCAGGAAGAGGAGGGTAGGCATGCTATGAACTCTTTACCCACCTGAATAAATAGACCCGTCCCTATACCACGAACTTAATTAGTCCCTTAGGAGGAGGAGAGGAGGTACTGCTATGAACTACCCTTCCCTTATAAGCACCGGATGGATCACCTTACCCGGACTACTACTAAACATACTGACCACCCACTACAACACATAACACCATATCTGAATACACCCTTCTTATCCTGGTTTTAGTTAATTGCTTTTATTTTCGTATTTATTGATTGATACTACCCACTTTTTCAATTGATAGACGTCATATTGGGTCGGGCCGCTCCGCGCCTTTGTTTATCTTCTTTAGGAAGCACCCTACCGTATATTAGTTATTTACTTCTTTTTTGGTATGATTTACAAAAAAAACCCCTCTTCTTCAGACTACGATGATTGTTCCGTGCTTCCTGAATCCAACTACTTCACCACATCCCGGATTGCATGGCACGGAGGGAGAACCTGGTTATACTGGATAAATTTCACAGTTGGATAGCTCAGTTTTTGTGTGGGATAGATCGTCGGATCGGAACTGCCCTATTAATGAATTCCTCCCTGAACTGATTCCGATTAGATGCGGGTGAGTAAGCACTTAGAACTTTAGGATTTACCTTTCTTTCATATTCCTACTTTTAGACTGGAAGTTGGACAAGACAAGCTACCCTTCGTTGGATGGATCATCGAAACTGCCTTACTTAGGAACTACTCCCATAACTTATGGGATGGGATCAGATCAGATCAGATTATGAGATGGGGGTCCACACTTAGAACCTTTACTATGAAGAACCCTTTACTCTTACCAACCTTAAGGTAAGGTCTCCTTAGGTACTAGCCTTAAGGTACTCCATAAGGTAAGGTTGTCTCCATTCTTTGAAAAAGAAAGAGGGAGAGTGAAAGCTATTGTTTGTCTTAAGCTGTATAGAAAGAACTACTAGACAGTAAGTATTTAGAGTATGCCCATCACTTGCCTTAGCCTTAAGCCTGCCGTTAAAGCCCGAACTAGCTCTAAGTACTACTTAGCTTCAGTCCGTAGAGTAAAAACTCTTAGCTTCCGATAAAGTCACTACTACTAGCCCTAGTTGAACTAACTTGCTTCAGTCCCACTTGCCTTAGTCCATGGCAATAAGTGTAAATTTTGACAAGAATGGAGACTATTCGCTAGAGCTCTTAGAAAGTACCTCTGAAGATCTCTTTATTTCGGGCAAGTAAGCAAGTGTGTATGGCTAGTAACTTATTGCTAAGATCTCATGGCTATGACTAGAGCTTCTCTGACTAGAGCTTCTAGATAGAGGACACAACCATAAGATTCTTCGCTGGAGCTCAGGGATAAAGTCAAAGGAAGGGGACTAGTTTCTAAAGAAAAGAATTGGGAGCCATTAGTTCTTTCTCTACAGCTTAAGACTAAGGCAAGTAAGAAAGTCTTTGGAAAGGGAAAAATACAGGGGCGAGACACTCGCTTAAGTGCCGACCTTACTCGGCTAGATAGTTCCGAGAAAGGCACTAAGAAAGCAAAATTGAGATTGCCACACCCTCCCCGTTGAAAGAAATAGAATTTATAACCCTCCCAGGAAAGGGAAAAAGAACCAGGCTGGGGCAATCCCCCTCCCCAGACACCAGGCTTTCACTGGAGTTGTTAAGTTCTAAATAGAATTTCTTACCCGGTGCCCGGTTAGTTGTCAAATAAGGGCTGGGTTGGGTAAAGAAGGGTAGGTAGGTTATGAATAGGTAGGTCAGGTGGAAGGTCTAAAGTCATCTATGAAAGGGTTTCTAAATTGGGCTAGCTAATAGAAGGATGGGAATAAGTCAGGTGCGTTAGGGTTAGCGGTTGAAAACCTACTGACTCTCATAGATAGCGCCTAAAGAGTAGTTGCAGTTGAATTAGTCTATGTACCAGGCCAATAGGCACCCAATAGCATAGTTTCAATAGGCATAGATAGGAATAGTTTAGAGAGGTCTAGGAAAATAGTCCCAGCTCAACCAACAAATAGGCAGCACCCCATAGCATGAAATAGGCCTTCACAGTAAAGAGAAATAGGACCACACTACATCATATTTCGTTGAAAGAAATAGAAGTTATAACCCTCCCACTGCCTGCAGTAAAGGTCAAAAGAAGGCGATACACTCCTCCCCGTTGAAAGACAGCTAAATTATCTGCTTCTGAACTAGTCGTTATAGAGTCGTTATAGTTCCGAGGTTGAAAGGTTTAAATAAAGATAATTTCTAATAGGGATAGTCACCAGTTAATAGCTAACGCTCATGGTTGATTGATCGCTACCGCGCAGCCTCTCCCTCCCACGGTAGGCAGGAAAGGGAAAAAGAACCAGGCGGGGCACGTTCTCAATCTAATTTATTACCTGGTCATAGGGAGGGTAAAAGACACCCGCGTTACCAACTTACCTTTTCTACCTTAAGGCTAGTACTAAGGAGAGTTAGTACCGGCTATACCTTACTAAGGCTATACCTGGTTCGCTAGGGACACAAGCAACCTTATTATTCTTCGCTAGAGCGGGAATAGTGAGAAAGAGAATAAGGCACTAGGTTAGAAAGAGACAGACTTCTTACCCTATCCCGCTGCCGTTAGAGCTTAGTTCCTCTTTCAAATAGGGTCTGACATATACCAAGCATAGCTTCGCTGGCGGCTCAGCTTAGTTCCTTTCAATGGAAACAACATTTCCCGGGCGCCCTGGCACTAAGAAAGACAAATTTATCTTTCCGCAGTTGTTAAGTTCTCAATCTAATTTATTACCTGCTTAGTTCTAATTAATTGTTAATAAAGAGGCACTACTTAGCTGAGCTAAAGCGATAAGAATAAGTTGTCTCCATTCCGACTTTGTTGCTCCTAAGAGTGACCGAGTACAAAGGCATATATCATTCCTATTCATTATGGCGCATTATGGAAATATGATATTATGGGAATGAAATGACTCTATGGCTAGTAGTTCTTACGGCAACAGACTACGGCAAGACCTTTGGGCTAGTTACTAAGGCTAAAGTTTACATGGAACCACAGACGAATTACTGCATATATCAGTTTCTAAGTGCCATTGTAGTTTCAATATATGCTAATAGAACTCTTCTTTCTGCCTTCTGAACCGTAGTTCCACTAGATCTATGAGTATAGAACTAGTAGAGAGTTAAGCTGGAGTAGTTCAACCTGTTTTTCTCTTAGCTGAGCTAAGCTGCCGTTCAATCAATCAATCTCTTGCCGTTCTATATGAATTATAACGACTATGATACCCGCATATCTACTTTCACTGGCGCTGGAAGTTTACCTACCTACTCCTACTATAGAGACTCTAGCTTCAGTCCCATAAGATAAAGAGTATGATTGAACAGGAATTAGAGCCACTACAGCGGGAGTGCAACTGGCCTTAGAGAAAGGAACTACTAGTCTAAATAGAGTAGAGGCAGTAGAGATAGAGTCGTTATAGTTCCGCTAGCTTATACCGAGTCTAAGAGTTTAGAGATTGTAACTACTATCAACTACTGAGGCACTAAAGAGCTAGTCTTATTGCCGTCGTTATTGCCGAGAGAGACTCATAGAACGGCAGGCAAGAGATCTAATAGATCTAGCAATTTCTAATTATCGGAAGGCACTAAGAAAGAAAGATAATTTATAACAGAGAGAGGTTTAAAGAACCAGGCTTTCACTGGAGTTGTTCAGCAAGTGAGAAAGAGAATCAGGCACTAAGAATAGGTTCTATACTAAGAGATCTAGTGTAACTACAACACTGATAGAGCTAGAATTAGAATAGTGACATGGGAATAGATTTGGAATAGTTCTCAATCTCATTTCTGATGCACTACTATTGGGACTTACTATAGCTGAGCTAGGAACAACAACTAATAGATAGAGTGGCTTAGCTTAGGCAATAGGAGTTATAGAGAGTTAGTTATTAGAAGAACTAGTCGTTATAGTTCCGAGGTTGAAAGACTGCTAATTGGAATTGGCATTGGAAAGGGAAAAAGAACCAGGCACTATAAAAAACCTTCTTATTCTTTGCGACAGCTAAGGGGACAAGGAAGGCTTATTTACGATACAGGCGGCGCACTCGCTCTGGAGTTCGTGATCAATCTAATTTATTCTTTTTTTACCCTATCCCTGGCAGAGAGAAATAGAATTTATAACATATATATATGAACTACTCTACTAGTCGTTTAACATTGGCAAAGGGGCACTGGAGTTGACTCGAAATAGACTGCTGGAATTATGTGGAAATAGATCTCTTACTCGGCTAGCACTATGGAAACAACAACAGGGAAAATCAGACTATTACCTCAGGCTATTACCAGAGAAGAAGGGAAGTTATAAATAGACTTTCTGATGTGTTATACTGCTTCTGAAGTCGTTTGGGAAGTCTAATAAGAACGGCAAGTGATAAATCTTTATTATTCCCCTTCTAAGAGCTGCCGTTAGAGCAGAGATGGTCACCAGTTAATCGCTAACGCTCATGGTTGATTGATCGCTACCGCGCAGTAGAGAAAGGTAACTTTCCTTTTTCCGTGCTTTAGTCCGTAGAGAAAGAACTACGGCAACAGTAAGTACTATTAGCAGTAAGGTAGTAGTTCTTAGTTAGTGCATGTGGTGTGGACACAGCTACGGCAACAGACTACAGCTAGTCTTTAGTGCAAGTAGTATGGCTACTCTAAAGTAAAGCAAGTAGTTCAAACTTATTGTACTTACTGCTTAAGACTCATATTGCATAATCTCCTATATCAATATGTTATAAATAGAATTTATTTTTACCCTCTCCCGGAATGTATCTAGAACGAGTTTTATGAACTACTAGCTAAGGCACAATAGTAGTAGTTCTATGCTACTAATAGCATTGATACAAATAATACATCTCCTAATTAGGTTAATAAGGCATATAGTGGAACTATAGGAGACAAAGCAGTTCAATCTGACTTTGCCTTGGCACTTTCTCTGGCATGGACTAGGATTATAAGATTGTCCTTTTATTAGTAAGCCTATGTGAAAAGAATGGAGACTGGAAAGACTCTGGCTAGTTACCTTACCTTAGGGCAAGTAGTA
>Ga0233330_1000113_pt1 | contig 9425 bp, 7 predicted proteins | sample GEONDECOMP201_FD_180703 | JGI IMG/M metagenome (GOLD analysis project Ga0233330, IMG submission 180703) | Leaf litter microbial communities from Shasta-Trinity National Forest, California, United States - GEON-DECOMP-201 | ecosystem: Environmental > Terrestrial > Plant litter > Unclassified... | reverse complement strand
ATTTTTTTAAGGACCTACGGCCCATAAAAAATTAGATGCGCCGAATCGAAGATTCCGGCGCTGAGAAGTTGTAGCATTTGTCAATGCTACAACTGCAAAGAAAATGGTCATATTTATATAGGTAGTTCCTCTAACTTAGCAACAAGAATGCGAAACTATTTAAATAATTCCTTCTTAAATCAATCTCAAAATGCAAATATGCCTATAACTAAAGCATTGTTAAAATATGGACAACACAATTTTGCCGTTTTAATTGTAGAATATGCAGACATTGAAACAGTTAATGTACGAGAAACTGACTGGATAACTAAATTATTACCTTATAACCCGAAGATAGGACGTGCATAGCACTTGTCGACCAGTGGATACAACTTTGTTGTATCCACTGGTTGACAAATTGTCCCCCCTTCGGGTTACCTCCTTTATTTTCCTTACGGAAAATAAAGAGGTTATAATGTTTTAAAACAAGGTTATTCTTCTTTAGGTTATAAACACACAGAAGCAACTAAAGAGTTATTGTCAGATTTAGCTAAAAATAGAATACATTCTGATGAGACAAAAGATTTAATAGCTAAAGCTTTAACGGGTGAAAATAATCCTTTTTACGGAAAAACTCATTCTGAAGAATCTAACCCGGCCTGGCCTACGATCGACGATCTTGGCCGGGTGGCTTAGGGGCCAGCAGACGTAGCTGCTTGGCCCCTGTCCACCCTAAGATCGTCGGCCCTGGCCCAGGCACGGGCTCGGCTCCTCAAGGGAGCCCGAGATTCAGAGAAAATTATGGGGGCCCTGCGCCCCAGAACCCGAACCTCCGCCAGGGATCAAAGTTGTCTATTGACAACTTTGATTCGCAGGCGAGGTAACCCGAAGAGAGGACGTGCATAGCCGTCCCCCCTTCGTGTTACCTTCTTTCAACTGATTTTTGTAAGGGCCGAAGGCCCATCAAAAATTGAGTTGAATAAGGTCGGGTTAGTAAAGCTAATTCAGCATTTTCACTATATGTTTATAATTCTTTACGACAATTAGTTATGATATGTCCCTCAGTTAAAGCCTTAGCGGATCTTATAAATACTAATTCTTCTACAATAACAAATTGTATAAAAAATGAATCTTTATTCAGAGGAGAATGGTATTTTGCAAGTTTGCCGTTTAATATAGAAGAAGTACCTTTAATAACTAATTATGACTCAAAAGAAGGACAAGAAGTTATTTCGGAAATGAAAAACAGTTCCCATATCAGAAAAGCTGTTTTTTTATTTAATGCTCAAAGAGAAATTATCAGACGATATGATGGAATATTAGTTGCTTCAAAAGATTTGGGTATAGGTCACTCTGTAATCCAAAAAAATATAGAATTAAAAACTCCGTACAAAGGTTATTTTTTCAGTTATGAAAGATTATAATTTTGTAACAGGAATTATTATTGCTAATGCCTCACTAGATGTGGCTCTACACGATACTTGCATTAACGTTGCTAGCAAGCTTGTCATTGCTGGCCAAACACTTAAGTCACCACGAACTCTTTCCGATAAACAACTCGCTCCTTTCACAGTTGGTCTCATTGATGGGGATGGTAGTCTTCAAGTTAACCACTGGCGTAAGAAAATATTACAATATCGACTAGTTGTGAAACTTTCAGATAAACCTCTCAACTATGAAATGCTTAGTTGTATCGCCAATGCATATGGTGGTCTTGTTCGACGAGGTATCGATAAAAACTTAGGTTATGTACAATGGATTGTAAATGATAAAAATACATTCCATCACACTATTTTACCTCTACTTGATGAATATCTACCTCTAACTAGTCGTATGCGACTTCAATATCACTTCTTCCAGAAGTATCTACTTAATCCAGATGTAGAACAATACTTTCTTGAACGAAGACTGAAATATAAAGATCGAGAATCAATTGTACCACTATTTACAGAAGCTACACTTCCTAGCTATTTCAAGGAATGGCTAGCAGGATTTATTGAATCAGAAGGCTCATTCAGTAGTCGTGTTCGGGGTAATTATTCTTTTGGTATTGCCCAAAATCATGATTATTATCTGATTGAAGCTATTCGTAATTATTATGGACTAAATCATCTTACTATTTTCAACAAGACTGGAAAAGTCAGTGGTTATCCTCTCTATGAATTCAGTGTAGGTAGTGCAGCTGGGACTGGACGAGTTATATATCATTGTACAAATCTACTACAAGGTTATAAATACTATCAACTAGCAGTATTTGTAATGAATAGTAAGGTTTTCAAGGATCGATCGATAGAGTTCTTTGAATAAGTATGTGTCGTGTTGTCATATCACTGTGGGAGAAGTGGGTTCTGGCCTATATATACTGTGTTTGAACAAGTTAAACCGCCTCATTGTTTTCCTCACCATTGGGAGGAGTTAAATAATAGAAATGTGAGCTAGAGGTAAGTAAATTTCTTTCATAAAATAATTACCGGAATAAGTGCATAAAAGAAGAGGTCATAAAAATCTGACCCTAAAATTGTTTATAGTTTTTATCCTTGAAGGAGAAATAACTATAAACTTTATTAGAACCAGTAATGCCTCCTATGATGCGACATAAAATAGGATTATAACGCTTATTCTTTATAACTCACAACCCCTTTGCTTACCCAAAGCCCGGTGAGGCTTTTTGCGCCAGTCTACACAATAATTAGACTTGTTCTAGCTTGCTCTTATTATTGGCTCCCTTAATATTTAGTAAAATATGGGGTGTTTTATCTCGTTCAGACCTGTTTTGCGCTGTTGAAAGAGCGCAGGGCTAAATTCTCCCGGTATTAGTGCCGCACCTCGCGGCCCTAATGCTAACGGTGAAGTCTGACAATGTTCTATAGAGAGCGTAGAACATCTGCTACAATTGTCAGATAATACCGTGGGAACCTTACGTTAATTTATCCCATCCTAGCCTCATCTGTGATGAGGCTACTTCTAATTTCCCATGGGCCATAGTCAGCCTGCTGACTGGTCCGTAAGGGAAATTCGGGGTCCATGGGATTATGTTTTCCACCCGCCCTGTTGAAAAAGGGCGGGGCTGAAATTAAGGACTCCGTAGAGGCCACACGTGATAACAAGAGATGATTGATCCGTTGACATTTCTTGTAAGATATGGTCCGATCCTGTCCGTGAGGATAGCAACCCTAGAGTCCGTGCCCCGTATGTTCCCTATATGAGGTTTTTTTTCATTAAAAAAAAAATAAACAACAAACCTTTATAAATGGACCATACGGCGCGGTACACACCGACCCTACAGCTTCATTCATGACGCCTGGGTCGTACTCGAATAAGTAATAAAGACATACTATGTGGTTGCTCACTTCCACTACGTTTTATCAATGGGAGCAGTATTCGCCCTATTTGCAGGTTTCTACTATTGGACACCTAAAATCATAGGTAAAACATATAATGAACTACTAGGGAAAATCCATTTCTGGACATTGTTCGTTGGAGTTTGTGCTAGGGAAAGAATATATTACGACACAGGAGGAAAAAGATTTCTCTCTGACTCTGCTACCTCAGGAGGTTCTCCTAATTCCGAAGGTTCTCCTGACGCAAATTTTGTAATGTTTTTTGAAAATGTCGAATCTGACAAAAGAAATATTTATAAACAATTAAAAAACAAATCTGGAGTTTATTTATTTAAAAACAAAATTACTGGTGATTTATATGTAGGAAGTAGTCTTACTTTAGCCAGAAGAATGGCTGCCCATTTTTTTCATGCAAGATCTAATAAAGATACAAATTCAATTTTGTATCGATCTATGAGAAAACATGGATTAGTAAATTTTTCTTTAGCTATTTTAGAATTTTGTGCTTCAGATTTAACTGTTTGTTCTGACTCTGCCGCCGGTTATTACTCCGTAAAGTTATTTACGAGAGTAAAAACTATAGAGGAAATGAAATGTACAGCATCATGCCTAAATAGGCTGATGTTGTGCTAGTTAATTTAAATCGATCTTTCTGGTTTAAATTATACACCCAAAGAAGTTTTCAAAATGGAATCCCTTAAAAGTCTAAAATTTAGAAAAAAACCATAAAAGAGATTCTGGATTCGAAAATTTTTCCATTGGAGTAATCCGTGGTAAAATTTATTGATTGACTTTTCTCGTTAGATATTCTATAGCGCACTTAGGCAGTCAATATAACTTAAATGTGAGTTTACCTTGATGAATGGAAACTTGCGAAAAGGTTATTCCTCTGGCTAATATTGGTCAGTTAGCGCGTTCTTTAAGAACGCGTAGCCTAGCAGTCTTGTTAATTTGTAAACAAATTAACAAGACTGCGTATGGACCAATTTATGCTTGACTATGAAGAAATAAATAAGCCGAGTCTTTTGACAAAATAGTTCCTCTCCCAGTGCAACTGGCGGGGAGTTAGATTTAGAGACTATTACTATACTAAACTAATATTAATATGACTTACTTTTCATTGTTTTCTTTTTTAATTCGAATACCAGCTATTGCAATTTTATGTATCATGGTGTTATTATTTACTGCCGGTTATATTCAACCAATTGGTTGCGATATAGGAGTCTATAGTGGGTTAACTCTTTCTACATTATTACCTGTAAAACCCCAAAAATTAACACAAAAAGAAAGAGCAAATTTTGTTCTTTCTGATGATTTAAGAGGAATTCTTATAGGACTGATTCTTGGTGACCTCCATATTTGTAAACCTAAATTGGATAAAAATCCTCGGTTAATGTTTATACAAGGTTTAATTCACAAAGACTATATTGACCATTTGTATGATTTATTTAAATCATATTGCTTGACAGCACCCAGAACAGTTAATCCTTCACCTGACAAGAGAACAGGAAAGGTATATTCTGTTGTGGTCTTTAATAGTTTTTCATTGCCATGTTTCCACGAGTTTTTGAATTTATTTTATCCTGAGGGGAAAAAAATAATCCCTCTGAATATCGGAGATCTACTTACACCTTCAAGTCTCGCCTACTGGCTGGCTGATGATGGTACCTTTAGTAAATTATACAGTTGTGTGATTTTGTGTACAAATTCTTACACATTGGAAGAGGTAAATCTTCTGGTAAAAATTTTAAATGACAAATGGGACTTGAAATGTACCATTAATAAAGATGGTAAGGGATTTAGAATCAGAATCCCAAGTAAATCTTTACCCGTGCTACAGGAACTGTTAAAAGACAAAATGCCAAGCATGATGTTACATAAAATTGGTTTATAACTTTGTTTGATATAAAAGCAACCCCTCCCCGTGAGTTTTATACTTCTTTGGTTGTGGCCTATTTCACGGTTTATAAGCTTTGAGTAAATTTTTGATTATACCTTCGGTATAATCAAAAATAAACTTTTCAACATGTAGCTTTGACTAAAGCTACATGTAGCTTTGACTAAAGCTACATTTGAAAAGCTAAGTGTCTGGAGCCCCATAAAATTTCAAATACTACTCTTTGGTAGAGACGCCTGCACCAGCCTCGGAGGATAGATTTTTATCAACCTAAATATAACATATTAAAAATAGCAGGTAGTTCCTCTGGTTTCCGTCATTCTGTTGACACTATTAATAAAATAAAAGAGCTTTTAAAAAAAGAGAATCATCCTAATTATGGTACTACCCGATCAGATGAAACTAAAAAAGCTATTAGTGATAGTATAAAGGAATTTTACCAGACTCATCCTCATCATGCTAAAGGTCTATGCAGTTGTAGCATTGACAAATGCTACAACTTCTAAGTTAATAGCTATAGCATTTGTCAATGCTATAGCTGTATACAAAAAGGTATTCTTGCTAAACAGTACGGGATCGGAGGTCAATTTGTTTTTTGTTATAGTAAAACAGGTGAAGAATTAATTTTTCCTTCTATAAATGGAGCTAAACAACATTTCAATGTTAGATGGACAACTATTAAGAAAAACTTAGATACCCAAAATTTCCGCAGCTGCATACGCAAGTCCTTAAGGACTTGCTAGCCTAGCAACTGCCGTAATCTACGATTCGGCTGTTGCTTGGTGCTGCGGAACTCCTAATTTTTGATGGGCCTTCGGTCCTCACAAAAATTCGGTGTGGGTATTACTACAAGGTAAAGAATGGATGATACAATCAACTCCTCGAGGTTAAAGGAACCTTCGTCTGAACCTTCCTCTTTTCAAGAGGAAGGTTTGGACGAGGGTTCTGTTAATCTTCAGCAGGCGTAATATACAATAAAAAAAAGCATTAGCTCCACTTCAATCTTTCTATTTGCTGGAAACTCTCATAAAGCTTAAATACTTCCCCTATGGGCACAGTAATAATTTTAAGTGAATCTAGACTATCAGCAGGAAACTCCCAAATTTACCTTAAAAATAACATTTTTCATAGGTAAATATCCTTAGAGACTATACGAAAGAGCTTTATCCATAAATATCCTATTTTATAGATAAATTATGGCAAGATATAGTCCGAAATTAGTTAGTTATTGTAAGTCTTTATCAAGAGGAAATATTGACTCAATAATAGCACAGCTGTCTGTAAAACTAAGTTACATAAAAGCCAGGTTTACCGTTTTACATTTTTATTCTTATTGTCCGGCGTTTTTAACGCTCGGTCAATGAAAAAATCATCATTTATTTATGAGTCCGAAGGTTAAAGTCAGGAACTTTTAATGTGTAACAGGGTGTGAAATCCATTATCACAACAAAAATTTATAAAAGAAGAGTTATATAAAAATATAACCTTCTTTGCCCGCGCCTTTTAGGCCGGGCAACAAAAAATAAATTGCTATTAACCCTGAGTATAGAAATGTTGTTGACATTTCTTAACTTTCGCGGCTGTGTGGCACCCAAACTTATAAGTTTGGGATTTTGTATACTGCCTCCGCGACATAATATTGCTTAGAATTGTTCTGCCTTCTCGGACAACAAAGTTGTCCGGAAGTGCAGAACAGTTCGACCGCCGCGTGTTCTACACTAACGGGCATTCATTGAATGCCCGTTAGGTAGAACCGGCGACGGAAGAATTAAAAAGTCAAAGTACTAAAGTCTTTTTATTTAAAATGTCTTTAGAGACTTCTAATTCTTTGCCGCACATTCTCCTTTGTGGCACTACTTTGCGCATCTAATTTTTATGGGCCTTGCTGGTCTATCCCCCAGAATAAACTTGTTTATTCTGGAGGAGATGTTTTAGTGTCACAATAGTACCGTGTTACCGTATCTTATCCTTTAATAAATATCATATGAAAAAGAATTTAAATTCTACAAAACCTGGGTTTTTAACCCAAACGGAGCGAAAAGAACTTTTACTTACTCCTGATTTAAGAGAAATTTTAGTGGGCCTATTACTTGGGGACATCCATGCGCAAAAACGAAGTAGAAATACAAATCTTTTCTTTGAGCAAGGCGTTTTACACGAGGACTATCTTTTGCATTTGTACGATCTGTTTAAATCTTATTGCTTATCTGGGCCAAAATTAAGTGTGCGAGCTCCGAATAAAATAACAGGTAATATTTATTCTAGTTTGAGATTTCAAACTATGGCGTTACCTTGTTTTAATGAGTTCTATGAATTATTCTTCATGCACGGGCCCAAAGTAGTGCCTTCAAATATAAAAGAGTTGTTAACACCTCTAAGCCTGGCCTACTGGATTTGCGATGATGGTACATTCGAAAAAAAAACTCAAGCTATAATTCTATGTACCGAATGTTTCGACTTAGCCGGAGTAACACTTTTAACAGAAGTGTTAGTTGACAACTTTAAACGCCGGAATCTTCGATTCGGCGCATCTAGTTTTTTATGGGCCTTCGGTCCTTAAAAAAACTGATGTTAGATTGTACAATTTACGCTGGGGCTACGGGCCATAGAGTAAGAATCCTCAAAAAAAGTCTACCAGTTGCACAAGCTCTATTAAAAGACATAATGCCACCCATGATGCAATACAAAATAGGCCTTTAATCTGGCCTCTGCCAAGGTTGGTTGTTTAATTCAAAATTAAACCACCATCCTTTGCAGAGTCCGCGCCCGGCACAGGTTGGTGGCTATACAGCCTACCAACCTGATGCAGGGAGCAATTTCTTTTTAATGCTAAACTGACCATCCCCTTCTTGCCCTCATTGGGCATCCACCAATCTTTTGAGATTTTCTGAAGAATGGTGGGATGTCGTTATCAGACAGGTGTGCTTTAATTTTGTAACTTAACGTTCTTTCCTCAACACTTCCTAGGCCTTGCCGGTATTCTCTAAAATGCCCTTCTTTAATTTTTGTTCGTAAACTCCGAGGTCCTTAGAGTTTGAGTGCCTCTAAACCCTGACAAGGGTTTAGTGGCGCTCTCACTAGAAGTTAGAGGATACCCAAACCTTTGTCAAGGTTTGGCTACCCCGTAACTTCTAGACCTCTGTCCCAAACCCTCCATACGCAAGTCCGTAAGGACTTGCTAGGCTAGCGAATCAAAGATTCGCGTATGCTGGAGGGGGTTCGTTAACACCTCGGCTAGGCCTTTTGGTGGATCTTCGATCCAGCAAACAACGGCCCTGCGCGGATTAATTCAAAATAATTGTCCTAAAATTTAAAGATAGAACACTCTATGCTGGAAATTTCTATTTTTAAAATAAACAAAAAATCAACCCCGCCCTAGCCTCATCTGTGATGATGCTACTTCTAATTACCCATGGGCCACATTCAGCCTTCTGACTGGTCCGTAAGGGAAATTAGGGGTGATTACGTACTACCTTCTGGTACATCTGTCCCCCAGAATAAACTTGTTTATTCTGGAGGAAAGATGACACAGAAGGTAATACATAATATGGAAAAGGGCGGGGTTGCGCTTAACTTTTTCCCAAGCCCTTCTCGGGCTGGTCTTTAGAAAAGTTAAGGGATATAATACAAATTTTAAAATACTGCTCTAATTACTTATCAACTAAGTCAAAATGTTAGAACTTTTTCCCCCGCGCCGTTTCCATGCATGATCTTGGATCATGATGGACAGAAAGGCGCGGTCTATGGAAAAACTGAAAATTCCTCATGGGCCTGTCTACGTACGCCGGAATCTCCGATTCGGCGCATCTAATTTTTTATGGGCCTTCGGTCCTTAAAAAAATTGATGGTAGACTAGTCCTCGAGTCTCTTCTTTGCCTTCTGGTCACCAAAGGGAATTCCGAGGTCTTTACAGACCTCGGTCCTACGGACCTCTGGCATGTCCAGAAGTGGAAAACAGAAAGAGGAATTTACTGAAGTAAAGAAACAATCAGCAGATGTTTACAATCCCTTCACCCCAAAATTCTAAATTTTTACAGAAGTGCGTCTCTAATAATCCTTATTTTATGGCAGAAAATCCAACAGGTAGTTATCCACGCCGGAATCTTCGATTCGGCGCATCTAATTTTTTATGGGCCTTCGGTCCTTAACAAAATTGATGGTAGTATACAACAAAGTTGTATCTACTGACTAACTATGGCTTTTGATGG
>Ga0233330_1000112_pt1 | contig 9430 bp, 5 predicted proteins | sample GEONDECOMP201_FD_180703 | JGI IMG/M metagenome (GOLD analysis project Ga0233330, IMG submission 180703) | Leaf litter microbial communities from Shasta-Trinity National Forest, California, United States - GEON-DECOMP-201 | ecosystem: Environmental > Terrestrial > Plant litter > Unclassified... | reverse complement strand
ATATGTGTGAGAAACAACTGCATCACGATCACTAGGTTATGCTACTTTTGCTTCTGTAGGATCTGCCGGTAGATCTCCTGCTCTAGGTACCTGTGCTGTGTGGATTGATAAACGAAACGAAATGATTGAAAAGCTTCACCCGAAACCGATATGACGACTTGCCTTATGATAGGCCACCTTTATAGAGGCAAATTTACCACATTTTGGAAGGCCGCAGTTATGGTGAATGGGGCATGTTAACTTGAACTGTAAGAGTTTTTGGAGGGGGGCGTGGTTGAAAAGAGTTGAGCAATTGGGCGATGAGCATACAGAAAGCAATGGGCTTACGGAAAGCGTTCCATCATCTATCTCTCCAACTTCAAGTGTTGGCTGGGTTTACTGCAAAGCGCAGGGTAGGGTGTACAGGGATCCCCGGTTCCAACCAAAAGCATTCAATCGCAAGCAGCCTCCTCTGCCTCAATCTGGTGTGGAAGGTGTGTGCTTGCTGTGAAGGTGAGGGTTCTATCCTAAACCTCATCCCTCCTCATTAGCTTAATCCAAATGGTTAGCTTTACCCACTTTAACAAATGATTACCTTAGGGTTCCTTAGGTGTATGGGCTTAGGGGAGCATAGCATCGTCGGAGAGAGGGCTTTAGAGCGAAGCTCCGGGCGAATTAACAAATTAGAAAGCCTACTCAAGAGTTGTCGAATTAATGGCAAGCAGTCTTGTCACAGCATTCTTGTATCCCGAGCATTCCTCTATCTATAGTAGTCGCCTGTATATTAATTAATTGCTGCACTCACTTATTAACTCTTATTATTTGAAACAATTCATTTCTTAATTTAGAAGCACTTAAACGCAGGCAGGCAGAAAAGTGACCTTTCCAACCCAATTAACTAGTTGTTTGGTTGAGCCCCATCTCTATAATTCGAGTCCTCAAACCCAGTACGCGTGAAGAAACAGGAACAAGAAAAATCCGGCAACGAATTCACTAGTTCCTAATTTTATGATGAAAGAAATTCCAACGACCTAGTACTCTTTTACGAGTAGGCTGTTTAAATGAAATGCTTCTCCCGGGTGTTGTTATCTGCCTGAGTGCGTGCCGGGGTAGGCGGGAAAACAAATGCATGCATCAAACGGATGGGAGGATAAATTACGTGGCGAGGTGGAATCGTAGCATAGAAACATCTCCATTATTGGGTTCGGGTACACTAATCCATTTATAAGGTGCCCTCAGGGTCGATACCATACCTAGGAACCATTACTGAGTACAGAGGGAAATACTTAGGAGTGGCAAAGCCAACAAACTCACTATTGGCAAGCATATCTCATTCAATTAAGAAAAATTTCGCTTTATATTATAGTATTCTAGGTTAAGAGAGAACAGAACCAGTAGCCAGTTCGGAATACAGGGAACTACCTCCTTTCATGTCACATGTAATGAAAGCACGGGAGGGAGGGGGAGTCGGGAACTCATTCTTCCATCATACCACCTGGAACCCACTTTGTATCACTCGGCTCACCCTTGGGATACAATGTCGGCGGTGGAGGAACTAAACTATAGCAATCGACAAGGTGTAATAAGAGGTAGACTCGTCGGAAAGCAGACAGCATTAGCAGCACTTACTCCGATCGATAGGAACGGAAAACCCAACTATAAACTGCGTAATAGCTATAGCTACGTGGGAGTATAGATCATAGGTAGGAGGCGAGGGGGAGAGGAATATATGAATATCCTCGTATGGGTAAATAAGTATGGTAAGGAAAGGCTATCAATGCAGGAGCGGTATCGCCAAGCTTATTCGTGTTTCCCATCTCTATGCACCCCATCCCAGTCCGTACCTCCCGGATTTACAGGCTATAGGATTTAAAAAAAGGTAAGGTGGCGGGACAACACTACTTTCATTATATAGATGAATTCTAGGAGCTATTATAGGATTGCTACGGGTATTAATACTTTGTCTACTATTAGGATGACTACCAACATTACTTTTACCAACCTACTGATACTAACCTTAGGGATGGAGATTGGTATGCCTACCCCACCCACATACTTTCTCTATATCTGGGGCTACAATACTCTAAGGGGCGATCCTGCAAAGCGGTACTACTCTAAAAGGTTACTTGTGAGAGATTCAATAGCTAGGGCACGCAATAAAGTGGGAGTAATGGGGGAGATTTATACATTTGAAGTGAAACTCACCTTCCCCTCGTGCCTCGGGAAAGTCCCTCTCCCGTATGGTCGAGACCTCCTATTAACTAGCAGATGAAGGGCGGACCTCCGGGTCCTTAAACTCTACTGCTTTTAACCTATAGGATACCTCTGCAGGTATAAGCAATCAAGCTAGTAATTCTTATCTATAGCGGATGGTTTTCACTAGCACGGGGAGTTCACGGCTTATCTCTGATACTATACATAGGGCGGGTGTTCAACACCGGACTTTGCACAGGATAGTTTACTAAATAAAGATAGGATTGTGCTACTAATAGGATAGGGAGCATGAGGATCAAGTATATTTGGGCAATGCGAGTGAGACGGAGTACCCGTTCCAGCTATTGTGTATGTATAGGATCTTCAGAGGAGGCCATGCGGATCATTCCTTACGTAAATGCAAACCTATATACCGCCTGTTTTGCTAAAACTCTCAGGCTCGGAGCTGCTTCAGTTCGCCTATATCATTTCGTGATGTGAAGACTACATCGCCTCCATCAAAGAGATATGGTCCCCATTTGAAGAAGAAAAGAAAGGTCCAGATTCGTGCGTTTGTTGTCTGATGAGACTATGGTAAAAAGAAGAGCTAACGAATGAAGCTCGCAGTAAGGGATAGGCCTTATAACGAATCCTGGATTTTTGAGGATAGATACTTACATGAATATAAGTCATCCATTGGTCTTGGCATGGGGCTTAGTTCTCATTTCTTCCTTCCTTGCCAAGCCAGCGAATCGACGTTTCTTTGCTCTATATATCTCAAATATACCCATCCACCAAATAGAAATACCCAGGCCGGCGCGGATTCCCCCGCCAACATCCACCAGTTTCCATTCGAAAATAAGCATATCCAATAACCTTATTATTGACCTAAAGACGGCCCCATACCCTGTTTTAGAACCTCCAGTTTTATATCCAGTTCCATAGTTAGTAGTATCCCTCCCTGTTCGATAGCTAGCAGTCCTGGGTTGTGGGTGGATAATAGAATATGGTTACCCATTTATTCAGTAGTGGAAGGAGCAAAAACAGAGGTAGCTGGAGCGAAATAAAAGAAATAGATCGCAAAGCTAGATCTATATAAATTAAGGTATACCCATTTCGAGAGCCATATGTTGTACGTACGAGAGCCATGCTCAGCAGCACAGCAGCGCAAAGCAGGCTAAGCAACGTGCAAAATATGATACTATTTATTCCCACTACTCACTAACATCTCGCTCAGGGCTGCGGGATGATGGCGTGACAGCAGCTCGTGCCAATGGTTAATCTTTTCGCTATGAATCATCACACCCTATACCAGAGGAGCAGGCCTTTACATCGGACAGGCTGGAGGAGGAGGTTAGCACAAAAATATGAACCCAATTAGTGGAAAGAATAACTCGCACTAATTAGAACATATTTTGATATAAGGCAAGGCTGTAGCAAAGACTTTCTATTATAATTGCAACGGTTGTGAGTGGGAGTAATTGAGGGTAGAAACAGTATAAGCTGTAGTAATCCAGTTTAACAGGCAGAAATAGATCCATATCTAGTAGCTTATCCACCAAGGCTACCACCAAGGCCACCGTGTTGGCTTGTTAGTATGCCACCATCCGTACCACTAGTAACAGAGCAAGCAGCAAATATGAGTACAAATACATAGCCAGATGCATCCCTTCCATCTCTAGAGTTAGTTTTTTAGCTTGTTCTTGCGACTATACCTGTGCATTAAGAATAAAGAGGCACGTTTCTTCTTTCTAGTTGAGAGGCGATTCTAGAGTCATAATAGGATCCCGGTAGCTTCGACCTTGACACAGTATATCTGACAGCGAGCGCCACGAACACCAACTATAGAAAGGAGGGGAGGTTGTTGGTTGAGCCAAGTTCCCACCAGAAAATGGAGATAGTGAGGTTCACCCAACCAAGTAGGCACGGATAGAATACTGAATATTATGCTGATGCTGCCGTATAGGGGAGACCAGAGGGAGGAGGAATAGTCCCCAGTGTGAGGGGCACCCCGATTACCCTAACAACTTAGAAAGAATGGAAAAGACCGGCTTTCACTTGGCTTGAACTCTCTATTAGCCTCCTTATTAGAGTAAGTTCTTCCCATGGCAGCAGCCTTAATAGAAGAGGACTATTATTTTAGTCCATACATCCTATCTTAGTCCATGCATTAAGAAGTTCCATGTAAAAACACTATAATACTCTCCTAAATTACCCACTGAACAACAACAATAATAATATTGAGTTCTCACCTACTAATTTGCTAGTTCAAATGAGAAGCTGTCGAAATTACGTCTTCAAATCGATCCAACTCAATAACAACGAGATTTCTACACATAAAAACCACAAATGAGAATGTTTTCTAATTCTGATTCAACCCAGTGAAGGGTACTTTGATTCTAGTATAGCCAACTGAGTCCGCATATAAAAGCTACATGGTAATATATTTCACTTCCTAGCCTGCCTCTTTAGTTAAGTCATAGCTTAGGTCAGTAATGCCCACCCGACGAGTAGGGCGAGGATGGAAGTTCTCGTCACTGGGGTGCCTGTTGGTCACCACTTGGCTGTGATAGCTTCTTACTTTCCCTTTCTCTTCCCCTCACAAGTTAAGATAGTGCATCATATTCTCCACTTAATTGTGTGTTTCCCTTCTCCTCACAGCGCAACATCGTTCATTTTTCTCTATTGAATGCCCATTTGCGCCTATGAGGCAGCACCGGATTATGTTGCCTGCTCGATGGTGTTGCAACCGAGCTGTAAGTCTCACCCCGGGCTGTTTCTCTGGGAGCATGGGCTACCTACTACATTCTTTATTTAAAGGGGTCCCCGTGTTTGACGTAACATTCCGAACACTGGTGGGCTTCAATTGATTCTAATTTTGTGCCATTTATAGTGGGCGTCTTTCGTCAATTTAAGAAACAAATTATAAACAAGTCACGGGGGGAACGTAGTATCAATTCAAGTGTCGAACGTGTTTCTAGTACCCGGTTTGGGAGATGTAAGCACGAGTTACATGGGCTTTACACTCTATCATGCTTACTAATGGGATTAGAGCTTATCACTGCTTATAGAACATTTATAATTAGTATCAAAGTACCTTATTATTTGGGTTACATCATGCTTATTGTACATATTACCTATATGGTCTTACTTCTACTAAGCTGAGTAATAGGAATAATATATCAATACGTACAAGGTAATGGTGTTGTTACTATCAAACCAAGTAAGCAACATGAGGTTAGTAAGGCCGCTCGACCAAAGGGAGAGGTAGTATTAGTCTCCAAAATGAATAGGTTATTTTATATCCCTAATATATGAAGCTCTTTTACATGTGGAATGCTTGTTTCCTGTAATATGACTCTATTTGGTATGATACTATGATTCCCATTTGATCATGTGAGCTAGTATGATCGTATCCTAGCCCAATTAGAGTTTGTCACGGGTTGATAGAAAGTAATGAGAGTGAATATGGAAACACTTTATATGATCCAATAAAGTTTAATGAGTATAACTAACATATATAATATGGTTCGGCATGATAAGGTATAGAGCTTAGTCACACTTAGTACTAATATGTTGATAATACTTATATTTTAGATTAATAACACATAGTAAACACTATGACTGCTCTAAACATAGGATTGGTATTTAATTCATGCGTTTTACAAGCATTGAGAAGAGTAATCCGTATATGGTATTCATAGTTATTATGTAAATTAAGCAACGGTGATAATACTTACGAGCATTACAGCTGATAAGGTGATTAGTGTTAAGCCCCTTGTTATTATGTATAGATTTCACCCCATCTGCCATTGAGGTTGCAAGCATATACGTCATCCCTTTACTCCATATATTGCATATCTATCTATATATTGTATGGTCTACCTTCTACTTGAACCGGTCAAGTTTGGCAGTAATAGAAGAGCTTACCCATTGTAGTTAGTGTATTGAGTGGTATTACTCTTTCCACTAATCTAAGCTAATACAAGGTTAATTATATTAGTACTAGTAGCTCCATATGTAATAATACAAAAGCTAATTTGGCGGATCTTACCATAATCTGAATGGGATTAGTAGTACCCTATCAACCATAGTTAAGCCACTTGCATTCATAGATTAACCATATAATGTATATTGAATTAAGGGAATCGTAAGGATTGCATGTACAGAACTAGGTTTATTACTTATATTAGGATTAAAACATCATAATAAGCATACGTATACCATATCTCTGTTACTCATATTACAGCTTATACAATACTTCAAAGAGTAATGTGTTCATGTTCAATAAGCAGGCATATCAGTATCTCCATAACATTAATCTATGCTTATACTAGATAGGTGATTACTATGATACCAGCTTAGTTAAGTATGATGTGCTAGTGAGCTTAGTGATACAGAGTACAAGTCGAGTCAATCTAATGATACTAATACTCATATATTAAATACACATGCTACCAGTCAACCAATGTAACTAGTATCAAATGATTTGGATTGCACTTGATCCTAATGTAACTAGAAATAGGAATGTGGAAGATATAACCCCGATACTGGGCATAGAAAGAACCCTACCTGGCATTATTCTTTCTCACTTGGATACATGAGATTGTCACTTGGGCCTCTTCCACCTTTTCCACTAGTCTTCTCGAATGAAACTACATGCTCCACCAAACACCGTTAGAGCTTTATGGCTGACCTACCTAGTTCTCATGCTTGTTTGTTACCTAGCAAATATAGCCCCTACCATAGAGATTTCATGTTGCTTGCATCAGTCCCAGGCTCAACCCAAGCAGGCGAGGTATGAATGAGAGAGAAGCAGGCAGGCTATATTAGGTATTTCTTATAGAGGGACCAAGCTATGACAACGTTCACCATCCTTATGTATGTGGCTAATTAGAAACTTCCGAGACAGATTTATTCATTTCTAGCGTAGAAAAAGATGAAAGTAAAGGTCCGGAGGGCTTGTCCTTTTGAGGGCAAGGAACACGTAGCTTAGGGACGACACCAACCAAATGAGAGGACTTGTTGCTAGTAGCTCGGCAGCTTGTAAATTCATTCTTATTGGCTTAGAAAGAAATACATGGCTGAGACTGACTCATTGTATTCTAGGTTGCGCTCTCTATAAACGGGAATGACTCTTAAATACAATGCACCTCATATTCCCAACGAGTAATGGCCTGTATAAACTACAGCTGGGACACTAGCAGCACCAGACATCTTAATATCGCAGTGGTATTTTTGAACCCAGAGTAGAAGATTAAGCCGGTAGGAATAAGATAGAACAAGAGCTTCTTACTCAAATAGGCTTTTACTAACTAAAGGATTCAAACTATAGGCTTTATAACTCAAGGATTCTAGAATAGTCTAATTATTAGTAATAATGGCTCCTTATGTTTGTTGCAGGGATTCTTTGATAAAAATAATGGTGTTATTCCTCTCCCTTTGGTCGAGCGGCCTTACGGCACCTCTTCTGTATGTTGTTCAAGTAGACACAGTAGGATCAATCCCTATAATTCTGTCCATGTTGTATCAGTGTGTTTCAATTTATTGAGGATCAGCGGTTACCTAATAACCCTATCATACAGGAACTCTTGCATCCACAAAAGTATTGTTCTATTTATTGTGCTCGTGCTTATTTCTTTAGATAACAGGGTCGGTCAGCGGGGGAGCGGGCCCACTGAATGAAGAACCCCCGGCCCCATGATAACCATCCTCCAACAAATGACAAAATGAGATAGGAGACCACGCTGAACAGCAGGAATTCTCCGAGGCCTTTGGACAATAGGATTTAGTTCCCCGAACCAACCAATGGATAGATCACAAGCATAGAGGGTAGTACAGGCAGTGAACGAGGAACAAGTCCCAGATAGATAGATAAATGGAGCGAATAGGAGCAACTCAAATCCTCCTTTAGGTATAGGTAGGACCTAGTAGGACCTGGACAAATTGTTGCTGAGCCCAACCATTTCGATCATCAGATGAAATATCTCAGCAGTTGTAACCCTTCTTTGGATCGATCAGTTTAAGTGGTGGAGTGGCTTCCTTTTTCCGACCTTCCAGCGTGGATTCATAGAATAGCTGTAGATCCAAGAATGATGTGAGAAGCCTCCTGCCAATAAGAATAATAATAAGCATTTAATCGGGTCGTATGAAACTCGCTCCTGCCAATTAGTCCTATAATAATAGTCCAATAGGTCAGAGTATGGGAACGAGTCACTCAACAAGTCAAAAAGTCCAACAAGCCTAACCTCCTTCCTTGCCGAGCTATAATTCCCTCCTGCCAATACCAAGAGAATGGGTCAGAAGTACACTTCTTACTTATGGTTAAAGCATTCATTAGTCCAAAGAGAAAGTATTTCCATTAGTCAGAAGGAGAAGGGATAACCTTACAGATGAATTGAAGGGAAGAAATAGAAGTGAGCGAGAGACCCCAAGTATCCATGATATTCTATTTCAAATCGTATCGCGAGTGGAAGGTGAATAATCCATAAATAATAGGTCCGTTGTCAGTAGGTTCCAATAAGTAATTTAGGGTAAGTGACTAGCATAAAATAGGGAGGCGAAATCTGGGTTACTTACATATAGGTGAGACGCAAAAACAGAACGCGAAAACATCAGGCGAGCGGTTCTTCCCCAGTTCCTTTCTACGGGTACACAATTTGTGGTCATCCCGTTCACTTTTGCTCTGCTTTCCTCTCCTTTTAGTCGAGACCTCCTTCCTAAGGACCTGCATTATCATTTTTTTTACCTTTCTCATAAATAAGTACATTACTTACTTTGTTACCATCGATAATCAGTTAGTAAGGTTGGGCACTTATTCCTAATGCTAGATATGGATCTTACTCAATTTACTGGCCACTAGTCGCAGTCGAAGTTTACCCATCAGCAGCTCAATCAGCAGTATCTTTTGAAGCAAGTGCTGACCCATAACTAAATCAAAAAATTAAGATCCATGCGCAGAGTCCCTTGCCCAGGCGGTTGAGGTTATAATGCCTCTAGATTAGAAGTTCGATGTTTACCTGAACCCAGAAATAGAGGTAGTTTTTTTCCACCTGTTTACCTAGTTAGTTGCCTGAGCAGAGTTGGTTCGATAGCCTGTTTAAGAGGAAGCATAGCTGGTAAGAGAGAGGGAAAGTTTACGTTGTTTACTCAGGGAGGGGTGAGGAACGAACCGCTCGACTGTAAGGAGAGGGGCAGCAGTTTCTGAAAAGCCAAAAGATTATGTAACAAGCAGTAAGGGTCGGGTCGCATGGCTTGC
>Ga0233330_1000105_pt1 | contig 9792 bp, 5 predicted proteins | sample GEONDECOMP201_FD_180703 | JGI IMG/M metagenome (GOLD analysis project Ga0233330, IMG submission 180703) | Leaf litter microbial communities from Shasta-Trinity National Forest, California, United States - GEON-DECOMP-201 | ecosystem: Environmental > Terrestrial > Plant litter > Unclassified... | reverse complement strand
CCAGGAGGTACTTGCAGCCGGTCGTTGTAAGTCAGTAATTGTAAGTCAGTAATTGCCGGAAGGTAAGTCATTGCCGATTTATAGTAAGTAATTGCCAGTGGGGTATCATAGCCAGTCATAGCCCAGAGCAGCCATACCCGGGAGATAAGAAAAGGTCCCCCCCGATCCACCACTAATGGGATTTATTATGTTTCCAATGTTCCCACCATAAGAATTAGATTGGGCCATGTTGATGTTTTTTACATCTGAGAGCATATCGACGATTTAGTAAGCCGTGTTACCAATAGATGATATTGAAACGAATTTATAAATTACTTTTTTTTATTGGTGTTAACCATTCTTTTTTGAGTACAACTCTCTGTACGGAATTTGAACTTAGTTGATATGCCACCCTCTATTTACGGAATTTACCACTATTATTTGGAAGACAGGTTCATACTCAATCATCTGGATATGCCACCTTTTATTTAGAAAATTTACCATCTGGATGGGCTTTCACACTCTTGCTCTGCTTTGATTTGATAGTTTTTTTACTCTTTAGACTATTAGGCCGCCCTTTCATTCTTAATTTATCCGCAAGGTCTTGCCCCATTGCCATGGAAACAAGCCTTCTCTTCTGTATCAATTCATCTCTTCCTTGCCTTGGTCCAGCTATAAAAACAAGCCTTTTAAAAATATATTATTAGTCCATGCACTTAGATGGAGTTTTAAGCTTTGGTCCAGAGAAACTAGCCTAAGAGTCTACATGCACTTTTATCTGTGTGAATACCGTATGTAAAGACTGGAAAAGTTACTTTGACCTTTTTCAATTATAAGCTGAGGTATTTTATTGCTCGTCCGACCAAGGGCGAGGACACGTGAGCACTCTCTCTCGTTAGGCTTCTTTACGAACAAAAGCTACTGAGGCTGGTCGAAAGAACCCGCTGTCACTACGAAGGAAGGCTGGGAGGAACCCGTTAGGCTATAAGAGAACGTGTGCCGATGCGTACACCTCTGGTCACTGAACCCGGGAAGCATCAATCCTATTTGTTGGATGAGTCATTTATAACACCTCTATTGATAAGACTAATTAATAAGTTGCCTTTGTGCACTGCTTTCCTTACCGGCCAACCTCATCAGAAACAAATAAGTGAAGAGAACCAAATAACTCATTAAAAGTCTCTCCCGTAAGATGGGGCAGTGTTTGGTTATAAGCCTTTTATTGTAAAGATGTTGGTTGTTGCATATTAAACATAAAGTGTACTGAATGCATATTTCACGGAATGCGTGCTCTTATCGTTACGTGAGATGGGTAATGAGGGTAAAACTAAACTACTTATTAAGCAAAACTATTTATTAAGCAAAGTAAGGGTACGGGAGAATACATAAAGCAATAGATCAAATTCGTAGTCTGACTACTCCTATTGTTGGTCCGTGAGCTGCGGAGTTGCTAGGTCCGTGAGAAGGTTGTGTTTAATTGGTACGATGGCTGGGAATGCTAGGGCCGCCGTGGGTATTTTATTGGTATGCTAAGTGGTAATGAGGGTACGATCTATTGTCAGATGTATCAGTTGTAACTTCTTTACCAGAATAATTCGGATCAGTTGAGATAATATAATCAATGCCTCTACTGTAAGAAGGGTCAGCTTAAAAAAAAATGATCTACACCTGGGTTGTTGCATCGACAATAGACACTGACAAGCGGCATTGACTCCTTCCTGGGATCTCATTTGGGATAAACTCTTTGGATCAAGTGCTTACATTGAAACTTGGCATAAACTCTTGTCTACTAGCGGCAAAGATTCCTGTATTGATGAGTAGCGGGAGCAACTGCATCAACTCTCGGCTAAAGGGCAAACGGTTTACCATGGATAAACAACTTAAAAAGGGCGAGGATAGGAGCCGCTCGACCGACGTAGGCCCCGATCAGTCACTTAGGGGCTATTGCAAACAAATTGAACTATGAAGAGGTGCTACGACGTGTATGTACATTGTTTTATATTTGAACGCAGCGGGGTGGACAAAATTATTTATTTACTTAGGTTCAGTGCCACACTAAGTTTGCTTGGAACAGATTGAAAATAAGCTTCTCATTTGACATTTACTTCTCCTCGGTAAACTAAAGTCGATTTTATTATTACTCAAAATTTCCATTCCATTACATTTATCTATGATTGGATGGAATCATTAGATTTTAGTTCGGGCGGGGAACCTGCTTGCTTTTATTTTTACCCCCAGAAGTAAGGCAGCCAGGGTTGGACAAGTGGACTGCTGAGCTGGAAACAGTTTTATATTATAGATGGATAGCCGGTCATAGTGCTCCCGATCAGAGCCACTAATCCATAAAGAGTCTTAGTCGATCCCAAGAAAGAGTATGACTAGCCTTTGTCCATACTTGTTCTTACATATTTTGAACATGGATTTCAACTTAAACAATTAGGGTTCCTAATACAACTAGATAAAATTATTATTTTCTTATTTGTTGGAACATGACAAGTTCAAGACTATATGCCAGTATATATTTTAACATACCGGAATATGGCACTTGCACTCCGGGAGAATAGGGGTAAAGCTCTCCTGATCCAACCTAATCAAAGTTATTATAGAAAAATGGGAATTAGAATAAGTTAAAGATTTCGTTCCAACTATAAATTAGGTGAGTTCTTTGCGCAGCCTGCTTCCGCTCTTGATCTTTATTCTCTTTTATATATTGTGTTTATAGAGATCATTTGTTATATAGATTGTGTTATAAAGATAGCAAGTTCAACGTAGATATGCGCACTAGTCCAAGAGCTTATGAGTATAGCTAGGTTCGTTCATAGGTTCCGCGTTCATAGGTTCCAAAGGATTTTCAGAAAAGAATCCCACCAAGGAGTCCCAAATATGATTCTGGAGGTGTTGTTACCGGTCTGTGGTAAGCTTTTATTAGTGTTCCGGTCATTGTAACATGTCATGCCAGTGATACCTGCTGCGTATAACTCCCCTATTTTTAGTGAGCTACGCCGTGTTGGTAAGCTTCTGCTCATTCCTACTCAGGCTCTGAAGGGCTCAAGCTGAGGGGGTGAGCTTAGTTAGCTTAAACAACAGTAGGATAGGTCACATAGTTTAGGTCACGGAAAACCACTTAATTGAGTCATAAACCTGGTGATTTAAAATGACAAGTGAAACTTCTCTATGCGCGAAGGAGAACCATTGAAAACTAGTAGGACGAGTTCTAACGTCTCTATGCGATGCTCAGATATTTATGTATTTATTTCAGGGCCTATTTGGCTGCCCAACGAAATCGGAATTGCTTTTTCCTCCTATTTTGATGGGTCCAATAACTTAACTAAATAGAGAGCTTTGGTTTGGCCCAGGGAAGGTGGTGGGAACAACAGCTACACCAAAACCCCCTAATTAAATAGTTTTTCTAAATAGGATTTCCCTTTTCTGGGGTCCAAGGTAAACCCCCACCTCATCAGGACAATAAAATGGATATTCTCCGTAATTAACTCTACCCTTGTCATATCGTTTCTCTCTGTGGTGTATGCCCGCCCTTGCACCCTTTCCCACTTCCATAGCTAGCTAGCTGATAGGAAGGAGAATATAACTCCTCCCCATCTCAACCTGAAGACAGACACATTGGAGCCATCCATCCATCCATGTTGGTTACTTAACAAGCATATAATTAAGTAGTTAGAGTTGGAATATGGAACAACTATTGGAACTACTTGCAACTAGTTATACTACAGACTGTAACTAGAAAGTACGATATACATATAATACTAATACTAATACTCGCATATCTACGTTTAACCAGCGATAGTCAATCATTTACTAATAAGCTTTTCTCTTAAGGCCACTCTATGGTGGCAGTCCAGCTGTAATCCTATGTTGGTAATATATATTATATATAATATCTGGTACTCTCTCTCCAGACCAGGTGTAAATGCTGCTATTCCATGCCGGTAGTCGTTGATCCACTAAGAGAGAGTTTTACTCACTCACATATCTACGTGTCGTATATCTATTCCAATCCAATGGATTTACTCCTGTGATCCAATGAATGGGGGAGCATCAACAAGGGGAATCAAATCCAAATTACAATTCCCTGCCTGAGCGCAACAAACAATCTGAAGTTGAGGGTCCCCCTCTAGCGAAATAAAAAGGTTGTGTCCCATCCATGTCCAGTGCAAATGCTAGTTTTCTATGTAAATTACATCCAAAAAAAGAAAATAATAAGAATGATAGTCCTCCCATTCCTTATGATAGTGTTTCTTTTTTTTTCCACCTTCCTCCTTCGTTTAACTTTTCGCATCAATACGTCCTCGCCTACTAAGAATTTTTAATATATGCAATAATCCTCACTTTCACTTTAGCCTTCAACGCCGGTCAAGCCAAGCCCGACAGAAGGAAGAAAGACAGCCGTCAGCCTTGAACCTTTTGAATTCACTTTTTGCCAAGCCCACCCCGAGACAGGAGCCAGAAGCCGGGAGCCTCGAACCAGCTAGTATATAGCCAATCACCTGGGAAGGGGGCCCTTCAAAATGGAAAAAAGCTTTTGGGAAGAATCTGTTTCGACCAATTCAACGAATGCACTCGCGGGATTAGAGGAAAGAAAGATAGAGCCAGTCATTTACCAGGAACCAGCACCCACCAGGAAAGAATCACTTCGGGAACGGGGTGTCCTCCAATCCTTAGCACCTTCTCTATGGCCTTTATTTCCGTAAATAAAAAAGCTTGATAAGGACCCCAAACGAATAAGCCTATGCTTTAGGGGACTCTGTAGTTCAGATGGGCTGCGTTACTGCTTTTGTATCCGCGGTGGCGGTTAGGCCAACTGAATATGCCAGCTTGAGAGTTGGGTGAGCATCCCTGGGCGTTAGAATGAGTCTTTCCTGGAGTACGTGACTAGAGAGAAAGAAAAACAGTTAGGCAAGAGAGAGAATTCCCTCCTTGAATGGTATAGTTCCTCGATCTCCCTACAGTCAATTATCTAGGAATAAATAGAAAGCGTAACGTCACGTAATTCCGCAATTGAATAATTTAGAAAATAATTGAAAGGTAAATCCGCCACCCAATAAAGATAAGGCATATATGATGGCAGATGTAAGTGCCTGAGGGTCTAGATCTAAGGTAAGGGCTAACCAACCAATGCATAATCCTATCCAGTCAAATCCGGTGCTTCTAATCGAAGGGTAAGTAACAGTGCCTCCTTCCTAAGTGATTCCTGGTCTATCTAGGGCTAAAGGTGAGTTGTAAATAAGGTAAGGTCTTGTCATAGTGCCTGCCATACCCTATTGCTATTCCTCGTGTCCTTCCTTTTTTGAGGCTGACAGAATGGGTTGGAAAGGTATTCTATTTCATCCTAGGTCTAAGGCAACTGGATGATAACCTTGTACCAAGTTTTCGTTGCCCGGCCAGATACAATTCAATTACCTATTCAGCTGAAGAGCCTTTCTCTTTTTGGATAGAAAGGACACCCCCTTGGTTTACCAAACTCTTTACCCACCTACAAAAGCTAGATAGACCTTATAGCCCTAAGGTATCACCTTGTTAGGAAGGGATGGGATGGACATCCTTAGAAGCTGAAGCCGAAGATGGGATTTTTTAATCGTTGGATCGTGGGATGGCCATGGGGAATTGGAATTTGTTGATTAGACCTTTAGAAGCACCGGGTTGATTGAATCGATTAGTGCCCTTCTTTCTTTGTATTGCCGGAACCAATTATGGGAGTTACTACCCTTCATGAAAACAGCAATAGATGTTGGAAACAGTATTCAAATACCTTACCTTGCTTTAGACACTCACCCACTTGCCGGACATAGATTTATTCTATTGGAGCCCTAGAACTTATTGTCTTTGGAGGGGCACTGCTAGACAGACCTTTTTATGGAGGAGCACCAGTATCAGACCTTACAAGAGCACCAGATCGGATTCGGATGGATTGGTTTATGGAAGAGTCTTGCCCAACCTCTTCTTAAGCCAGGTAGGTTTCATACCAGTAGGGCACAGTTTCACTATACCCACCTGCTAGAAAGACAGTTTAAGTAACAGCCCTATATCATTAGGAGGTCTTTGAAGGCACTGCTACAAGACCAGTTTAAGTACCGGATCGGATTGGATGTTGGAGAAGCCTTCGGGGATGGGTGAGTCGGAATAGACAATCGGGAGCCCTTACCTTGTGGTTAGATAAGCCACCTGCCTAAGCTTAAGAGAAATGCTCTCATGAATCAACTTGCCTACAGACAAATGCCACTTATACCACCTGGTGGGAAACATCTCCTACGAACCCTGATCCACACGGGTTTATTATATCTTAAATCGCATTTCATAACGTTTTCGGAATTCACCGGAACCAACCGACCTGCCTGCCCCAGAGTTAGACCCCACCCTTCTCAATTCACTTCACTTTTTTATCCGTGCTTTGTATCTTTTTCAAATGGAACATAGATTAGCCTTTCAATCTCGGGATCGGGCAGGCCTTTACATATATTAGTTAGACATACCAGAGTTCAAATATGGAATCTAGGGTCGGGTCGTGCTTGACCTTTTTGCTTAGATACTTGAAACTGCCTGCCGGGGAATTAATGCGGTGGCTTTAGGGGAGGGGGATATCGCATTCTTGTTGGGACTTATTAGAGCAGAGTTTGGATTGGACTTTAAGTTATTTATATGGACAGCCCTAGCTACATATGGTGGGTGGTCCTTACAAGGCACTTATAGAATTGAATAGGAGCCACAGATTGGGTCCTGGGATCTTGGATCGTTTAATCGTTGGATCGTTTAATGGCCATGGGAATTTGAATCGCTTCATGATACCTTACCTTGGAAAGAAAATCCGCCAGAAACAACTTTCTCTTACAGCCCTAGCTACATGCTAACAAGGGAATGCTAGCAGACCGGTTTATGTCCCAGATCAGATCGGATTGAAGAAATAAAACTTATATCCTCTCAGCTAAAGCCCTTGCCTAATGAAACTTTACAGTTCAACACCACACCACGGTGGGGACTTCTTACTCAACCCATGGAAACAACGGGTTTGCTATAGATAAAATCGCATATGAGACGCTTTCAACAGAACCAAACTTGTAGCCCCCGGTGCCTGAGAAGCCCGAAAGACATAATGCCATTAACAGGACGATCGGGCTTTACAAAATAAAAACTATTATTTCTATAATTTGATAATTTGAGTTCAGTTATTACATATATAATATGAAACCCGAATTTACCTTCTTTACCCAGGATAATCCTTTATGAATACACGAACTTATACTTTGTTGGGTCAGGAATGGAGGGAGAGCCTTAGAAAGACAGAAGCAGAAGCCGAGGATCGCTTAATTGCTGGATCGTTGGATCAGAATTTTCATTGCTTCATTAAACCTTACAAGCCCCGGGGGTGGATGCCAGGGATGGAGGAACTTCTCAACAACCCATTTATAACACAGACCAGGAAGACCTTTAGCTTTAGGGGACAGTATTAGAAGGAAGATAAGACCCTTGTTCACACAAGTCACCTGCCTTAAAGAAATTTCTTCTATGGACAGACGCCTTTCATGAGCCACAACAAACACGACCTTTACTGAACATGAGCACTATTACCTTGACTTGAAGGATCATGAGCACTCTCTCTCTATCGTCGGGAGACGCCACCTTCGCTTTCTGAATTTTCCACTTTTACACGCAAGTGAAATCTTTCTATCATCTGTAGACGCCCACTTTCGTTAGGGTGCGGAAGCACGCTCGACTAATAAGGCCGCCATCGAATTTACCACCAGTTGCAAGGAAGGAATAATTGCCAGGGTCAGGATACATTTATTTCCAGCTACTTACCTTACGCCCACTCTTGTTAGTCAATTTTCCATTAATAAAATAATGAAAATCATTACAAATAGAAACAATTAAGGAAACAATAAGTTATCAAATGTACAAAATCACTAAAGGTCCAGCATTCGTATCATGACTTTAATGAGTATTGACTGATGATTTACTCCGCTAATGGGGATGGGCTTATTGACTGCTCTAATACGCTGCCTCTAATCCGCTAATTGACTCGGATGAGCTGAGCTACCGGGGCTACTCAGCTGCTTGGCTTTGTTACTCGGACTGGGCTACTCGACTTGGCGGCTACTCAACTACGCTACTCGACTTGGGTAGATGCTGCGCTATTCGACCGGGCTAATCAACTAGGATGGCTACTGCATTAGAATGGACTAATCGACCAGGCTACTTGGCTTGGATACTAAACTTGGATGGGTTGGTGCGCTACTCGACTGTGGCTGCTGCGCTATTAAACTGTGATAATCGAATTGGCTAATCGTATTGGATACTCAGCTACTCGGTTGGTGGGATACTCGGTTGGGCTTGGATACTCGAACTGGACGGATGCTTCGCTACTTTACTTGGCTTTGTTACTTGGCTTGGGCTGCTCGGCTTGGATACTCTACTGTGGATGCTTCGCTATCTCCCTAGGCCAGTTCAGAGTGGGATCGCATCAGCTTCGGGTAGAAGCGGAGCACCTAATACCATGGGAGGGCAGATTATGCCAGATCTGCCATAGACATGAGACAAAGACAGAAGAGCACTTTATATTCATATGCCCCCATTACTATGAGATTCGCGGTCGTTTCCACTGCTTGTTTCGGGAGTCTCGTAACTCCCTCGCCACCTTTTTCCGGTGCCCAGACCAGCCTGGCGTTGTATTGGGGATAGGCTCTCAGGCTCAGATCTCACATCCTACGGCCCCCCACTCGACCAGAAACTACTGAAACTACTGATAAGATTACCTTTTTCTTCCCGGTGCTCCCAGTGGTCTGATTTAACAAAGGATCTCATTTTACTTATTTGGTGAATGGGATAGGCACTTACAGCCTTGCTATGAACTTTAGATGCCTAATGCAACTGGTCAGTTTCACAACTCAGTTGTGGGATCGTCAGAACTTACTTAGAAATGAAAGACCCCTTCCCTTACATTGGGAAGGCTGGCTTGCCTTGCTTGGGCGGAACATTGCTATTCAATTTACTCAGCAGCCTACCTTGCCTTTTAGACCGTTCAGTTGTGGGTGAGGAACGAACTGCCCTATTAATGAATTACTTACAGTACTTATGAAATTTGATGAGAGTTAGTTAGCACTTAGACTGTCTTTATCTTTTAGTAGCCCTTTAGGCTGGAAGTTGAACAGCTACTCCCTTTGTTGGATGGATCCTCGGAACTGCCTTACTTAGGAACTACAGCCAGACGACCTTGGAAGGATCATGGGTGGGCTTGCTTGGGTGGGCACGAAGAACATTGCTATTTCTCTTTATTCAGCCTACTGGCATTACTTCTGTGTTACTTTTACCTACCCACCTGTGTAACTGTCACTACTTAATAACTCCAGGGCTTCATGCAGCCATAATTGCAACGGCTATGGAACGGACTCATGCAGCAATAAGCAATGGATGTCCCACGGCCTCATGCTAAATCCATAATACCACGGACTCATGGAGCAAGTGAATCAATAACTCCAGGTCTTCATGCTGGAAATCCATAACCCACAGACTCATTACCCGGAAAGACTCACTCGCTAGCGGCCTAACTAACCTCAATGTCCCATATCGATTGTGGAACCTCAATAGTCTCAATCGGTAAGCGAAATAAAAGATTTAACAAAAAATCCCTCACTCATGCAGACCACATACTGTTTCATCGGCAAGAGTTTCCTAACGTGTCATCCATCTATCGTATCGTATTGTGTCATCATAAAAAAGGAATAGTGTGAGCGTACCCTCCCTCGCAGTGTAGGAACCTCGTTCCGTACATACAGTGTGGTTGCGTGTATCGAGCATTAGTGG
>Ga0233330_1000101_pt1 | contig 9908 bp, 11 predicted proteins | sample GEONDECOMP201_FD_180703 | JGI IMG/M metagenome (GOLD analysis project Ga0233330, IMG submission 180703) | Leaf litter microbial communities from Shasta-Trinity National Forest, California, United States - GEON-DECOMP-201 | ecosystem: Environmental > Terrestrial > Plant litter > Unclassified... | reverse complement strand
TGGAGCACCGGTTACAGAGAAAGAGGAGCTTGTTTACCCCGTCGAAAGGAAATAAGATTACGGGAAGGGGGAAAAAAGGGCCTGGTGATTGAGCGCTACCAAAACCTTACTTATGCTACTGCCTACTGACACTGCCCGCATCACGCCCCCAGATTAGAAACGAAGAGGAGCACCGGTTACAGATAAGCACCGGTTACAGAGAAAGAAGAGAAGCCTGGTTCATTTTGTTCTGGTTCATATTGCCTTGGTTGTTCAGATATACAACTTGTTTTTACATATTGAGACTCCCCTGCTAGTTTTTATTGAGCCGCCCGCATAAAGAAAGAAGCCCCCATCAATGGAATACCCAATAATATAATAAAAATGCCCCCTTAAAATACCTTAACCAAGAGAGCTACCCCTTCACGGCATACCCGAAATAATAATAATAATAATAATGCCCTTACCCCAGAGAAGATATTGGGATTTGAGATTATCATATATAATGCGCGAGTTTACCTATACCTTAAGAGACCTTAGTCCAGTTTTTCCGCTTATAGATACTGAAGCAACACCGTTTGGGGCAGGACCAGAGTTCGGGTGGAACTGATTCTTTCAAATCTTATAATTAGCCTCTCCCTTATGGTCGAGCGTGCTTACGCAACCCATTTTTTATAAATAAAATTTCATTTTTAGCGGGTCAAACAGGAATCATCGGGCCATCCAACTGGATTTTATTCCCTATAAAATGTACCCTTTAAAAGCGTTTATCTCTTTTGTCCCGGTGTGGCATGACGGATAGCCCGGTCTCTGGGCGGCTCGCTTTCGCTCAATACTCATCCCGCCTAGTAGACCTGCCTTGTACTTCCCTACAGAAGCGTTAGGACATCACTTCATATGCAAAGAAATCACTTCATACCTCTCCTCGCTAAGCTGCTGCCTCCTACTAAACCTGTCCTCGCTAAGCCTTTCCCTCACTAACCTGACTGAATGCATACAGAACAGGGAACTTCTCTTTTAACCATAAACTCCTCACTGAATGCGTACGGAACAGGGAACTTCTCTTTTAACAATTCACCCACATCTGTGAACCATCCACCCACATTTCCATAGAAAGGGAACAGGGAACTCATCTGTTGTGAACCGCACTCCTCCTCCCTCTTATCTGTTATGTGCATATGCATCCTCATCACATCTCACCGACTGCTAAGGGAAACTGGGGAACTCACCGAAAAGCTATTAGAAACTTAACCCCGATAAATTGACCTGAACCCAGAGCTGTCTTATCCCCGAAAGGCTGTATCACGAAGCTGTATTATCCCGAAGCTGTGTTATCTATCACGAATGACGTATATCTGACTGATCATGAATCACTACAAATAAGAAAATATGCGCATAGTAACAACACTCATATGAATAAGGCTTAAGGTAAGGTAACCACCTCTAACAATAAGGCCCTTCATAGGCAGATACAACTGACTTATAAGGCCTTCCTAGGCCGATGCAACTTATAAGGTCCTTCGTAGCCAACCAAGTGCAACTGATCCTTCTTCTTACCTTACGCTATGAATGTTTACCTTGAAGAAAAGCGGTTGAAGGAAAGTTATTAGTGAAAAACTAGTATGTATGTCCCGACCTGGTCTTGCCCGACCTGACCTCACTCTCCACCAAGCTTCCTTTTGAATACGCTTCAAGAGCATCAATGCCTATCCTGGTACGCCACTCTTTGGTAAATAAGAAAGTATGTCAGCGGTAGTAATGGTCCTCAACCTACCCGTCGTTTACCTGATCCGAAGCTTTATCACGAAGCTGTCTTACTTATAATGAAGCTTATTATGAATCTGTCTGATCACGAACATCTATCTAACTGCTGATCACGAACAACTACCGCCGATATATGCAATAATAAAGAATATATGTATGTAGCACTGGTGCTCATATTACGGTGAAGGGTAGATGCAACTTATGAAGGAAGGTAGGTAGGCGCTGCAATAGGTCCTTATGACCTCAGGTGACTACAATGACGACGATGAACTAGGGTTACCTCAAAATATAGCCCTTCATAGGCATAGGCAGGTAAAATCATAAGCAGGTAAAATGGGTTATTACCTTACACTTACGGTGAGGGGTAAGTGCTATTGGTCTTTATGCATCTTTTTAAGTGTCTAGGGCATGTGAATTCTAAAACATATAAATAGCTTCTTGAAGAAAGCTTTATGTTACACTACATCAAACTTAGGTGCACCTAGGCCGATCTTTTGAATACTCCTTGGTGCTTTAATGCTAGTATCCACCCTGGTCCAAACACCTCCTCCTTTAGTCACCACACTGATGGTGGGTCTTCCCCCTCCACCATTCCACTTAGGTTCAAAGTTTACTAAGTTACCAGTCCTCTACGTTGCATGGGCTTCCCAATTTTTAGTCAAATTAGATAAATCCTCAGTGGCATGACTAGTGGTTCGATAAATGGTGGAAGTTCTATGATTGGTGGAAAGGAAATTATTTTGAGAAGTGAGGTGTATGATGTGATGTCCCTTTCAAAAGGGTTGGTTCTTTTAAGGCTCCTGTGGACTGGCTAGAGGTTTATTGGCTAGAATTGATCAATCCCCCTTACTCATAAATCGACGCTTAAATAAGAATTTGTTCCAATCCCCTTCCTTTAATTAATATACGGGTGATATAGGGTAGGCAGTGGTATCATGCCCAATTACCCAAATATACAGGGTAGTTATAGTTCCATCTCCTCTACAGCACCCGCGATTTCATTAGTTGCTTTGCTTCAGATCAAGGAGTAAACGATCATTCCCCTTATATAATAGTAGGGCGATTTATTAATGAGAGAAGGTAATTCGCCGCAGAAAGCAATCTTATTCCCTAAACCAAATGGATGGCCGACTCGGTTTCCCTATCGTTGCGCCCGTATATTAATTAAGGATAAACACCTAGAACCCCGCCAGGCCTAGCTATAAAGGGGTGGTCTTTGGGGGGATCACTAGCAGCGGTTGGGCTTAAATAAAAAGAACTTGCGATCAATTAAATAAATCCGGTCTTCCAATCTTAATATCCATGTCTACCATATAAGATTCTCGGGTTAAGCTCTATATAAAGAAGTAAGCAACTGGAGAATCTCCTGCTAGCTATACACCTGGAACTAAATATCAATATGCACCTACTAGCTAGTTCTTCAACTGATGGATCAACTCAAACTGGTGCTGGAGGATATGCTGGTGCTGCTAGTGGTGCTGGGTAAACTACTGCGGGTGCTGCTTCAACTACTGAATACACTGCTGAGTCATCAGCTTAATCTACTGGGTCACCTGCTTTCTATGCTACTTGTGCCTATGCCTATGCCTTTGATGGTTCTACTGATGGATCAACTGGTTCAAGGTCAACAACTAGTGATGCTGCTGGTTCTTAAACAGGTGCTTATTAAAATGCTGGTGAAACTGCTCATCATGGGGATGCTCTTGCTTATTCAATTGATGTTGGTTCCACTGCTCTTGGAACTTATGATGGAACTGAGGCTCGGAAAGACGCTGGTGAAAATGGTGCTACCGGAAATGATTATGAGGCCGGTGATACTTATGATGGATATGATCCTGGTTATTAGGCTTGGCCTGGTTATGCTCTTTCTACTGGTGCTGATGGAGCTGCTGGTCGTTCTGCTTGGCCCGGTTGGTTCAAATGCGGATGGAACTGCTTATTGAAATGCTGGTTACACTGGTGCTGATTAGGTTGCTGGTTGTTCTGCTTTGCCTGCTCTTGGTTATGCTGGGAAGAATGCTCCTTCAACTTATTATAGAGATGCTGGTGATTTGGCTATACTTTTTTATCTTACCCGGGTTAACTTATGCTTATTTAAGAATGATCCTAGTAGGATAGAGTAGGCACCTAAACTTGTTCGAACATAGCTTTGCGTTATTACATATAGAATCAAAATGACTCCCATAGAAAAAGAACCCAAATAGGGATTTCTCAGTTTGACCACGGAACTTGTAGAATAAATAATTGAATGAATGAAAAGCGTAATTACATAGATAAAGAATGGTTCTCGCCTAATAAATATATCTAGTTAAGTGATCATTTCGAGATCAAAATCCACTAGCATAATTACATATATAAATAATTTCTGAAATACGACTCACACTGCTAGTGTTATTCCAGTTTTCTTTCATACCGAATCCAGCATAATTACATATAAAATAAAGGGAATACGACTCACACTGAACCAAGTGTTATTACATATATAAAGAATTCCTGGAATACAACGAACGCCGAATCTAGTTTTCTTCCATACCGAATCTAGCATAATTACATATATAAAGAATTAATAGAATCTGGTAATTCTATGCTCACTGAAATACCATAGCATCATACTCAAAACAAGAGTTTGATCCTGGCTCAGAACGAACGCTATATCTTAACACATGCAAGTCGAACGTGGCTTGCTTCCCCATCCATGTGGGAGCATTCGAGCTAAGCTAAGCAGGTACCATAGTTTGTTTTCACCACGACGCCTATCTATCAGTCAGTCAGGCAGGTTGTAGTAAGAAGCCTGGCTCTGTTTCTCACACTATGGTGGGTGGAGGAGGGTTACCCAAGGGTTAAGATCCGGGAGTGTGAGCAGTACGAACCGAGAGGCTCCCATACTGTTTGGAGGGCAGGGGGCAGAGATGCCAAACCTGACCCCTATCTATCGCCGTAGAAGCTGTTTCTTTGAAAGATTATGTTTCTCGGGTATCCAAGAAATTAATCCAAAGGCCCCCCCGAAGAAGAAGGCCCCACTTCTATATTTACTATCTTCAAAGCCTGAGCTAGATTGAGAAAAGAAAAAAAAGTATCCTGTGCTGGCCCTTCCTTATTTCCTTGCCCCCTCAAAGAGCTAGAAGGTAAGAATAACCTGACCTGAACAAAAGGGAGAACCTTATTCACTTTATTTAAGGTCCGGAGGTACGAAGTCGCTTGTCCGCATCGGGCAAGGTCTTGTCCGCATCGGGCAAGGAGTATGGGTGGATAAATTTGGGTCGCTGCTGGGAGGTCCAACCCTAAGCTTCTCTCTGCGACCATAATTCATAGAAAATAGAATGGATTTTCTCTTCCGTTCAGTTGCTAAAAGAGTCATGATGACGTTGACAAACGATATTTAGTTCCATTAATACGAAGGAGGGAAATATGCTATTTGCTGCTATTCCATTCATTCGTGTCTTAAGTTCGAAGGGGATATCAATATGTAATGAAGAAACGATAGTAGCTTGTTGTTTTATAGGCTTTCTCATATTTAGTCAGAGGAGTTCGGGTAATACTTCCAAAGCGACTTTCGACGGGAGAATCGGAGCTATTCAGAGGGAATTTCAGCAATTCCCCAATCCTAACGAAGTGGTTTCTCCGGAATCCAATGAACAACAGCGATTACTTAGAATCAGCTTGCGTTCAATTACGCCGGAAATTGTCGAATCATTACTGAATGAGACGGCACGCTGTGCGCCTAAGTGCGAAAGGACAGTGCAAGCTGTGTCATGCCGAAACCTAAATGTGGAGTCAGCAACACCTCCAAATGCCATTTCTTCCCGTCGCATCCGTCTTCGGGACTCAATAGTAACAGGTTTTCACTTCTCAGTGAGTGATCAATTTGTCCCCTGCACCACCGATATGAAAAAAGCTTTTCTTGTAGAACCGATCCGAGAAGGCTTGGTGGTATCAAGGTGGTATCAAGAATGGTTTCTAAAAATGGAGGGTTAGGTACGGTCGTAAGACACTCACCATTCATATGGTTAACTTCATTTTGGTGATTTATCACGAGTCCTTTCCTTCCGAGGGCAAGGGCTACCTGACCTCAAAAAGAACGGAAGGTTCTTGATTGATTTAAAGGCGATGGCGGCCCTCACCCGACCATAGAGAGGGTTAGCGAGAAATCCAAATCCCTTCGGGCTCGCCTGTTGGCGCACCCTCACCAAGGGATTGGGGTTGTTTCGCGCCCTCTATTTTGGGGCCCCTACCCCAAAGTGGGCGGGTGACTCCGCTTCTCTTCGTTCCTCACCCTTCTATTACCTGAGTGAGCGTAGCTCAGGTAAGGGAGAACGCTTCCTAATCATTGCCTCCCTGCGCCTCTATGCATGCGGCATGCGAGTCTTACTGGCACTATACTCCTTATTAACCCAGCCACTTCTATACAGAACTGGCCCTGGCTTGCTTTCTTCAAGCGATCTGAGCAATATAAAAGTAAAACGTTTAAAATAATATGGCAGTTGTGGAGTTGTTAATACGTATATAATATTTTCTTCCGGTTATGAAAACAAAATGTGTAAAACTAAAAATCGGTAAAAAAAACTAATGGCAGTGGCGGCTCATATTGATGGTTTTCGGTTAAGGTTTATGCTTGCTGCGCCGGTAAAGAACTTACTTTCAAATGCTTTTTTCAGTTGCTGCGCGGGTGAAGAGTGTGTATCCGTATATAAATAATTGTTCAATTATTATTTAAGAAAAGGTGGAGCCTGTCTGCTTGCTGTGAGTAGGGCCCTTTCGTTCCTGCTTTAACGTGAGTGTCAAGACGGAATCGGGACGAAATTATGGTGTTGATGCCATGATGGCGCAGCCTTGAGCGATATATAAGTGGAGTAAATCCATTGCGGTTTCCACCCACAACCTGAGTGTTTTAGGGGATATTCCTTCGGGAGTATCCTACCTCTTGGGTATAGTGCGTCACTTTAAGGAGAGGAGCTTGTAGTTTGGTATATATAATGGGGTGTGCGGTGATAATCTGTATGGTTTAATCACCTCAGGACTCGATCTTTCCATTAGTGTGCCCCCCATTAAACATGAACCATTAATAAGGTGGGGAGAAGGGTTGGGTGAACAGGGATTTCTATTCTCTCTCCCGACGAGGCGTACGAAAACCTGTGGGTCCAAACTGCTGATGGGTGGAAGAATGGAGTGCATGACAAAGGAGATACTCCTGTAGTGTGGATAGATAACTATAAATCGCTGGAATGTGTGCCACACTGGTCTCGAAAACAAAAGCGTCCTGGTCGCTTGGGAAGAGAGTAATCTGTGGATCCTGGAGAGAAAGCAGATTACGCTATGAAGTGTCTGCACATGGATAAAAGGAGTTGCCTTATTCACGCCAACCCTAACTGCTTAATAAAATGATGGTAGCGTGGAGATCGCCTAGGGCGTTTGGCCAATAAGAGAATATGCAGCAGAATTTATCTGGCCTGATGTTAAGGCTTCTTCTCCAGTAGTGCGCAGATCCTGATAACCATATAGGGGGCGTTACAAAAGTGTATGAGAAGCTGGAGCTGTATTGAGAGGTTATGCATCGGGCCTACCATGTTGAATGCGTAGGGTTGTAGGATTGTTGAATTTTGTGGGGTTATGAATACTATAATTTGCAAGAGATGCTTCAGCTGCCTAGTCTGTGTGGGAATATATCCCCATGGCTCCAAATAGATTCTCTTAATTAATGGCGCTATGGTCTGAATCAATAGTGTATGGGAACTTGCTTTTAAGGCACTTGTTGTGTCTGGCGTCGCAGGGAAATTAGCTTATATGGGTGGGCCGTGTTGATCTGTATTACCGACCAGAGGGCGTGTTGCGCCAGTGATAAGATCTGGATCCACATCTGCAGTGATAGAAAGTGTCTGGTGCACGGTGCGACCTGCGATCTGATCTGTTGTTCCAAGGTAAAGCTGATCGTCCCCGATGGCATTGCCATGTATACCAGAAATGGCTGGTGTACGTTCATCATAATTTACCACCCGGTGTCCTGGAATATGGATGTATGCGGAAGAGCTATGTGTAATGTTGTTGGTTCCCTGGGTGGGTACTGAGTCCAAACTGTGTTGTATTTTCTTAACAATGTGAGCACGCTATTTTGAAGTGTGCGGAGGTGCTAGAAAGAGAGCTGGAACAAGCTGGGATGCTAGGAAAGGTGCTAGTGGCTATCCAACTGGTTCTTATGCTACTGGAGGTGCTGCTGGTGTATCTGGACCGACTTTTTCATCTACTGATGCTTTTTATGCTGTACCGACTGCTGAACCAACTACTGTCCTTGCTCCCTATGCTATTGCTGCCATCCTTGTCCCCGGTGCTTGCTCCTCTCCCACTGGATATAGAGATAGTTCTGCTACGGGTGCTTTTTGCTTAGATGCTTACTCGGATGCTCCCTCTGCTACTAGTTTGGGGGGTCTGAAACACCAGGCGTAGGCACTCGAAATTGAATAATTGGAACCAGTGCTCCTGCTCGCTTAGGCGTGCCCCTTTACTCTGGAGAGGCAAGTGAGGACCTGCTGCTTCTAGCTCTCGAAATAGAAGGTAATAATTTGGACCCCGATCACGAGCATCTCGGACATCAGACTCTTCACCTCGAACATCCAAATATTCCTCTCTATTACGAGCATCAGGCACTGCATCAGGAACATCCCGATCACGCTCACGAGCATCTGAATTTCATCTTTACTTCTACTTCCTATGTCTCTCAATCTCGCGGCTCCAAATCGCCAATATGGAACCAGGCAAAAAGAAGCTGGGGATTATGGTTCCCGGTTAACTACCTTTATTTATGCTGGCTCTCTAAGTTAAAGGAGGTCCGGGCCAAGCCAATAAGTACTGCAAAGAGTTATTCACCTTTTTCTATCTGGGGTGGTGAATCTTATCTGGTAACCCTATGAGGGAATTACCCAGACTTTATCCCATAAGGGAAATGAGACCAGCTCTGTGTTCTATTATTTCTTAAAGTTGAAATAAAAAAAAAAAGTGAAAGTCATAAGGTGCGTAGCTCTTTCCCGACAAAGGAGGGGAAGGGTTAGAGGTTCTAAAAGAGAACGTAACTAATAAAGTCATAAGGAAGGAGGGTTGGGTTAATGAAGGAGAACGTAACCAATTTAATCATACGAGTTGGGTTCGAGGAAAAAGATATCACCAATCTTGAAAAGCGTATCAATGTCCTCCCCCTCCTACTAAGGGAGAGCGGCTTCGCACCTTTTTACATAAAGTTATTGCTACCTACCAAAGCTTTGCAGGTGTTATCCGATCTGAGTCAATCCATAAGTTTCGGTCCAAAAGATTATGCTGATTACCGGCTCCAAAAATATAGGAGATAGACCCACCTCTTTTATATCCTCGGCTATATAGGCTCTGAAAAAAGCAAAAAAAGATATATATATGTCAGTCATCCTTCCATGACCTATAAAGATAATCCATGAAGAACCTGAACTACTAATTTAGGTTGGTTGCTTTATCACTAAGTAAGTAGGTTCTCGGATGTGGGTCACTGCGTATTAACCAATCTATGGTCGAATTAACCCTACCTTCATAATAGGGGAGCTTTTAGTTTAGGAGCTAGGCTTTAGTTTAGGGGCTGTAGTTCAATATTGAAAAGTAAAGAGAAAGCTGCAGATCGGGTTCGAGAAGAAGCGGCACATCTACAAATATTGAAAACTGGCTCAATGAAGCGAAGCACGCTCGACTAAAGGGAGAGGGCCTTTTCCAGTGCGTTTATAACCGTCTTCAGTATGCCTTCAGGTGGTTCCTCATCCATCTGTACTTTTATTCATAAAGATATGAATGCAGCTAATTAGGACAGAGATGAACGTAGCAAAAACCATAGTGGTTAGAATCATTTATCGATATTCCCTATGACTTTTTATACAACGTATAGTCGTGAATACTTCAATGCACAGTCGGTGATTGATACATAGTTGGTGAATGCTGCAAAAAACCTAAGTAATAATAATTACCCTTATTTGGAATGCTAATTAATTCTATGGGCGCGCCTATCCTCGCTATTGATGCTTACAACTACTTATTCAGAATTTGTATTTGCCATTCGGGGGATCAGCGTTCACTCGAAGTAAGGCATTCACTCTCAGAGATGACATCAGCGTTAAAGCACTCGAATAAAACGGAGGAAGTTCACATTATATAACAGGATC
>Ga0233330_1000100_pt1 | contig 9947 bp, 9 predicted proteins | sample GEONDECOMP201_FD_180703 | JGI IMG/M metagenome (GOLD analysis project Ga0233330, IMG submission 180703) | Leaf litter microbial communities from Shasta-Trinity National Forest, California, United States - GEON-DECOMP-201 | ecosystem: Environmental > Terrestrial > Plant litter > Unclassified... | reverse complement strand
TACTCTTCCTTCCCACCACGCAAACTGGCAATTCTCTTTCTCGCTTCGCTCGACTTTTCAGATGGAGGCTCCGGTCATCAAAAGGTCTCTACTTGGTTGGCTTTTCCTCTCTGCGTAAGTTTTCTTCTTTCTATTTTTGGGTTGATTCCACTTTCAATCTGAGGTAGCTCCTGGCTGGAACGCTAGCTATCTTCGTAACACATGCAAGTAAAGGAAGCGTGAATTTCAAGTCGGACAACGACGGTGCTCGACGAAAGGACGGAGGCTTGGTGGTTTTTGAAACAATCTACCCTCGCTCCGGCTTGGTGGGTTATCCCCGTACGCCCTTTCCCTTCGCCCCGTCCCGGGCTTCGTAGATAGACCTCGTCGCCCTGGCCCCAACCCATTATCTTCGGATGGAACTGTTGGAAAGGACTATTCTGCGGATGGAACTGTTGGACTATTGAGCTTCTCCTTCCTTCGTAATCAAGCTTCAGTTTGAGTTTGGTTGGCTTCGCTCCGATAAAGACCGTTGTCGGGCTCCATACCTAAACTATCTGTCCGTCCTAACCTCAAGCTCTAAAGTTCAGTAGCTAGCTATGGAAAGGTCTTTCAGTGTTCAGGTTCTATGGTGAATTGTCGGGCCAACGCTAAGGCTAGTTTCAACTTCCTCACAGACTGAGGATAGGCTTGAAACTATACACAAGTGTAGGAGCCAAACCAACCTTCTCTCTAACAAGCTCTGATCTCCGAGCTCTGACTCGCACACTGACTTTGCTCTCCGAAGCCTAGCATCTCGTTCGCGACGGAACTTTTACACTAATAAAGGCGATATCACTCCCACGCAGGTGTTCGCTAAGTAAGGCTCATAAAGCACCAACAGGCTTTCTAATTCGAGAACAAGACTTGCATGTGAAAAGCGGGGAAGATAAGGTTATAGCCTCATGAGGTATGGTTCGGCTTGTGCTTTTTCCTTTACCTTGAAAGATTAAGGCATAGCATAAATGCGCTAGTCGTTCCTACTTTTGCTTAAACCATAGCAGCACGATAGATGGAAACGCTATTTTACATCTTTTCACTTTCCCTGCCGAACCAGCTCAAGCGAAGGGATAAAAGAGCACAGCAGGACCGGAAAGAGCATATCTGTTCAAACAGAAACCAATACGTGCGAAAGGGTTAAAAAGGGAGTGCTATCCATGACGTGAAAAGCAAAAGAGGACTTCTTCTCGCCGTTTGTTTAGATTCCCATTAAGAGAAAGTCGAAGCGGTAGCTTACTTAATACATAAATAGTACCATATTTTCGAAGTATATTTGCCAATGTAGGTACACCTCTGTTATAAACCTCATGAATGGGCGGGGCCACTATAGGTCACGTTCGCACTCTCTCTCATCCCCATACGCCACCCTCCCACTATGAAAATTTCCACTTGACTTCATTGGCTATCTCCTTTCTATCTTATTTAAAGATAAAGAACTACTTTATTCAATTCTCTATGCATACCTACCCAGTCCCACCAACCATAATAACTTTCTACACGCACTAAGTAAGGTCTCTATCACCGCTACCCCCGGTCCAACCATACATAATAACTTTCTTCACGTGCTGGAATCGAATAAAGGTCTCACCAAAGTGCATACCTACCCCATCCATACATAGGGAGGGAGGATGGTAAACTACTTATTTATTAATATGCCGGTATCCTCATATATGACTGCGCTGCTTTATGACCTTGTTGTACAAGGGACCCCTATTAAGTGGATGATTATACCAACCGATAGGTCTCTATAGGGAGAAGCTAAACAAGAGATGGGTAACGAATGCATGAATACAGATTGAGAGGAGACGGGAATGGGGGATGGGTGAGGGGACTAGGAAGGAGAATCAGGGGGAAGCAGGGACAGGGAACCCAGAAGTGATAGGACGCTACGAAGAATTTCGACAAGTAACTTCCTTCTAGGCTTAGGCGCGGGTGAGGTGTGAAACAAAGTAAATTGGGCACCCGAGCAGCTAGTTTTAGAATTGATTGTTGGGTGGTTCCGGTGGATCCTAAAAACGCATCCAACTGCGTATTTTATAAATAGAAGATTGTTGTTGGGGGTTCGAGCTGAATCATCAATCGGGGTTTCAAACTCGCATTTCTATTTAGGGAACCTGCTCAAATAATCGCTTAGCGGAGCCGAAGCAGTTGAAGATGATTCATTCATTCATTCAATAACTGGCCCGACCTAACTAAGAAGTAGGAGCCCAGCGGTGTGTTTGTTCGCCCGCCCCTTTTTTCATAAATAGATTTATTAAAAATTAATACGTATATAAAACATAGGAGACATGTATGAGCATGCCCTACTTCCTTTCTTATCGTAGTTAAGACGCACGCACATTTCCTGAGACATATTCTTTGACCCGTAAATACGGTTTGGTCCTTCCTGGGTCTTATCTGAGCTCGAAGAGTAAACCCTTCCTCCTCTTGCTTGTGGCCGTTGGCGCCCACCCACACGGAACCCAGTTCGTTGACTTTCGTTGATACCGAGAAAGCGTTCAATAGAATTGTTGTATATATATATATATATAAATGCATGAACAAAGACTCTACCATAGCGGAACAGGCACCACCGCCACAATGTGCATTGCCTCCTTATGGAACGTATAGAAGTTGGAGTGCTCTCTTCCCGATTGAAGGAATGAATGATACCGCAAGAAATGCCCACTCGACTGGTTGTTCATTTATGGATGGTCCGATCAATAGCAAGTAACTCTGATGTAAAGACAATCCTTGCTTGCATCAACACATAAGCAAGCCTCTCCAATTCGTTATAGATGCTTTAAATTCTTCCTGTTCTTGCAAGCAGCAGTCATACTTCGTAGCTTTCCCCATCTCGACCCCTGGACGGGGACGGTTTGATAGGGCGCCCGGCAGCCTTTTCTTTCTGTGAGTTAAAGGTCCGGAGGTGCTTGTCCGCATCGGGCAAGGTTTTTCCTATTTATTTATAAGTCAAGTAAGGAAAGAGAAGATCGAGTAAGTAAGGTAGTGGCCCAAGAGGATGGTAAATTTGCTAGTTGAAGGGTGGGGCCTATCAAGTTATCCTACGTGAACCTAGTCCTGGACTGGGAAATTAATAAAGAAAAGGTGGCGTGGTCACTGAAAGGTAGCGGCCCAAGAGATGGAATGGATGGGATGGATCGTGGGATGGGTTCATGAGACGAGACCTTAGAAGCCCCCGGAGGATGTATAGATGGATCAGCCAGCCCCTTACCCCTTATATTGGATACTGCCCGGACACCTAGCACCATGGGATGGGATGGGGGAGTCCCTTAACCACCCTTGAAACCAGGAAGGCAAGTTCAGATCAGTAGAGGACAGTATCAGAAGACCTTTACTTGTTCATACTACCCACCTGCCAGAAATAAAAAAGAGATTTTCTGTACAGCCCTAGAGCATCAGGTCTTCCAAGCTTGAGGGACTGCTAGAAAACCTTTCCTTGGATACCATACACCTGCCAGAAAGAATTAGTTACCGGCCCTAGAACATGCTGACAAGGAGAGGCACTGCTAGAAGAGGAGGAACACCTTGAATCGTTGAATCGTTGGATCGGAAGTGGAATCACTTCATTAGCCCTTACCTTGTTCAGACAATCCACCTGCCAGAAAGACATTATCTGTACAGCCCTAGCCACAACATGCTGACAAGGGAATGCTATCAGACCAGTTGAAGTGCCGGATCAGATGGGATGTGGTGGGATAGGCGAGAGGGAATCGGGGATGGGATCATGGGAATAGGGAATCGGTACATCGGGTCAATCAACCAACTGGATTTTGTCTTTAGTCATATAGCCCATTTCCTGAACTTTAGCTCATGGAGTAGTCTTTGGAGCCATGCATGTTTCTGACTGAACGAGCATATACATGAGGCTAGGTTCCATACAATTCTATGCATGCGGTTGACCTGAGAAACCGTCTAAATTCATGTTTTGATTGAGAGAAACCTAACCTCTTTTTATGGGGTCAGATGAGACTATTGGGCAATAAACTTTATTTAGTCTTACTGAACTAGGCCATTTCCATCAGTTTCCATAGGGAGCAGGATTCCATATCTAGTAGGAGTCTGCCTTGTCTTCTGCATGGAGCCCAAGTTTCAATATAAATTCGTTGTTGTCAAGTTGTGGTGTCCGTGTTGTTGTCATGAACCCAATCTAAGAAATCTTGAAATCTTTGGATCAAATTGTTTCTGTGGCAAGTCATAAGAGTTAGTCTATGCTATATACGAGCATTGCATATAGTCTTTAACTTGTCCTATAAAAAAAAAGTAAATCATCTTTTAGACCTTCTAAGCTTGTGGGAAGCAGTTTCAGTTCGCAGGTTTCATTTCGTAGGGCAGTTGATGTTCACTTCGCAGGGCAGTTTCATTTAGTAGGGCTGGGCAGGTAACAGCGGGGTAGGGCAGGGCACTTACACTTATTCTTTCTCAGGACCTAAACTTAGCAGGGAAAAGAGGAAAAAGCACGGGAAGCAACGCCATCACCTGTAGTTTCGCCCGGCAAAGGCAATTTCATTTTGATAGCCAGCTTAAGGTTCTCTGGTCGGTGGGAGCGGAAGTAAAGGCATTACCCGTAGAGGAAAGAGCATAAGAGGCGGTAGATATTTATTTAAGCAACGATTCCGGTTCCATAGCTAGTAGCTTACCTTGAACCAATTTCCCCGGGACTAGCCTCTCTTCACCTGGTTCCTGAGCCAGGGCCAGTTAACCCCAAATCATAGGTATTACGAATCCTTGTGTACGCATACTGATCATGTCATTCCATCTAGCTATCATAGTTTACAGACCCAAGCTCAGTTCCTGTGAATGTGTAAGCATCCCTTCTAGCAGACCGAGAGCCATTACCCCGCCCAAATCCAGATTTGACCGAGTGAAAGCTTCAGCAGCAAATCGAGAAGCAGACACAAAGCGAGCAAAGAAGGCAGCAGCATAGGTGGCAGCAACAAAGTAAGCACCAGTAGTTTCAGTGCCTGTTTTAACGAGCCAACAAATGAATGATAGGCCAGAAGCTGGTTGAATGGGTCTCCCTCGCACTCTCTCTGGTCGGGTGAGCATGCATCCTTCGGGCCCAAACAAGCGGCGAACTACTTAATATTTTAGGGCCTCTAAAGGGCAATACGATAACCTAACCTCCCTTACTAACCTGAGCTCGAAGGGTTGAATCATTCAGCTGTGATCTCATATTAAACCCACCCCGCCTTCCTTCCATCCATCCTTCCCTTTGGTCAATCAATCAATCTTTCTGCCCTTCTGGTTAATATGCCTATCCTACCAACTAGTAGGTTTATTTCCTTTCGTGAATCCTTCAACATCTGGCGGTGAGGTGTGTATCCGACTAATCGATTGGGAGCTCTAGGTCGATTGGACAGGTCTTCTGCTAGAAGTAGGGAACCTTAGCCTTTATTATCTATCGTTCTTCTACTTCCTTCCCTCAATAAATCTTATCAATTATTGAATGCGGCCCGGCTCCATGTATTTCTTGACAGAAGTGGTTTATTAACAACTGATTCTATTGCTTTTCTTTTCCGGTCCTCTCGATGGATAGAGGAGCGGATAGAGGAGAGGAAGTTTATTGGATCCGAGGTTCGGGGATTCATTCAAGGTCTTAGCTGCCCCCGGTCGATCGATCAATTCCTTACTTCTCTCTTCCGGGCAGATGGAAGCAACCTACCTCTCGTTCTTTGGTTGATGAATCTTGATTAGTGACCTCAGGTGATTAGCTTGGCCTGGCTAGCCTTTCCTTTCGTTTCTTCTAAATATCTTCTGACTTCTCCCTCCATAGAAGATATGTTGGTTTGTTCCCGACTGTTTTATTAATCTGTCTATAAGAGAGTAAGTGTTTGTTAGCTCTGTTGGTTCGTTTGTAGATAGCTCCTTCGCGGGCCCATCTGATCTGATCTTAGCTGATTAGCTTATTTCCTTTCCTCAACATCAGTTGTTAATCAATCCCTATAGCCTATTGATTCATTCCTTGAATCATTCCTTCTTGATTCCTTCCATAGGTTAGCCCTTCTCTCTGATGACTGGGTTGAGTCTAGCCCCTTTAGCCTGGGTGATTAGCTCGGCCTGGTACGTAGGGGGAACAACCCTTAGTAGGTTGAGTCTAGCTTTATTTCCCAGCCGGGCGGGTAATGAGTGCTTCTTAGCCGGGCTAGCCCGGGTGATTAGCTTAGCCTTTGTTGAGTTTAGCCTAACCGGTTAGCTTAGTTAGGTTCGGCTAGTCCTTCCTTTCTTCAATCAATGTAAATCAATCTTTCTCTCTATCTTTATATCCTTCCTAGGGAAAATAAAACCTTTAGCCCACTGAGTGGTTAGTACTAGGTCCTTAGCTTTGTTTACTTCTCTGGCAATCTACCCTTAATAACGTTCTTTGGTTGATTAATCCTTTTAGTGGGGAAAGGAAGGGAAATCTCTCTCAGTGGTTCGTGGAGTTGAGGCGAGTGGATGAAGTAGTCAACTAGAAGCAGGTCGATCCTTGTTTGGATTGGAAGGTTCCGGTTGGGTGGATTGACCCCATCCGGATGTAGGAGCTCCCCTTCTTATCCGGGGCCTTCCCTGAATCAGAAGACCTTCTTAAAATATGGCCAATCCTTCCAGGGAACCTTGGTCCTTGGTCAAAAATAGTTAAAAAAGAGTTCTGATCCAGCCCCGAATGAGAAAGTACAGCCTGGTTAGCTTAGCTTATTAGCTTGGCTTAACTTTGTTCGTTCCTAGATAGCCTGTTCTAGCTTTCGTTGATCCGTATATGAGAGAGTAGGTGTTTCTTAAATAAGCATTGTTCGTTTATTTCTCCTTTCCTTTCCTTCAGTGGATAAATCAATCAGTCGAATGAAAGAAATCTTTCTTTCGATCTTTTCTTTAACTTTCATGAAGGGAGCCCCCGCCCCCCAATTATCTCCATGTTTGTTACGTATATAATAAAATGCGTAGCGTACTTTTTACAAATCAATTACAGATATATAACTGATCTTTGCTTGAAGAAAAGTAGTTTCAATCAGTCGAATGAATCTTTCTTTCCGTCCAACCTGGGTGATTAGCTTAGCCTGGCTAGGACCGGGCGGGAATTCTAGTTCTTTCCTTCTCTCTTTTCTGTTCTTCAGGATCGATCTTATCTCTTCTTCTACAGTCTGGTTTTCTTCCCTTGTTTCTTTCGGTCGAATGAATCCTTAGCTGGGTGAGGCTAGCCTTTTGTTTAGTTATTCCATAGGCAAATTCAGGTTTAATTATTAAGGAAAGCAAGTGCTGGGCTCAATCAATAGGATTAAATCTGCCAATAAAGAGGAAATGTGGAATCGTTTCGCTTCTTTCCCGCTATTTATCAACGGTGGGTTGACATCTTAAGTTTCTATTGCTTTGCGGTGGGCTTACTTATGAGCGACATAAATAACGTTTGAACAGCCGAACAGGAACGGTTTGATAGATACTTCTTCCCGGTTGTCTGCCCAAGTTATTACGTCTCAAAAGTTGCTCGACCTGCAGGACCCTATCCCCATTGGAACGGAAAATAGGAGTGCCCAACCAAGCTCAACAGATGAATTAGATTGGGAGATAGATAGAAATAGTGAGACCAACAATGAATGAATTATTTAGAATTTCCAATCTTGAAAGCTCGACCGGAACCGAAATCGAGGGCTTCCATGCACTGCTGGTTGGAAAAGAAGATCGCCCAGATAGTTGGTGGATTACTCAACCTTTTGAGAAACTATGGCGGGGGAAAACAAGCGGATGACTTGACCAACTGAAGAAATGACACTCTTGAGCTTTCTCGGGAAACCCAATACTCAAATTGTATTCTGTTCCCTGTTGTGTCATAATAGGCAACCCAACCCTACTTACTGCCAACCCTATTTATAGCTATAAAGTGCCCATCAACAGGCTCAGTTGTTGAAGATCCAGCATCAGAATGAAGTGAAACAGCCAGAGTATAAAAATTGGATCCTATTCCAGCAGAGCCAAGTCGAGAATACAAAAGCTTAGAGACCATAGGGGCATTTCTCTCCGTGGACAATCATAGCAATCATAGCGGCTTAAGTAAGTACCAATGAAGGGATAGGCAAATTCAGTAATACCTCGTGCAGCAGACCCAAGTGGAGAATTATAACAGTCATAGCGGGATAAATCGAAATTGGAATAACTGAATCTAGCGGCAACAGCTATAGGTAAGGTTTTAAGGGACAGGCATATCTATTTCATTACTTACTCACATCCCGGGCAAAAGACTCACAACTGGAGCTAAAGCGAATGAATCATAAGTGTAGAAATAAGCTTAATCAGCAGGGGCCAGCAAAAGCAGCTATTGATTGAGTTGGATCTATAGACGGGGGGGCGAATGTAGGTAAGTTTGGGTATACTTAGGATGCCAAGGCGGGATCAAAGCTTATGTCATCAGGATCAGACACTTTCAAACTATCATAAATGGGTAGAAGTTGCTTCTTCAGAACGAACACAGGGGGCAGCCCTCCTCCCTTACGGTTGGAGACAGATCAAAGCTCCTACTCACTGGCAAATTACTCACATCACAAAGCGGATCCCCAACTATCATTCATAGGTCACTCATTGGTCGAACGGAGACCAATCCCAAAGCAGATGGGATAGCCGAGGCAAGATTGAGAGAGCGGGGGATACTGGAAAACAATAATAGGTTAGGTTCCTCCTATATCTTTGAAACTGGGAGTAGGCATAGATAGGTTTACCGAAGGCAAGGGCATGAAATCTCTAGGAGGTTGGTTTGGGTACAGCATATTAGCAATCATAGGAATCTATTTGAGTTTACCCATTAGCAACAGGAAAACGATCAGAAGGATAATATTTTGAAACAGTTGAATCTGAAACAACTTACTCTAAGCTTAGGGCGGGATATAAATCACATTATATTAATTTATGGAAATGGAAAAATATTAATTACTATAATAACTAAATTAATGAATATGTCCACTACACCTAACAAGAAGAGACGATCAAAGCAGCTAATGTACAAAGACCCTAGGCTTCATTTCCACAGGCATTCCTATTAGCATAAGTAACAATCAACTAGCCCTTACTACAATTTATGCAGCTTAAAATACTTCCTTATCCCTAGCATCCAAGCTTCAACATCTTCTCCCTTCTTATTTTAACCATTAAAGGTTGGTGGTTGAATCTTCCTAAGCTCCCCTTGCAAATCCTCTTGTACATGCCTTCTTCTTTGATGTCTGACTAGAGACACCTCTTGGCTGCTCCTTGATTCATCAAAAGTATAATACTCCTTCATTGAGTGAGGTGAAGAGTTATGATGCTTCCGATCTCCGATACCCCTTCTTAGATGTTTGTATCTTACATGATACTCTCTTTCTGAATGAGTTTTGCCTTCTTCCTCATGTCTTGAACCTGATTCATCCTTTATTCACCAACCAAAGAGGAGCCGACCGAGAGAAAGAAGGGCTGTAGGGGGAAAGGTTCGAAGCGTCTGTCCTGTTTACACGGGGTAAAGCGTTAGAGCTTCTTCCTGGGCAGGATAATTGGGACCGTGCTCTGTTCCTCTATTGCGTGTCCTGCGGGCCTCTCTCTTGTGTCAAGGCCTCTTCTTTCTTGCGAGTGTCCAGGTCTCAATCGTAGTCAGGACCTCTTATCGTGAGTAAAGTCCTCTCATAAAGGTTCTCGGTTTGTTGGGTGAATGAACCAGTGTCTTGTCTATGCGGCAGGTTCCTTGCTCCCGGGTATCGAGCGTTAGCGGTACTAATCAAGTGGGCAAGCGAATCAAGTGGGCAAGCGGTAGCAGCGATAATCATCACCCATGGCTTTATCTTCTCTTGCGCGCTATGGGCCATTACTGCTCTGCTCTTTCATTGCTCGCCCCCGGAGGGAATCGGACTCTTTCTATCTATCTTTCTGCTCTTTCATTGTTCGCCCCCAGAGGGAACTCATGCGGGCGGCTTTGAACCCCACTAACGATCAAT
>Ga0233330_1000099_pt1 | contig 9991 bp, 5 predicted proteins | sample GEONDECOMP201_FD_180703 | JGI IMG/M metagenome (GOLD analysis project Ga0233330, IMG submission 180703) | Leaf litter microbial communities from Shasta-Trinity National Forest, California, United States - GEON-DECOMP-201 | ecosystem: Environmental > Terrestrial > Plant litter > Unclassified... | reverse complement strand
CTACTTTCACCCGCCCGGTTAAAATCTAGCTGTTATTCTCCATATGGATATGGAGCGAGCTATGGCCTTAGGACTCTAATTGGTGGCTCTGTCACTTCCCATGATGACCCAAGCGTTGTTGGCTTATGATTACTAAAGAACTATCTACCGCTTGTTAGCCGCGCTACCTGAAGCTATAAATAAAGTGGTGTGTGCCTTCGCTTCAATAATAAGGCTGTAAAACCTTATTATTGACCTAAAGACGCGGAAAACAAATCAACTTATTATTAAACTGGTAGTGTTTTCACTCCCGGTACACTTGGCCAACTGAATATTCTACCTATGGTTCAACGTAGGCTACAAGCTCTCGATCTAAATATGGCAGGGAGGGTGCTTAGGTAAAAGCTCCTGAAGCAATTGCAGGTAACTTGGGTTTTTTCAAATGGTCCATGGTACTTCTAATGGTTCGGGAACAACTAATGGCAGGTCAACAACAACTGCTGGTAGTGCTTATAGCTTAATCTAATAAATCTGTTGAAACCGCTGCTCCTTCCTATGCTGTTAGTGATGATGATAGTTCAAAAACGTAATCAACTGATGTCCGGGTGGAGCTACTTAAGTTTCCACCCCCTACTCACTCTCTCCGCGTGTGGTTGGTTCAACCTGCTTCAATGAGCATTCTGATCCCTCGGCTGTGGTTAGATTATATAATTCCTAGCCATTTTCCCCAGTACAGCTGGTTCCCTCACGTTCATTCACGGAGTGTGCTGTAATAACACGTGCCAAAAATAGAGGTATAACCTAGGTAAGGTCCCCCATAGTTATAATTGATCCGTATTCGTGCTAGTTATCTCCGGTAGTCACTATAGTAGGTGGATAGTAGTTGAATTTAAAGGGGCCACTGGGGATCCGTCCACTGTGTCTTTAGTAGCTTCATAAGGTCCCATACATGATTCATTAGTATCCCCAGTGTTTCCGCTCACTCTATACGGCCGTTCTACCGGTATTCTTTCTATAGGATCCCTATATTATTTGAAAGGAGCCTTGCCTTTGACTATGATAGTGGTTCTGGGTCAACTACTTAGTCAACTGCCTTTCTCTCTGCTGACTTAGATGCCTTTACTCTTGCTACCTATGCCGCTGCTTCCGGTGCTTATGCTTTTGCTAGTGAATATGCTTAACTGGATGGATCTATTGATTCAAGGTCGATTGGTGCTGCTTTCATCTGGAAAGATCTCAAATTGGCTTTCGAACAGGAAGGGACGTGGAGTGGGGTGATGGCTTTATAGACTCGGTTAACCTGCGCGGGATATGTCTCATTTGAAACTCGAACTCGGTTAGCTTGGTAAACAAAGTAAACAACCTGCTCCGCATCTACTGTAGCTATTGATGCTTTTGTTCGGTAGCTTTGGAACTGCTTCCTTCCTCTCTCGCTCAAGGCTGCCAGGTGGTGCTTAGTTAATGAGGTCCCACTAATCTATTTGTTGACTAACTTTGTAGATAGATGCTAGCCCCGAACGAGTGAGCTTTGGTAGAATAGACTGACAACATGTTACGTTGATCGATGCGGAGTGGATAGGTTAACCAACGCATATGTACTTTAGTACTGTTGGCATAGACTCGTGATTGATGGCGCTTGATTCGGGCATTGATTATCGATACGAATTGGGTCAGTCAACAAGCGGTGGATGCGCGAGGGACAGCCAGCCTCTGCGGGCCCTTTCTTTACTGTGCTTTATTTGGACATAGATGGTGCGCGAGTGCTTGCTTTGCTCCTACTTCTAGGTTAACCGCCTACCCTGCTTAGTCTGCAAGCTCAAATGCCTTTATACATACGAGGGGCTATAAAGGGATGAATGTTATGGGAAATGGATTTGGTTATGCTATACTCCTGCCTGTGCCTCCCCTATTCTAGTTGAATCCTGATTGTGCATTTGCTGCCCTGATCTAAGGTAAGGCCTCACCCGTTTGATGAACTGCGTTGGTCCAACCCTATATCTATATGGTTCCCCCTTTCCTGATGAGGGATGGACAATGTTGGGCTCTGGACCTCCAACTAGGTCCACTGGTTCTTAAACTGCCTCCACCTATGCTATACAGGATATCTATAGTTCACTAGTGGGGGCCACGTATAAGAAATGATTTCACCTATCATCAGTAGGCTGGATACATCCCTAGTGGTTCGTACAGTAGACACACCAAAACTGGTCAGGGCAAGCAACAAACAGCAAACTCACAGCCTCCGTTTCGCTTCACAACAATGCAAGTGGTGTTATTGAAGATTTCTATATCTAGTTACAAAGTTCCTATAGAATAAAAGGTAATACCCTATTGTTTATTAAGGAGAGAAAGCTTTATTACTATATAGAACATAAAAGCAATTATCCTACAATTATATAGATAAATCTAAACTTAATAAGATATAAAGCCTACCTTACTAATCCCTAAAAGTGAGAAGCTTAAAGACGATCTATAGGGAGGCATTATTAGGGCTTCCCCTGCTATGGGTGCGCTAATATATTATAAGGGAAGAACCTTCTAATATAATTAATATAAAGTGACTCTTTACTACACCAAATTCCTTCCTTGCATAGGAGGTACTCCGCTCGATTGTAGAGTAGAGCCTGGTTTTCTTCGTAAAATCTCATAAATACTCAATTATAGAAGCCGGATGGGAAATGGGGCATGGTGTTGATCTCCTAGCAATTTTGCACTTTGCCCACAAAGAGTGGAGGGCTTGGCTTGATGGATACACACGTTCAAGGGACTGTGCCAGTAGCCAAATGAATCATTAGGGCTATGAGTGGAAATGCACTCTAGGATATAGTTGTTTTGCGGTGCATCCAAAATGCTACACGGGTCAATGGCATCCCTGACTCCTATGGTATATGTGACATAATTAGTGCGAAAAAAACTTAATACCCATGTTCATGCATTCGTTCTTCAGAAGATATCCCAAAATTGGCAATGGGTACCAAAACAATTGCATTGGAATTATGTGCATAATCACCGAGGATGTTATTTGGTGACAAAATAAAATTGGACTTTTTTGATGGAAAAAGGGCAACTTCGGAGAATTCCTTCATAGGAAAATGGTTAGCAAAGAAAGACTTCTTTAAGTGGGGTGACTCGTGTGACAAGGACACAAGGAAGTGGTTATCCTATATAGTTCCAGGTAAACTGCAAGTCGTTTATTTACCCACTTGTACTGCAATATGTCAGATGATTTAGGCCTCGGTTGTTGAGTATAGTGAGCTCTTTGTCTCCTCTTCATTGGAAACGGATTGTGTTTAGGGACAAATGGATTATCCGACAGGTAGGCAGCCATCTCTTTATTATAAACAGATTTTTGAGTAATCTTTATTGAGGTAAATACCTAGTTAAACTGGGTATAAGTTTATATATTTATACAAAATACGGTGTCAAGATTTCAGCCAAGAATGCCATATTTAGAAAAGATATAAAGATTCTTAAAGTTAGAGCCAACGCAGATATACTAGCTCTCATTGCTTATATAAAAAGGCATATCTGGTGTGAATGCTCTTTGGCTCCTAGATGTGGACAACCTTAATGTACATTTATATTGAATCATAAGGTAATATATGCTAGGTTAATCTTGCCTGGGTCAAGGGTAAGTAGGTTAACCTTAATTTGGTTTACCATAGGTAGTTTACGGGCCATGGTATTGGGTCGACCGTGGTATTCGCCCATGGAATTTGATACGATGAAGCCTATTTAGAGGCTTGGGGAACTCCATTATAAAATGCCTCATGCGGCCTGTTCTTTGGCTGGTTTTCCCAAGGTAAATAGATATATATATTGGAGTGCTGGTTTTCCCAATCAAAGGTTTACAGGGTAACACATGGTGTTTATTTTTTGCATGATTTATGTGTTTTTTTACTCTTTTTATTTATTCAAATTCTACATTTGGTATTAGATAGAGCCCGTAGGCCTGGACTCTCTCACGAGAGTGGCCTGGGTGTTTTCTGGTCAGTGGCTAGGGTTTCTAAAATGGTGGATTAACTTCGGAGCTGGAAAAGGATCCATCTGTTCGTAAATGGGTATATATATTGCTTATATACTTGGATCTGCTGAGATCAAGTGCAAATATAGAGAATCTATCGGATCTGAATGTGATCTGTTGTTGAGAGCGCTGGTGAATAATGCTTTCAAGGCTCGGCATGAGGTTGTGCAGCTCAATATCCTTCCTAGGAACGAGCTCAGATTGTGTTGTGAAGACAACTGTGAAGACAACTTTGTTTTTATATGCTCTTCTGTTCTGACAGATATCTAGTATATACTAAACCATGGAGATCTATAGTGCGATCATACTGTAGAGTTGTGTAGTCGCTTGGTATCGGTTGGTTTAACCTTGGAGGGATATCACTAGCATTTTGACCTGTTGAGAGTTAACCCGCGAACCTTTTAAGTGTGACCACGGTGTTATATGTGTGCTACTATGTACATGGTTATGGGAAGAGACATCGCCTAATAGGAAGCCACGCGGAGGTGTCTACAGGAGGGATTGAGTGCATACTGGATGTTTCTTGGAAGTTGCAGCGAAGCCACAACTTAGAGATCAACAAGAGGCAGCATGGAGGTTAACAGATTTGTAGAAGTCTCTCAACACTGTTCTATACACTTCGAGAGCTTTCCAACGGCCAGCGCAAAGATCACCTAAATCAGAGTTCGTATGCAGAAGTTATACCTCCCGCAAGTTTACCTATCCTGTGGACCACCATGGTACCGAGTGGATGCTACGTCAGCTTTCATTACTCACACATGTGGAGCTAGTCACGTGTGGACTTTAAATAAGATTAGAAGGTCGCTCCAAAACCCTAGCTTTAATCGGGAATTGAAGCATGCAAAAAAACTAAACCTAACCCCAGATGGCTATAAGGACATTGTGAAATACTGGCCACTAGGAAAAGAAGGGGTTGGTTCCATTCTTATTTTCTTATTGTCTTATTCCATAGTTGAGCAAGAGCAAGGGAGTAGATAATAGAGCATAAGATAGGAAGTAGAAGATCCCGTAGTAGCCATACAGAAAACAGTATCATTGGTAACTCCATAGCGAGTACCCCTTTATTTATATTTGCATTACATACTTGAGAAGAAAAGAGCAAGGCATAGTCCTCACCTTCTGGTTGGGTTTTTTCATAGTGGGTTTTCCGGGGTATATCTTTTTTAGAATAACTAGGTTAGTATGCTTGGGGTGCAAAGGGAGGATATACTAGAAAGTCTTTTTTGACCCTTAGTTTTTAATTCTTTTTCCTGTTCAACCTGTTGATTACCTGTTCATGACCTGCCTATTTATGTTCAGATCGATCGGTTGCTGAGCCCTCCGGGGGCCAAACCCACTGCCGACGCTTATTCTTTTTATTTGCCTGTCAACGGGTTACGGAACCTATTTCTGAGCCTATCAATCTATTATACGCCTACAGCAAGGAAGGTAAAGTCAGGAATGTAACGGTTTCGGTCTGGTCATAGGCCTGGCCTACCCTTTATACGCCTACGGCAAAGGCATGTCAGGTCAGGTTATACGCCTATGGCAAGTAAGGTCCGGTAAGGAATGTAACATTTTCGGGTGCACCATTGCGTGGCTGGTTAGGCGAGCTGCGCTGGCTATCTTAACGCTTAACGCTAGGTAGATTCCCCCATCCATGTAGGTTCTTAACGCCCTAGCTAGTAGGTTCTATCCTTCCTGGAGCTGCGGAACTAATAACTCTACTACTATATTAGAAAGGAGAATTACCAACTATTGCACCAATCCACAAGTTGATGAGATCGGTCGATAGGTTCGCCCCATCCATCCTTACCTCCATCCATCGTCCATCAAGCGCGGTAAGGAAAGGAGTGGGCAGAGCCATTCAAAGGAATACCGCATCCTGACTCTATCTCCAATCGACCCTATAGATAAAACTTTTTTAAAAGCGATATATAGGGGGATTTCTATAAACGTGATAAGTATACTTACTCAGTACAGAATATTAGAGACATAAAGAAGTAGGACAATGCAGTTCCACCATCACTTACCGCTTTCGCCTACCCAAGCACAGGAGTTACTCGCCTCACCATCCAATCGGTAAGCTATTACTCTCTTACGTATCTGTAGCTCTCGTATCTGTAATGGCTAGACAAACTTGAAACGAATTGGGAAGCTTATATCAATCGGGAAGCTTAAAATTACTCTCCACGAACGAAGATGGCGCGGGGAGGGCTGTTCATGACCATGAGGTCTTGTCATGACCTTGAAAAGAAGGAAACAAGAAAGAGCCTTTAGGAAGACCGGCGGCCAAGCTCAAGTCTGCACCTTGACCATGAGGTCCCCACTTGAACCTCCAAAGAATAATAAAATAAATAGACTTGAGGAAAACCAACCCATTCTCAGTCAATTAGTCTCAGTCCCAGGTGCTTGTGAAAACCCATTCCATGGAGGAAGTGTCAGGAAGTGCGGCTTCCGCTGCTGCCATTTACTAAGTTCCAAGACCAGATGCGGATTCTCCATGTGAAAATCCTAGAGTTTGCAGCTTCCATTCCGAATCTTCAAAGTAGCAATCTGTAACCCTTGTCTGTCAGTAGTACCCGTCAGGCATAGTTAGTTAATGGGAACCACTACTGAAGTGGCGGATTAATCCGCCCCCTTTACCTGGGTTAGACCAAACAGGGTTAGACCAATCCGTTGCCTTCCTTATGATTAATAGGAAGACTATTAAATATAGCAGGAAGGAACAGCTGGGTGGGAACAGCTAGGTTAATGTTAATTAATGTGCGGATGCTAGGCACGCCTGTCTAGGCACGGTAAAAGTTATATAAATATATATCCATCAGTTCAGTTGTTGCTTTAATTCCTTATCATTCATTTACATTCAAGTATACTTATATACTTCACGGGTATACTTAGTTTATAAGCCAGTCATCCATTCATTTCAGCTAGTCATTCCACCGGATCTCTTCTCTGTTGCCTTCCTGCACTATATACATCTATCTATACATAATGAACTGCTCTTCGTTCCCAGTATCTTTAGGCATTTGTACCAATCTTTAGGCATAGGTGTGGCTTGGCTTAGAGTTCGTTCGAAGCCTAACCTCTAAAGGCCGAAGGCCAAGGAGAGCTAGGGTATTATATATAGGAAAGCCCTATCTATTGGCTCAGTCTATCTATAGATGGAAGGAAAGCGAAGCAGTACATCCATCGTTCATTCATCCATTGATAGGGAATATTTAGAGGGTCTTGCTTTCCTTCTTATATTGGTAAGACCGAGGAGAGCTAGTTCCCTCCATCTTTCCCTCCATACATATAGCCTCTACTTGGGTGCTCTTCAGAGTAACCAAGCACTGCTATAGGGATCATTAAAATATCGAAAGCAACCAAGAACATCCGGTCTACAATTTTATTTCTAATTTGATTGAGTGATTGATTGATTGATGGATGAACAGGCTTGCCAACGTGGGAGGCTACAATGAGGAGGCTTGCCGACGATGTTGATGTTGTGGGAGGCTTACCAAAGCCTACCCTTTATATGCTTCCCCTAACTTTCAAATAAAAGCCTACCCTATCTCTGGCCTAACTTCTCTCTGGCCTACCCGCTTGAAAGTCTACTATAGATATGGTGGGGCAGTAACACTGAAAGAGAAGTTCGTTCTAGCTGGTTAGTGACGCCTAGCTTTCCGATGGAGTTGGGAAGTGATAAACGCATCCCCTAAGCTTAGCAACGAGAAGAGCATAGTATAGAGATTTATGATCTTACTTGAGACCCACAAATGAACGGATCTGTACCTTTTCTTTATTCCTTTTCTGTCCAAATTTCGGGGTTTAAGTAAATTCTTCCCATTTTGGGGCAACTTATCTAGGGAAAAGCCAAAGCTGTAGAAAACACGGGGTTTGAGGGTGCGTAAGCACGCTCGACTAATAAGGAGAGGAAATTCTTCCCATTTCAGAAACCCCTTCCTTTTGGATACTAACTCTCATCTTGGATCAAAACTTGCTTTTGTCTTTAGGCAACTCGATCTATTCTTGCGCTTTTATGACTCATCTGATTTGTGCTCGGCGATGATCAGCTGGCACTTACATTTCGAGAAGAAGGTGGATTGGATTTGGTGGTTGGGCAACATTGTGTTTGGCAGTTGTTCCTAACTTGCCTAACCTGTGCTGTACACCCATATAGCTAATCTTGTACAACCTCACCTGTATCTCAACCAAAGTGTTGGTACGGGTATGAAATGAGCCCTTCTAAAGAAAGATAATCATTCAGGGTCATAAGTGCTTGTAGAAGGTCCGGAAATGGCCTCATCAAACGAATTAGTCTAGTTAGATATCTGTTAGTCAGATGGATGTAAGCCGGAAAAGCAAAAACTTATATAGCAAGCAAGCGAGAGAAGCAAGCTCTCCAGCTCGCTAACCAGCCAGTTGTCATTAGTTGGTCAAAGAGCCTTCCTTAAAATAGAAAAAGCTAGTAAGCATGGTTCCAGCAATATGTGCAAAAGTGAAAAATGCCATTTGTCATAAAGTGAAACGCCGCATTAACCGGTTGGATTTTCTTACTTACGTGCTTCTTGCTCGCTATACGAACACGGGCGGCTGCTTGCTGTTTTCTGGGTGGGATAATAAACCTCGGCTGGCTAGATGGATTATGGTTTGCTTCTTGAGTTTGCTGGCCTTCCTTCCCTGAACTGAAGTGGGTGGTAAATTGAGTAACATTTCTGGGCGTCTAAAGATGAGAGAAAGGTTTGAACCTGTCCTATAAAGAGTGGAAAATTAAGTAATGAAACTGGGCGCATGGAAGGAAGTAGCCAGTAAGAAATGTAAGATTTCATGACCCCGATCTTGAGGTGGGTGCGGAAGCACGCTCTCATTATAAGGCCGCCATCGAATTTGAGAAAGCGAACTGGGCCTCAAGCCGCTGGAGCGTCCATCTACCATCATACCTCATGGACATCATGTTTAACTACCTAAAGTAGCGCAAATTCCTTGGATCTCTTTTGAGAGGATCATCTGCCTTCTATGTCCTCCTTCCTTCTCACGCGTTACCGCTATGTCCGTAGGGTTATTCCAATACCAAAATCCATTATTGGTAGTAAGCGTTTCAAACAGGTCTAAAGAGAACGGTCTGTGCGCCGTTTTTTCTCTCTACCATGACGAATCGATTGATTCATCGACAACTAAAAGAATTATAATACACGCTTTGTTTCCCGCTGAACTCTCGTCACCACTATGCTCTCTCCCTCACCACATATTCATTTTATTTATTATGTTCCTATATTTCTTACCACCAAAGAAAGGCGTAATTACATATATAAAGAAGTGAACCACGGATACAACTAAAGTCAACGGGAAAAACACGAAGTTAATCAGTTAGTTTCAACACGCCGCTCCAATATTATTCCTACGGCGAATAGGTCACCGGCGTTAGTAAAACTACTGAACTACATTGCGTTCAGCCTTTGCCCGATGCGGACAAGCGACTACGTACCTCGAATTACACCGAATCTTGCATAATTACATATATAAATAATGACTGGAAGATCGCGTTGGATTATGAAGTACCTGTCTAAGAGAAACCGCTGCCCCAAATACTTCTACGCGAAGTGGGTATCCGGCGGGAGTAACTAATAGGCTTCGCACCTTCGACGAGCCCCCTTACAATCTAGCATAATTACGCCGTGTTATTACATAATAATTACGCCGTGTTATTACATATATAAAGAATGAGCAGCCCCCCCAAAGTCAATAAGGAGTAAGTTGTTCATAGAAATTCCCTTCCCCTCCTTCCTAGGGAAAGCGGCTTTCGCACCTCACGATAGCGGGGTAGAGTAATTGGTCGACTCGTCAGGCCCATGACCTGAAGACTGCAGGTTCGAACCCTGCCCCCGCCTCCCAAGATGAGATCTAGCACAGGGTCGGTCAGTAACACCGAATCTAGTGTTATTACATAGATAAAACATGGAAGATTACGAACACCGAATCGCCGCGTTATTACATATATAAAGAATGAGCAGCCCTTGCTCTCCT
>Ga0233330_1000098_pt1 | contig 10046 bp, 5 predicted proteins | sample GEONDECOMP201_FD_180703 | JGI IMG/M metagenome (GOLD analysis project Ga0233330, IMG submission 180703) | Leaf litter microbial communities from Shasta-Trinity National Forest, California, United States - GEON-DECOMP-201 | ecosystem: Environmental > Terrestrial > Plant litter > Unclassified... | reverse complement strand
TCATGAGTTGGGTACTTATGCTCATGAACATTCCACTTTATTGACTCATAGCTTACTCATCTTCCCTCCTGCATGAGCACTCCCCCAATGCCTTCACCACTGGCATTGATGCACACTAGTAAATCTTCATAAAAAGAAGGTCCGTAGGTGCTTGTCCGCATCGGGCAAGGAAGTATCAACACATGTATTGACATGAGAAGCCGCTTAAGCTCTTTCAATCTTTCCTCATGTAACGTTTTTTATATCAAATTGATTATAACTTTGACAAGGGTCCTGAAATCTTTTATAAACCTTTCAAAATCTCTGATAATATCTGGCTAATCCCAAGAAATATAGAAGCTATATCTAGTTGTGCCAACCCCAAAGCCGAGGGGTGAGTAGGGGCATCTACCATTTAATTGGTCGAGTGCCCTCTCCTCTATAGTTCGGTTAAGTGAATGAACGGAGTGCAGTGAGCGACAGCGAACCAACCGATTTCGAAGAAGAATGCCACTCGTAAAAGTGTTATAGAATGCGTTCCAATGGGTACCATAGTGGCATGCTACCCGAACCAATGAAGCAGCAGAGTTAGTAAGCCGTGTAGGTGATCCTCCTTCCGTACGGAGGGCACTCTCAGAGTGACCTGCACATTTCCGTATGTGTATGTTCTATGCCAATGCCACTGGCAAGCAGCTTATAGAAACTCTATTCTATTGGTGAGCAGGCCGAGCCACTGGTGACATTTCTATTCACTCGAAAAATATGATATTTGATAGCTGATGCTTCGAAACCATTTCCCAAAGTGTGACGGGCAGGAGGATCTTTAGGATTGATCAAGCGCCACCCCACGCCCTAATTAATCTCTGTATGTTCTGGGTAAAAAAAGTAGGAGTGGAATATTCTTCCTTTTCATTCAGTTTATAAAACCTCTTCAGCAATATGAGCTTTTTTCTTCACGTTTCCCAATGAATTGATGGCCGGATATATCTCGGTGCTTTAATTTATCGCGTCTATTTTCTACCTTGAAACGCACCCAAGAGGCTGGAAGGTATATTCGTCGACAGAGACTTTACTTAACTTGTGAAGGGAAGGATAAATATGCGTCTGTCTCTATATACAATACATTCTTCGCACTTCAATATTGATTCGTTTCGATTGTTCTCATCGATTCAGAGTGGAAATGTGCACTCGCTGTTATATACAGCATGTACAAAATTGATCGATCGATGCTGCTTACGATTCGTCAAATAACCCTCACTCACTAGAACTGGAATAACTCGAACTACACTTACTTATATCTTAGAATCAACTTCACTCTTATAACTAAACCTGGCTATAACTCTTACTCTCCTAAGCAGCTAGGAATCGAATCCCGACAACCAGGAACAAATCAGCAACTATCCCTATCACAAACAACAAAATTACCTCACGCACGGACACCTCATAACTCATTGAAACAAGCATTGTCACGGCGTACTCGTATCAATCAAATAATACTTCCCTATACATTGTTGATACATCAATACTCTTGACCGTGTGTATCATCTGATCCTTAGCTTACTCTCCTAACACTAACTGATCAACTAGAACTATCACTAGACGATGCTCCTATAAAAAACCTAAGCCCATAACTAGACTCACTCTCTTAAGCAGATGGAAATAAGCTCTAACTCTTCCTATATAAAGCTAATAAAAACCACTCTTACTATAGCAACTATATTCATAAGTATTCAATATTGACTCAGACAATGAAACGAGAAACCCAGCTATATTACCTTACCCTTCATTCAACCAGCAACAGGCCCTATTACCCGGGTTTATACTAACAAACTGACCTTGACTTTACTTTAACTTGACTTATACTTTCACATGTGCCACCTAAATACACTTCATACTCCTCACTAGAGAACTCACTCTATCATAACATTGATAGTAACATTGGAATCAAACTAACTGCCTCTCACATGCTGAAACAAAGACTTACCTGCACTTCACTAAGCCATACTCACTATTAAAACAACTATATACACTACTTCTCTTCATCTCACTCTTCATCCTATGAACTTCACTTACTATAGATTATTTAGCAGAGAAACAACAAGCTCCTACAAAGCTCAGACATATCATTTATACTCCCATCATAGCTTACATTGATTCAGAAAGCAATGAATGGACAAATACACAGATAATAAGTCTATCTTTTGCGCGTGCACGATTTCTCAGGACCCTAACTAAAACTTCCCTCACCCAGATAGAAGTTCATCGTTCCCACCAGAAGTCTTTACACCAGGAAGGAAGGATGGAAGGAGCTTGTAACCTATCACCTCGCCTTAGGCCTTCATCACCAGAATCAACAACCCCAACTTCCTCACCAAGTACAACAGAAGGAAGCAGCCTGTGTAACCTTCACCTTGTTCCAAGTATAACTTCAGCCTAAACAAGTCGTCCAACAGAAAGGAATCGTTTAAAAAGGAACCCTCAGATGTTATGTAAGCCTGATAATAATCGTGATAAACCATGAGCTAAAGCGATTAACTGGATGGAGTAAGCTCTATGTTAAACCCTGCCAGATATAATTTCCACTGGCTCTATTCCAATTATATAGCAACCTCCTCCCTGGGGACACAACTTACCTTATTGTTAACTAGTCTTGTTGTTATTGCCATGTAGCAGACTTCATAGCAGCCGGACCTACTACAACCATTTCATATAAGATATCAGCATAGATAAGTTTGCACCTTGTCTATGAGCAGCATGCCCGTTTAATCCATATCACCTGGGTTTAACCGATCTCCGGGGGGCCTAGTTTTCACATATGGATGGTGCCATCGAGACGTTTCACCTGTCCTTGGCTAAGACCTAGCTGGCAGGCCTGCAGAAGACCTCGTCATCATATATAGTGTGCACATGCGTTAATATAGAATCTCACCATATCTAACATTGAACTCGCATGGATACTTAATCTCTAGATTGGCATGGACATGTTTAACTTGTACCCAGAGAAAACCTAGCAGGTAAAGTTGAATTAGCTTACCTCATTGCAGCCATCTCTACATGTTTCATATACAATGTAACATATGCTATGTTTACACTCGGATTCACATATCTGCTAGTGCTAGTATATGATGTTGCTGTTCTAACTGGCTTTGATGTTGTTGTAACCCTCCACCGGAGCTCTCCATGCATGGTCGTGTTACTATATATGATCTCACCATATCTCTATGTTCTTATGGCAAGTAGTGCAGCAGGTCTAAGTGGTAGATAAAATGAAAGGCAGGTATATGCAGTTGGTTCAAATTCCTTAAGTATGGGCTCCTCGGAACAATAGTTCATAGCGGTACCCGTAAGAATTCATAAGGGAAGGGAAGGCACAGAGTGGGTGCCTAGCTCCTGTGTCTACCGGCTTCATCAATGGGCAGCACTCCATCTCTTTCCTAAGGTTAAGACTAGGTTGAAGGCAGTAGCAAGTGAAAGTCTGGTAGAACAGGTTACAGGCACTAACGTGAGCAAGTGGGAATAATACCTATCCTGTCAATGCTTGTGTTCATGAATGAAAGGTCTCTGGCTGGGTTAATTCATAAGGTAATGAGAAGAGTTATTCCGCCGGGCGCTAGCCCGGGCTGTAAGTCAATAACTTTCATAACTTATACTAAAAAATAATTATAAGGCTAATAACAAAACTACTGTGTGTCTAAGAAGGGAGTATGAAGTGATGGTGATACGTGTTGAATATTACTATAGGAAGGGTAAGGTTTGCTGGTAATCCCGTCTATCCCGAGAATATAAGTATAGTGCAGTAGCCATGAAGCAATTAATGATAGGGGTCTAGGTATAAGGCAGGTGCTAGGTCTTAAGGGTTAGTTGGTAAAGCAAGAGAAGGTATGCGGTAAATATTCTATCCTAGTGCTGCACGCTGTTGTTCCTGGCTGTTTCTGGCTAAAGCAATAGGTTCTAAGTAAGGTTGTGTCATGCCATGCCGGGTTATAGTTTTACCTACCTAAGATTCATGAATCGAGTGATATAGGATGGCTAACAGGTCTAGGTCTTCAGGTGGATACGTAGTTATGGTGTGCTCGCTTGCTGTATGTGATGAAGACACCCCTACTTACCTTTCATTTTACTGCCTGCTACCAACTACACTTGCTTCAGAGCCTGGAATCTAGGATAGGCATGCTATTCACTACCAAATAACCTTGCTTTCCAAACTACCTACCTGAATAAATAGACATGTTCGAACTATACCACTTGCTTCATGAATCACTTACTTACTTAGGACTGCCTATTATCTTATATTATAAGAACCACCTGATAAACAAAACTTACCCTTATTTCAATTACTGCTCACCATACACCACATAACACCTTAACTCCCCATACCCCCGCCCGATACGCCTTAGATTAGCTTACAGAACACGTAAGTAGGAAGGCGACCCAAGGTCCGCGAGCTGCTATTCAACTCACTCTAGCAAAACGTCTATCCATTCTCTCTTATGGTGGGTACATATCCTTTCTCTCTTATGGTGGGTACATATCCTTTCTCTCGGCCATGGATGGGGGGTCCCCTATTTTGGGTATTATATGATGCTGCACTCTATCTTTCTCGGATATTGTTTGATTGATGGTGACCTTTCCTATATCCGGTCTGGCAGTAAGTACTTCCCTATGGTCTGGCGAAAAGGCCTTCTTTCCTATATGGCGGACTTCTCTCTCATCTGGTGACACCCTGGCATAATATATATGCTGTTATGAAAAAAACCTTGCGATCTTACTCAACTTGATATGCTCAAGATGAGGCAGTATCTCCTAAAAAGAATAGTTCACCCGTCATCAAAAGCCCCCCCGCGTAGTTTAGGTTAGTAGCTAAAGGGCCAACGGGAAAAACATAGTCCACGTAGTTTTAGGTTAGGCATAGACGTCTTTGTTCAATAATGAGTTCTTTCTGGCAATGAATTGGTGCTTTTGGGGTTATGACTAGCAATTAAAACTGGCACCGACTAGGGACAATGACGAAGGACTATTACTTGAGCCTCCCGGCAATTAAAACTTACAAGCACTTCCTTCTCTCGGCTAGAACTACCAGCAAGGACAACTGGCTATCAACTTCATTCAACGACTAGGGAACTATCAGCACCTTCGGGCATATCTGATTGGCTATGATTTAATGTCACTGAACAGAGTAGAGCTTGTATCACAGAAAATAGCTTCTAGGCAACGACTGCTTCCATTCACATTTGCCATAACAGCACAAATGCATCTGTTCACATAATCCATTAAAAGAAAGCCGTTAACACAAAGAGGCCCTTTGAAGGCAGGAAGGTTGAAAGAAGACATCAGGAGGTCAAGTTCCTGAAACGGCATTCTTACTAAAATGGATTTCACATAACATCTGTATTTCATTTCAAATTGTACCAGTATAAAAGCTTGTCACTGGTTAAGCAAGAGAGAATATGGTATAAGCTAATTACAGGTAGGTATGAGCAGCATCCATGTTTCTCTGTTCTTTCATTACCCTGACAAGATATATTAATCATCTACTATGGTTCATATAAGCTTTCTACTTTTGTTTGGTTCCATGATGAGCTTTATGTTGTCTGTATAGATTTCTAGATATAGATTTTGTTTGATTGCCGATGTATTGATAGAGATGCGAGTCTCACGTAGAGATGGCGAGTGATTTTGTTCCAACTAAACTCTGGATCTTCCGCTCAGCTTCTCTCACATACTTATTCAGCTCATTTGTTGTGGTTCAATCGCTTCCGCTTCATACGCTTTCGCTTAAGGAATCAACAATATCTATTGAAAGGCTTCTGTTGAAAGGCAAAAGGCAGAAGGTTCCGGAATATGTGACAACTGAAAACGACTTGCTTTGAGTTAGTGTAGGCAGAGTTGCCCATCGTTACTTGCTTCGTTCGTTACAGGCTGGGATAAGAAAAAACAGCGAGTCGAACCCGTTATGCTAGACCGTGTGGTGGCTAGACGAGACAGCCCTGTAGGGGGGCCCCACCACCTCCTAGTTGTACCAGGGATGCTAAGCATGACACAGACATCTTGAAGTATTACCAAAGGTGTGGTGGCCAATGTAAACGAGTGTGAATGAGGTGGGTCACCAATTAAACTGAAATCCGAGAATGACATGGTGTGTTGCCAATGAGTGAACCAGAGCTTAAGTGGAAGTGGTGATGTTGCCGAAGTGAACGAGTAGTGTGAGTAACGTGGGTGGGGCACCAATTACCCTTACAAAGCTTACTACCTGGCATGATGTGTTTACAATGAATAGTATTGGCTTACTAAACGAAACTGCACTTATACATTTACCTAGAGAACTCACCTCAAGACTCATATGCCTTGGGACTCCTTGCAAACAGCAGCCTTGCGAACTTCCTTAAACTCTTCCTTGGGTCCCTATAAATGAACCTAGCTATACTCATACCTAACCTCGGTCCTACACTTGTGTTACTTTGTCACCTTTGTCCTACCGCTGTATGTTCGCCTTAGTCAGTTCGCAGCCATACGAAACAGCACTGTATGGGGGCTTTTAACCCCCCCAAGGGTAGGGCCTTATTAGCCGGAAGTGTTTGTTTTAAGTGAGAAGAAAGTAAATGTGTTTTATACAAGAGCGGATCGGAAGCGGAAGTGTGTGGTTGACAAGAGCAGATTGGAAGTCTGTTAGCAGATCGAAAGTGGGTAGCAAGCACAGGAAAGAGGAAGGAACAACCTGTCGTTGGATCGTGGCGTGGGAACTACCCTATGGATTCATTACAACCAGAACTTCAGAGATGAGCTGGGGGTAGGCACTTAGACCGGTATTAACTTTATATCCCTACAAAATTTCTCTCTGTAAGGAAGGATAGGTCACAGGTAGGCAACGGATACTTAGGCAGATCCTGAGCCAGTCGGCCAATTAGGGAGCCCGCATTACCCAGTCTTCCACAGACCCGCATACCCACCATTATCATGCATCCCCGCATCCCGGTCAATACAATTTACACATTCAATTCGCATTCTCCAATCCGCACTTGCCAACATCTTATCCAATAAAGGTGTTCACACCAAGCAATGCCCCTTATGGGGGAAACAGTAATTGATTGGGTTATATCAACTGATAAGTATTCTGATTAGGCTGGACGGGAAGGTGCTTACAAAGGCGACTGATTAGTCTTCTGTAGAGGAGGCGAGTTAATTCAATTTGATTTTAGCAACTGAAAGAAACCAGGAGCCATAAGCCTAAGTCAACGAGTATAATCAAGTACAAAAGAAGGAGTCAGCCTTGGGAGCCTTCAACCGGGAGATGAAGAGGTTGAGGAGGATTTGGATTCCCCTAAGAGACAATCGATCGATCAATAAATCAATCAATGCCAATCCCGCCCGGAATACCTTTCCTCCACGCACGCACGCGGAAGACCTATCGAGTAAATGCATGCACACCACCCATATGACTGTCCATTTTGGCTTAATACATTCAGTCTCGATCAATCAATGCCTCTCCCGGAATACCTCTCCTCCGCGCACGCAACCTCTGCAGTAAATGCCCCCACGCCACCTGTCTGTCCAATGGGGCCCTCCTTCCTTTCAGAAGCCATTCAGTATTGATCAATGAATGAGGTCAATCAAATCTAGCAATGCCAAAATCACCAATAGGGAAGACTTAATAAGAACGTATATAAGCACGCACCACCAAGCTAGCATTAAGATCGGTATTGTGTCTAATTTGGTGGGCAGGTTGTATCGCCCTCTCCCATCTAAGGTGAAAGCTTGAGTAGGGGAGTTGGGAGTTTGGAGTATTAGAGTTGGAGTTTCCATTAGTCGTTGTTGGAGTTGGATAGGAGTTGTAGGTGGGATAGGTTTGGCTGCTATGGCAAGTTCTGCTGGTAAGGTTTCCTTTCGAGTCTTTATTTGTGGGTCCAGTGGACCACCTCTCTCAGTATATGTTGCTTCATATTGGGACGTGAGATTGGGTCAGTTGGCTACGCTTTTCTCGGAATATTTTAGAAAGTGAATCAATCGAGTCAAATCAATCCATAGCAGTGAGCTCCTTTCATAGCGTATAAACGTAAGTAATGCTTGCGCATCCTCAATGGAGTTAGGGGAAGAAATAATAGGCTACACATATCGGAAGCTCTATAGGCTAACATAGGTATATTTAAAGCCCGATATTTGTAAGAGCCTATTTCAACTTTACTCTCTAAATAAGGGCCCCCACCCTTTCCTTTGCCTTTTACCCCAAGTCCATCCCACCCGAGATGGATTAAGAGGTGAGAGAAAGGCCCAGACGGTAAGGCAGGAAGTGAAGGAGGGGAAGGGTGAGATAGATTGCCAGCCAAGTAAAAAAAAGAAATAAGAAAGATCAGGCATAGCATTGAGGGCACCTTAAAATAGGATGACATATGGCATGGCAAAGTGTCAGCCGCATGCGATTCGTTGCTGGGAGGGACAGCTCCAAGGTCAGAGCTTGCTTCGTTATACTTACCTGGGATTGAATAAGAATACCTTTATTATTTCAAATTACCACCTGGATAGGTCCGATAGATCTTGCCCCCCCCTAATACAATACCCTTGCACTCTGAAATTGACCCATATATTTACATGTTCACTATCAAGATGACTAGGTACCAGGGCATATTATTACTCTTCCTATAGGCATAGGCTACCTTTCCTTCCTGAATTTTCCCGCTTCTCTGGGGCGTAAAACTTAGAAATAGGTGGCATGTCAAGATGGTATAGAGTGTTGGGAAGGAAGCTGCCATTCACTAGGGGAACCAGTAGCCATAACCCTTTCACCGGGAAGGAGCCTTTTACCTATCACTAGATGCCTTTAACCAGGAGGAACTAGAAGCCTTTACCCTTTCTTCTCGATGATGCCACAGTTTCTTTAGTTGGCACCAATAGAAGTTGAATATATATACCCAGTTAGAGTATCGGTAGGATATATAGTTCCGGATCCTAGTGAAAACACCAGTTGGAGCACCAGTTTAACCTATTGAAGCAGCACGAGTAGCAGCTTCTTTACTATCCTAGCATCCCTATTGCCTGTTCCGAGATCTTGCACTTATCAACCTGTTCCTACTTTTTGTACATCAGTAGTGTGTAGAGTTGACTGAGCACCAGCATCACCTGCACCACCGGGCTTTGACCGGCACCTGGGTTTGGTATTTCATTTATTCTGCTTGGGTTTGCAAAACTTGGAGAATTCCTTGGGATAACCTACCCAGGGAAGGACCTACTCTGGTCCTCCTAGAAGCAAGCTCCAGAGCCGGTAAAAGACGGAAGGACTCACAGAAATAACCAAGCAAGAGCTTTCACCTCAAGCCATGAAGCCGGGAAGAGGTCCTCACAGAACCAAGCATTGTTATAAGAGAAGAGGCGCCGTTAGAGAAGCGGAAAGATCATCCCATAAGCCCTGGAGCATTGGATTGGTTCAAATAGGTGGGGACTCACAGAAAGAAGCAAGTTAATTAGTTGTTACGACGGGGAGGGGATATTATGAATGAATGAGTGACGACCTTTGAAGATAAAAGGATATTTTCACTTTAGGCCTACCACCTACCTACTCTTTACCCACCTCCGGACTTCTACCTTGCCAACTTACCACTTACACCTGCCTGCTGAGAGAGATCTTGCTGCTAGAACTAAACCTCCTCGAATCACCTCACGAAACTGCCCATCCATAAACCCATCGTGGAACAGTTCCTCCGAAAGCCCACCAGTAGAACCCACCCGCTATTTATCAATGCTTGTCCGTTGAGATATTACTTACGCTAATAAGACCTAGGGATGTGAAAGAAAAAAACATCAAGTCCAAGGTTGCACCTAAGTAGCACCTACCCGTTTATACCCGCTTGAGCCTAGAGCTTACTTTCAACCCTTTCCGCGTAATACAAGCATCCGCCCAGTCCAACAAGGACAACAGATGCCATTTTAGATGTAAACCAGTAAATATAAAGCATGCTTTGTTACTTACGTTGATTCACCATGAGAGCAGCAGAGCAGAGTCCAATCAATGTTGAGGAGCTAGCTAGATGATTAGGATTCAGCCCACCGAGAGATGAGGAAGGAAGGATTTTTATGAA
>Ga0233330_1000097_pt1 | contig 10070 bp, 9 predicted proteins | sample GEONDECOMP201_FD_180703 | JGI IMG/M metagenome (GOLD analysis project Ga0233330, IMG submission 180703) | Leaf litter microbial communities from Shasta-Trinity National Forest, California, United States - GEON-DECOMP-201 | ecosystem: Environmental > Terrestrial > Plant litter > Unclassified... | reverse complement strand
GAAGCTATAGGATCTGTAAACAAGGTCACGGAACTAGTTCACCCACTTATGGTTCTGTTTATACGGGTTTTTACCCTGCCCTAATTTCTGCTACTGGATTTGTTGGATCTGCATGGTTTTTGTTCCACCTATGTTTCCGCTTCTGGGTTTGATTGCTCTGCTGCCTCCGCTAACGTGGCTGCATCTACTATGTAACTATGACCAAAATGACCCAAACCCTAAGTAAAAGTCCCTTCAAGCACAGATCTAAACATCGACCTAGGGGGTTGGATATAAAACCCTAAAGTACTCGTACGAGTATCTGAGCTAATAAAGATCCCCTTCCAGAAGGAAAAGCTTCTTAAATTTATTGAGGGCCCCAAAGAAAGGACGGTTGAAAAGCATAAAGAGACAAGTGAAGATGTCCCTGTCATTCTTCAGGCTATGGACAAAGGAAAGGGGAATGGAAGCCATTCACCCTTATTTATATCTTTGGTAGTAAATGACTTGTTGCTGCACAATTGTATGCTACACTCAGGCGCCTTTGCCAATGTTATGTCCCTTAAAGTAATGAATCAACTGGGGTTAAAGATCTCTAGACCCTACAAAAGTGTTTGTGCCATGGACTCGAGGGAGATTAAAGTATGTGGCCTCATTGAGGATCTCCAAGTTAACTTAACTGTTTTTCCTGACATCTCAGTCTTAATGGATATAGTGGTTATTGATGTCCCGGATGCTTGGGGAATTTTGTTATCAAGGAAATGGGCTGCAAGTCTAGGAGGTAGCCTGCAAAGGGATTTATCATATGCTACTATCCCTACTTGCAATAATACATTCGTCACTCTACATAAGGAACAAGAAAAGAAGTATCGTGTAGAGGACCCCCAAGATCCTTTGAATGAACCTCTGTATGAAGAGAAAGAGCTCGGAAGTTTTGCTATTTTATTGAAATCTCTAGCGCCTCTTAAAGAAGAGTCTAGGGAAAAAAGAGCTAGTGATATTTGGAGAATGAATTTTGATAGAGCCCACTCTATATGAAGGAACTGGGGCAGGGATTGTGTAGACTTATCCCCAAAAGTAAATATAAAAATTTGCTTTCAGGTTAGAGTTTGAAGCAATGAACAATGTGGCAGAATATGAAGTATCCTTGGCCCAGAAGTTGCAAAAGGCATGGGACTAATATCCTAGAAGTAGAAAGAGTATTTTATAAGGGATCTCGTCCAAGGTAATTTTTACAGATGATCTCGTGCTTACATGGGACCCAGGAAAGAAAAACCATGAACGCATAGTTAATTTTATAGTTTATTATTAGGTTCCTATAGAGTTGATTACAGGTTTCAACAATATTTTATTAGTGAGAAGGGTTCCTTCCTGTGTGAGTAGCTCCGACACCAGTAATGCGTGGCGGGATAATTGGTAATGTGTAATGCAGAGGCGCACGTAGGCGTATAATTGAGCGTAGCGATCCTCTTGCGAAAGTAGAAGGAGAAGGCGTATATCGAGCGTATCGATCCTTCCTTATGAGGATAAGGGTAGCAATCCGATCCGTCATAATCAAGGGAGCAAGCGATAGCAATCATCCATAATCGAGATCATTGTAACCTTATTTGTGTAACCAAGCTCTTGAAACAGGGCTCTTTGTTTTACAGGGCTCATCTTTCTCTTTTACCGGGGCTTTTGTTTCGACGGGGCTTTTCAATCAACAGGGCTCCTTCTTTAAACAGCGCTCCTCCTTCCACATAAGGCAAGCGATATCGATCAGCGCTCTCAAATCTAGGGGCAAGCGTTAAAGCGTACCTGAATGCGGACGTAGGGAATGCGGGGGAGATTGGTTCCTGAAAGAGTTGTTTCCATAAATCCACTTTACACCGGTACGGAACAGGGTTACGACACTCCATAAAGCCCCTTTCACTTATACTTTATTTAAAGGGATCGCTCTAGATTAGACGCCCCACATTACCCAATCCGCTAGTACAGACACGATTAGTGCATAGATGGTGGATTATTATTACACCATACTTTATGATGACACTTAGTTGACACTTACACGACACATTATGATGACTTATCGCTACCGCTTGATGATGGATGACTGATCGCTATCGCTTGCCCCCTTGATGACTGATCGGATCGCTGCCGCTTCTCCTCTACACCTATCCCCCTTGACTTACCGGTACGAAACTGGCGTTCCTACAACCAACCCTTTCTCTTTAACGATACGATGGTGACACAATGAATGAAGAAGGCCCATTAGGTTTGCTTACCGGGCGAGGTGGTTTGATGAAGTTACACAATAAAATATACGCCCCGCATTAGGAACTATACTTGATAGCAATCACAATGAATGCGATTGCGACGAGACACTGGTGCACATAGAGCTCTATGATACACTTTTTATATTCCCAATAGAATAGCCACACGTATCCCCCCTCATAACAGAGCTAATTTGATCATAAACGTTATTATTACTTATTCCAACGTAGAAAATTCAATGGATAAAGTACACGCCCGCACCATACCCGCTTCCGTTCAGTCAGTTAGTCGCACCAGCCAACATAGAGTTGAACGTCTACACCAAACAGCATTGATTGATACAACTTGATATGCACTCAATAGCGTTGATTTATACCCCATAGCACGAGGCCTTGAATCACGATAGAGGTCTGGACACAACTTATGTATGCTTTCTGTTCATCCCCCCCCGTTCTTATGTAGTGCGATTAGTTCTTATAAGACTATATATATAGAACGACTATGGCTGCTAAGCTTGAATTCAGAAGCTCTCTAACTCTCTTTAGTCCAGTCCAACTAAGTTCTGTAGTTCCTGCTCTAACAACTATTTAGCTTTAGCTAAGCCTGATCCAACTAGTGTTAATTAGCTGTAGTCTTAGCCTAAGTAGCATAAAAGACTACTTGCCATAAGGTCCATGCAAGAAACAAACTACTAGCCTTATGGAGACTTGCCTTAGTCTGTATTGTAAGTCACTAGCTCTAAAGCCATACGGTACTTGCTTAGTCATAGTGTAGGTTCCATTGAGTAAGTCTTAAAGTAATGAACTAGCACTTTAGACACTACTTGTCGTTTTCCTTAGAGTAAATACTCTATTAATAGCATCCATCATTCAAGGTAGGAACCTGTCTGTGTTCTTCCGTACCGTTCAGTCCCTCCTGTCCCGGGGTATGGGTTACTAACTCTCTCGGGTAAGGTGTTGATAGGGCCCTTTTCCTTTCTCTATCGGGTATGTGTTGAAGGTGATTCTATAGTGTTTTAACGACGGTTATCCTATGAGACTCTATCTTCTGGCGGTAAGTCCTTCTCTCATCGTCGTCTGGTGCCATCCGGTCCAATTGCTTATGGTTCTGCTGGTTGTACCACTTAGGCTGGGAATAATACCTATACTGCTCATGGAAATAATGCTTATTGATCAGGTTCTTCTACTGGTGCTGATAGAAATTATGATTCTTATAATGCATTAAGTTGACTAGACAGCAGCAAAAGAAGGAGGTACTTTAGTTAGGTCCTTACAATACTAGATTTATGTCTGCCTATGAGGGATCAAATTGATATATATAGCTGCCATGGAGGCTACTCAGAGTAAAGTGCAAGATGCCTCTCGGCGTCAGTGTTACAACACAATGGGAATCCTAAATATGAAGGAGCTGCCTCCCATAGAGAAGATTTATTTATAAAGGCAATCCATGGAGGGTGCCTTTTATGGGTACACTCAAAACCTATACTGGATTGGGAAGATTGAGGGATTAAAATAAGAGGCTGGAAGAAGAGCTAATAATTGCAAAGACTAAGATCAGCACAAGGATAGAACCATAAGGGACCTAATAAATACCAGATATTGATTGATTGGACTTGATTCACTTTATTTAAGCTTCTGAGAAAGGAGGCTTCCCACTGAACCACAGCCATCTTCCGATATAGGTTACCCCATAAGTAAATGCCGCTACTCAATGCACTCTCCAGGTGTCGATGCTTTATTGTACGTTTTGGAGCCGGTGGGAGGGAAGATGTATTCTTGTATCTTTTGGAACCGATGCACGAGGCTTACTTACTTACGATGCACCTGGGTTGAGAAGTCGCTAAGCCCATTTAAGTATGAAACTCTGATAACCTTTTATTCCCTTGCCTTTACTTTTACCATAAAACCTATCCACCTTCAAACCTAGACATGTTCGAACTAGGCCACAAACTTTATTAATACCTTTTGAAGCACTGCTTGCTTAGACCACCTCTCTTTTAAGCACAGGAAGGGAGGAGAGCTATAAAATACAGAAAGCTTGTTGCCTACTTTGTGAGCACAGCCAAGAACTTCGCTTGGCACAGAATTTAGGAAACCTTCTCAGTTAATGGTTTTGATACATAAAAACGCTTCTTTAGCGGGTCGGGATTAGACCGGCCCACCTTACCCATTCTCTACCCATTCTATTATTGCCTTCTACCCTAGGACATGGGATGGAGTGATGATGGTGGGCTAAGCAGCACTAAGACACTTACCTTTGCTGGGCTCTTCTAATCGTTTCGTTTAACTTGGACTAGCATATCTAGTTTTCACATATGATGTCACATATCTACGTCTACACCTTGAATCGCTATCGCTACGTTTTCACAGGAGATCGCCCTACGGGTCCTAATTTCACATTTTGCCTTTGTCAAAACCTATTTTGATGGGTCCAATGACTAGGGCCATCGGAGATATAAAATGGATATTCTTATAAAGCAACTATACCCTTTCAGATAGTTTTTATCTGCTACTACTTTCGACTCTATCTCTACGGTTACACTTGAACTTGCATATATACTTGTTCATATATTATATCGGCATAGAAACGTTTACACTTGGATTTGCATCTTGATATCGTCATATCTACTTGTTGTTATATTTCTGAACTTATATCACTTCTCCCTGAGCTCCAGTGAAAAAACAGCAGGTTGGAAGAGCTATAGTTTGGTGTGGTGTGTCTGTCCATCCAAACATCAAAAATGACTCTAGCTAGTTAGTCTCCTCTCCTTTGATGAGAAAATAGGAGAAACCACATGCACGCCAGGTGGATGCCAGCGGAGCTGGGCTCAGAGACTACTACTCCGCTTGGTTACTACTCTGGGTGGTATGGTGCCTACGTGTCAATATACAATATTAGCATAGAGACTTTGACTTGCTAGGAACAGAGATACTAGATCTCTTTAACATATGATGTTGCCATATATACCTGGCTATGAACAAAAAATAAGAATTCAACATGTGTGTCCGTCCATAAAAAGAAACAATAGCCTGCTGACTCCTAGCTCTCTACTCTGCTGTAACCGGGTCTAGCTCTCCTAGCTCTCCATGGGTTGTTTAAATGTGCCCCATTGGATAAATAGAATAACTTTTTTATACTGTCCTCTCTCCTTTGAAAATAGGATAAGACCTTCGGGGATCTAAACTGGAGATTCTTGCTAATAAACTATACCCTTGAAGCTCTTTTATTTCTATACGATATTGCATATCTAATTGTTCATATCCATTAATATTTTATATGGCATATCTAGGTCCTGGCAAATGCTATGGCAGCAGGTTGGAACCCGTATGGAGAAGTTGGTTGAACCCGGAGTAGTGCCATATGAGCTTGGGCTAGTTGATGCTGGTGGAGATCCACTACTACTAGGTGGTGCTGATGCCAGAGCTGGGCTAAGAATCTAACATCCTATATTTTGCATCGAGACATGGTTCCAGTCCTGGCCCATGCATGCTACTGGCAGGTTTCAATTGCATTCTACCCTACTAGCCTTGTGAAAAAGCCAGCCAGATCTAACCAACTAGTGCATAGAGAGACGTTGATCTGGAGATCCACACTACTAAGGCTACCAGGTGAATCCAGCGCTGGGCTAATAAAATCCGCTTGGTTACTCTGGTTGCAGCCATACCTACACAACTCTCCTACTAAGTGAATAGCTTCTATTTTGAACAGAATTTTAAAAACATTATCATTTAGCATTTTTCCACAGTAAAAACCTCTTTTTTAGGGGTCCAAGGAATCATAGCTCATGGGGGAACTAAAGCGGCTAGACAGTCAGTGCATAAATCCCCAGTCATTGCCAGTCAATCTTTGTCAGAAGGAGCCAACAACTGCCCCATATTCCGAGAAAGGCGTTACCACCGGACACAGGCAAATTATACCCCAATAGGACAGCGGTCATTGCTTTGCTTGGCTCAGGGGATTGGCTTGGAGACTCGGTTGGGATACTTGGCTTGGATACCGGGCTACTCAGCTGATTGACTCGGCTAATCTTCTTGGGCTCATGGGCTGCTCAGCTAATAAACTGGGGCTTGGATACTAAGCTGCTTGGCTATTCAACAGGGATACTACTACGCTTGGCCTTGGAGACAAAGACAGTGAGAAGGGTTCTTACTTACGAGCATTTACATTGAGACTTCTTGGATTGGATTGAGAACTGATTAGTCTCCAGTAACCTTTTATATTCAGCGAACCTCTCATCCGAGCCATCAATATACAATACTCTATAGATCTCGAAAAAGAAATCAATATATATCTATACAAATAAATCTCTACATCTATATACAATAATATTATCTATGCGGATGTTCAATGAAAGAGCGGATTGGATATTCTCATAGATAATGCAAGCAAGTTACCGCACTTATTCGAGTGGATAACACTTATGGCATTTTAAGCAACACCGTTGGGAGCAGGCAATAAGTTCGGGTAGACCATATATTAAAAACAGCCTCATTCGCTCTAAGAAAATATCATCTTTAGCAGGGCCGAGAGGCGTCATTATGTCATTGGAAGTACTCAAACGGATTTCTTATTAATGAGATTGGTTGGGATACTCAGTTGCGCTGGGCTGGACACAGTCATCGTCAGAGGGTCCAGAGCCCATAGTTAATCATCGCCAGGAGCTGGTTTTTTACAGTGGTCGCAGAGAAGGAAGGAGGTAGTCTTTTACAGAAGGTCTACAATAGCCAGTTTTCAATGCCAAGTTCAATCCAGGTGTTGATGCTCTCGATGCCCCAAGAGGTGATCCAAGAGTCGATGCTGCTACTTGATTCTGCTACTAAATATGCTATCCAATAAAGAGTCAATGCACTTTATGATGGTACTCAATGCCGGTAGTTGATGCCGAGAGGAGATATGTACACCCAAATTACCCACTGACGAGAGGAGAAGAGATGTAAAGTTTACCACCATACAAAATAGAGTTCATCGTCACTGGATACCCGACGATCCAACGAACGAAATTGATTATGTTCCCATGTTACCATTGCTCCCACCAGAGGATATTAAGCCATTTCTTTTTTTTCCGTTAGTCGACCAGAGCCATCATAGCTGCCATCATAGCCAGGCAGTAAGAGCCCAGTTGTTCCAGAAGTCACAGTGGATAGCCGCCCCGATCATTGTCAGAGAGAGATTCATTTACAGCTGGTCATTGCCAATCAGTCATTGCCGAGAATAAGGGTAAGTTCCCCACCCCCTTCTTTGGTAAGGGGTGCGGGTTCGTACCTCACCCCCATATTCCCCCGGGCAGGAGGGCTTACCCCATATACCTCAACCTTTACTTATACCTCGACATCACTCGCTACGGAACCCTTTGTTCCTACCTCAAATTGATGCTATGAACATGCATTACTTACAAAGTACCCGTTTTGAATCGATCATGTGCCGTACACGCGGGTTTATTAACGCTAGTCTGGTAGTCCCAGCTTGACCTTGCGAGGCATTGGCAGCTTCACGTTTCTTGGCTTCATCCCACAGCTGGCGAGCTCGGGCAAGATGCGGACAATGATGAGTGTAATGTCCGTATACCTCACAAAAAGCGGTTGATTGATCCGTAATTGCGGGTTCGTTGGCAAGTTGGCAAGTTAAAGGAATCCAGCTCAAGCAAGCAATCATCGTCAAGCAAGTAAGCAAGCTTAAGTAAACAAGGCAAGAAGCATTGTATAAGCTTTATCGGGGTGGGTATCAAGCTCCGCCTATCCTTTTTCTCCATCATCTGGCTGCTTTTTTCCGGCCAGGCAGGTATCTATTCGTTTACAACCCCGCCACAAAGATTTTTCCTTCATCCGGTCAACCTCCAAAAAAGAAAAAGAAAAAGAAAACCTAACAAAAGCAGCGGACCATCTGAGTTTGTTGAATACGCTTAGCAACAAGAATGTTTATAGAGTTATATGGGCGAGGTATTCCCTTTATTTTAGATATAGATTCCTTTTTTTTGTCTCTTGCTTACTTACGATACATAGAACTTTCAATTGGGTAAACTACAGTTATAACACCTACCTGCCCTCTATATGCTGCCTGCTTGACCCTAGAGCTGCCCTGTTTACGACAAAGCCCCGTACGCCCAGAGCAGTACGCATAAAAAGTCACCGACGGACAAATGAAAAACTATACCAAATTTGAACTCTTACTAGACAGCGACCCTCCACCTAGAAACTTGACCCCTTGAACTCACCCTAAGGAGCTTAAGTTACTCGGATTGATAATGCGTTTACTGCACCTGTAAATCTGCCTGCATTCCGTTTTCTCTACCTTTAAGGCAATAACAAAGTTTCGAGTAGTATTTAAAATAAGGATATTTTGGCGCTTATCATCTAAGGTATTTAGCGAAATAAGGCATGTAATCCTTTGGTCTTTGTAAAGGATGAGATCATGCAAGGAGACTATAAGGGCTATAAGAATGGAACTACAATTTAGAATGGCAATAAACTGAAGTTCCATAAACCAAGGAATAAGGTGTAGCACTAAGGGAGGGATCCTATATGGAAGTGCAGTAAGCCCGCAAAGCAGGATATAACTGGGTATGCCAATTCCTATCATAAACAGTAATTGTCTACTTAAGGATGGTTAGCAAAGTCTTATTTGTCACTTCAGCTTGACCATTTTAGTAGTAGGGAGTTTTTCACTTTTTAGTAATCTTGTACTTGTCCATCAAATTCCTTACCTTATAAGATCAGAACTGAGTATGTCTATGACTATGGTGTGAGGGATTATAAACCTACAAATGATTTTACTCAGGATGAATCTGGGGATGACACATATAATAATGGAAGTTTGTGGCATGGCTTCCACCCACTTGGTGAAGTAGTCTGTGGTTGTTATAATGAACTTATGACCATCAAATGGCTAGATGAATCTTTCCAATAAGATCTAAACCCATAATGAAAAGGCCAAAGTGACTCAATGGAAATGAGGTTGCAAGATGGAATATTAATTAGGTTTGCATGGTGTTGGCAAGCAGGACACTTTCCAATAACCTCCCTAACATCGTCATGCAAGGTAAGCCAAATGTACCCCATTCTAAGGATCTTGGTCAAAGTGGCATGAGTACCAAAGTGACCACAACACGCACCATCATTAGCTTCACGCATAATAGTCTTAGTTTAAGGGTAGTCAATACAACGTAAGAGGACTCTCTTTCAAAAAGCCACATATAGAAACAATCCCTATAATAAAAACATAATGACTGCACCTCCTGCTGATAGATCTATAATGACTCTTGGAAGACTCAAAGTGACCTTTCCTACTAGCGATAATAGCGGAAAGACACCAATGTCTTAGTACCAAGGCACACATTGATTGCGAGGGGAAGTGGGAGAGTTGAGCTCATAGTTGTCTAGGTAATCAGGTGGAGCTTGCGGTGGACCTTTATCAATAGTCAAAATTACATGGGATAGGGGTGTGGCAAGCTCTTACATGGTCTCTAGGTATAAGGTAGCCTAAGTAAGTGATCATTTATAGGTGGATCCATATGGGCAGGAAATTCTCCTCCAAGGGCTATATATAACCAATAAATCTACTTATAAGTTCATTATTCACCCAATGTAGGAAACATCATAGAATTTTCATTCTAAAAGTAAGTGTTTTACTATCTTGTGGTAATATAGAAGGGATAACTTGTAAACAGCATATTTCCCATGGACTTGATTAACAATAAGTTGTCAATCCCTAAAAGCTTACCTAGAGGTTGCCCCAAGGTAAATAGCAGCACATAAACGAAGAATGAGGGCTTAATACTAAAAATGTTATTTGTGCGAGGGAAGTAAAGCCTTTAAGTATTGTCTATAGGATCTTCATATTTA
>Ga0233330_1000095_pt1 | contig 10153 bp, 3 predicted proteins | sample GEONDECOMP201_FD_180703 | JGI IMG/M metagenome (GOLD analysis project Ga0233330, IMG submission 180703) | Leaf litter microbial communities from Shasta-Trinity National Forest, California, United States - GEON-DECOMP-201 | ecosystem: Environmental > Terrestrial > Plant litter > Unclassified... | reverse complement strand
AAAGAAGTAAACAGTGGCAAGTTTTCATCTCCAAGGGATAGCACCTATCAATAATCAAGAGACTTCCCTTCCTTCGCCCGGCACCACCACTCAACTAACAGTGTGTGGGCAGCAACGTAGATAACGCGTTGATTCAGCAGGCGTTTAATGAACAATCAATCTGGGTAATCACAAATATCGGGTGTGTAGACAGGCACCTCAAAGACCACATAGGTATGTACACATAATACAAGTATAGAAACTTAGGTGGGACCAGATAGATGGACGGGATAAGGGTAGGTAAAGGTTATATAGGGGATATAGACAGGGACCCGGATCATAACATGATATACTCGTACATATACAATACATATACATATACATATACCCACTCGCTATAGGGAAGGAAAGGGGTTTTTAACTCTGTGAAGGAACATGAAACACGGCAGGGTTAAAAGCGATGCCTAGGAAGCCGCTGAGCCACAAGCCAGGAATCACAAGAGTGAATAATGAATCCAGCACTAGTAGGTATTGAGCTTATCCCAGGCAGGTAAAATAAAGTTCTAAATGGCCCCACGGATTGTTGTTCGTGGGAGGCTACTAAAGTCGATCGGGTTCGAGGGGTTTGGAGATGACGGGTGAACTGTTAATTATTTCAGACGAACTGTGGACTGGAGTTTTTCACTGTGTTCTGTTGAACTGGGTGATTCGATAACTGCGGGGGGAAAAGGTGAACTGCATCAGGTTCCACTGGGCTTTATGGCAACTGTGATCTCTAGGTGAACGTCCTTCATTCTTGGTGGGACATGTCGTGAGCTGGTAGGGACGGAACATAATTGTAATAAAAGCTCTCTCTAACCTCCCTTACCTAAATCAATCAATGTCTCTAGTTACCGGTTGACCCCTTCCTTGTTAAGCGGCAGAATTGGGTCTATTCCCTTCAAGGAGGAAAGCGTAATTACATATATAAAGAATTACCAGCAGCGTAGCCTTACCACCAAATGCATATTACTTACGAGCATGCCATTTATTATATCCTTGTTTGTATTCTTCCCCTACTGGAAGAGTTTCACAATAAATGTTAGCTTCCCCTTTTACCACCTTCCAATAAGCCAGTTCAACCCTTTCTATTGTCTGTATACGCCCAGATTTGTTAGTCAATTTACCACCCGCTTAAGCTAGCTAGTCCAACCCGTGATGCGAGAACGAACGTGGAGGTAATGGCTAGATAGAGTTGGCTATAACGTTAGGCAAGGAAGGCAACGGGGCTAGTTCAAACTTGACCTGGTCTTCCTATACACTTCTTGAATTAATCGCTTCATAGCTACTGCACTATACCTTCTATAAGCGGGTGGGTCCCATGCCCATGAAAACATTCATAAGCGATCGGATGTCAGGTGAGGCAAACTTCATACCTAGTGGCTGGTACGGCCGGTCTTGCTTGCCAGTATGTTTGGATGGGCAACGCCATCTTATGGGCAAGTCGGGTCTCCTTCATCACTTTGTAGCAGACGGTAGAATAACGAGGACTTTCCAACTCTCGACCATTTGGTTAGTAACAGAAATGAATAATTCCCGCCTATTCACCAGTAACAAAGTAGCCCAATCCCCTTACGAAAAGACCTAGCAAAAAATTGAGGTGCGGCAATCAATGTAAGGCAATGTCTTTCAAAAAGGGATGAAAGGAAGCCCCAAGGAAAAGAGAGATCCCTTGGAACCCAGCATGAACCCTTGTCAAGTTGTCCCTGTCCAGTTGATATAAATAGAATATAACTCAGTGGGTCTCTAGGATCAACCCAAATGCCGGCCGGTCAATTTAACATCCAAAAGCAAGAGATAAGTTTACCGTCGAAACTACCAATAGAGGATATGTAACCCATCGCCATACGAACGAGATAATGGCTAGACGTGTTGCTAGAATAAGTTGCCTAGTGGGTGAAGCAAGGGATGAATAATAAAGACGACTATGCGCTGTTTTAAACTATGTGCCCGGGACGAGGCTATGTGAAGTAAGTGAATAGCTGGCTTCATGCAGCAGTGCATGAGCAAAAAACAGTTAACATATTAGTAGGGATGGGGCTATGACAACAGACAGATGGGAAGGCTTCTATTTATTGACGGCACACATAGTTGGGCTTGGTTACTCATATGGGCGCGGATACTCGATGGGTTTGGTTACTATAATTGATTCGGATGGCTTATTGAATCCGCTGGGATGAGCTTGGCTAATTTACTGATTGACTCCGCTAATCCACTTGGATCCCACTGGTGGCTCTAATCCGATGGCTCTAATCCCCTAGGCTAATCCACAGGGAGGGGCTTAATCACATCAATGGGGCAGGGTTGGTTAGCTATACCTTACAAGAGCGACGTGTATTATAGTTTGTTTTTATAATTATTATTTTATTATAGTAGTTATGACTCCCTCATTAGGCCATATTATTAGGCCTGTTTCCGAGCACGTAGCCCGGCTGCCCGAGTTACTGGTCAACTTATTTAATGAGACTTATTAATGGAACGGGCCTGCATAAAAGAGTATAAGGGATTGGTATAAAGGGACAAATCCAAAAACAGTAAACTTCAGCCTCACCAAGTAAACACAGTACGCGTAAGGAAACCAATCTGCGTCTGCCAGAATAGGCATTAACGCACCACCATACGTAGTGTGAGGTGTAGGTAGATAAGATACTCTAATAGTATTTAGTTATTAATATTGATTATAAGCTATTCAATTATTATACTTTATTACTTTAAATAGACAAAAAAGAATGGTAACCTATTCATCATTAAGTGGGACCTCCTTCTCGTCTTCCGGCTGAATCCAATTCATGGGTGCCCGGGGCAGCACTCCATCGACATATATACGTAATATTCTTCAAGTTTTATTTATGAAAGCATTGATGAATTAAGCCTTCACTTGCCCCATTCCCATTATCTTTGAGAGAGAAAAGATAGCCCCACCTCACTTGAGGAGGAAACCAGACCATCCTTATTTCCTCTGGGGGAATTCCTTCTTTCTTTTGATCCTCTCGACCGTAGCTGGGGACACCTCTCCTATATAAGCTGGGTAACTTCTATTCTTTTCTCCTGGGTCTGTCTGTTCTGGGTTGCTCTTGGCTATGGGCCGATCGGCTGGCTATGTCTGGCAGTATGACCTCTTATCTAGCTCTATGTGGAGTATCTGTAGAACCCAATGTTGCATATTTGTAAGTGCTACCTGTTGGGTAGCGGGTATTGAGGGTCGAGGGTGGAGAGCTCTGGTTCTGGCGTCGAGTTTGAGGTTCAGGGGTAAATAGGTGTATGGTTCAGTGACCGCTTCCTAATTGGTCATTACTGGCTATGAGCAACCTCCTTACCGTTTCAAAAACAGAAAAGAATCCATCCGCTAAGTAATAAGTAGTGTCTTTAGAGCCCAGTCTATCTGCTAGAGTTGTAGAGGCCATCCATCCACGCACTCTGCTTTATGCTGTGCTAGAGCCATACCCATACATAGAAGCCTTAGTCTGTAGAAGAGTCTCTCTGCTATATATAGAACCCCCCCTACCCCAATTAATTAGCCATAGCAGCCTCCACAGTAAAGTTTCTTTCATTTCTGCTGGTTCTGAACATAAAATAACCTTATTGCGGCATCTCTACGTTTTCACATATGATACGCGCATCTAAAAAGTATATAAGTTTCAACTTTCATTTTCATAGCCTTAGCACCTCCCTGACTAAAAAAAAACCATTGAATCCATGGTTGTTGGTTTGGTTTGCTTTTTTGGGTTCTCTGAATTCCACCACTACTCATAGGGGATCACAAATGGAGATTATTCTTTCTGAACTAGGTAATTTCATGAGCTTTCCCTAGGTGTTGTTGGGTAAGCGTAGACCTTTAGTTTTCCCGCCTCGGGCTTTACCTTCTTATAACGTAGTCCAATCTCTTATTAATTACTACAGCAAGCAGATTATCTAAACCACACTACACCTGTCGCAGATGAGATCTGACCTCATTTTATGACACTGCATCTGTTGCAGATGAAATAAAACTGTCAGCCACGCCGTGGATGATAAAGCTGCTTGCTACACCGGGGATGCGGGAGCCAGCCAGGCAGGAATGAGGGAGCCATCCTTTCCCAGGATCACACTACCCTTCATATTAGTCATTAGGGAGCCTGAAACAGCTCATGGTAGTCATATCATGGTAATTGGAAGCCTTAATGCGTGGTATTTAATCTTGCCCTCATGGTAATAAGAATCCCTCATTAAAATAGGGAGCCTGAAGCAGGTCATGGTAATAATAAGCCTTCCTTATAAATGGGAGCCTAAACCTCATGGTAATATAAAGTATAAATACCTAATGAAAGTAGGAGGCCTATTGGAAGTAGTCTCACCGTATGTTGCCTTCATTAAATACAATACTACACTACTGTTTAAACTCCATAGTAATAGATAGCCCTCATGATACTACACTACACCCATTGCAATCTGTCAGCCTGCTACGCCCAGATCAGGGAGCTTTCCCTCATGGCAACGACCACTACTGGCTTTAAGCAATTAAACAATCCAAAGCCTCCTGGCAAGGACTTCCCATTACTAGTGCCAATGGCTCACTGGCTATGAGTGGAAATTACCTCCTTCAAGCCAGGTAAGCTCAATCAATCCGGAATACCTGCGCTACCCCACAAAATGCTCATGGTAAATACTTATTAGTAAGGTCTTCACCTGAATAAAAATGACCTGTTAGTCGCGATGAGGTCTTAACCCCGCGCCCGCAAGCGAGAGCCGAAGCGAAGAGAAAAGCCCACCCAATGTGAACGAAGAACGAAGCCGCTCGACAAAAGTGGTCGAGGGAGAGAGGTTCGACAATCGGCGGGCTCAATGAGGTGGGCTATGTCGGGGTGTTCTATATTAGGCGGCTATGTAGGTTTACTATGTGGGGATGCCATAATATGAACCTCAAGCAATTAATCCTCGTATGTAATGCATTGTAATTAATTCATGCCATACCGTTTAGGTAGGAACATTCCTGTGTTCCATAGTGGTAAGTGCTATGTCTTTTATCTTGGTTCAGGATGTAACGTAACGGCGGCCTTCTCCTGTCCTCTCTCTTAGGGTGGGAACACGGGGCACGTGGCATAAAAGCAATCAACCATAGAGTTCAATTACAAGCATCCTCCATCGGTTCCCAAACATACAAGAATGCATTTACACCTGGCATTGAGTGCATAAACAAGCGACATGGACAAGCGGCATCGACTCCCGGATCGAGTGGGATCGCGAAAAAGAATCTTGGATCAGCTCAACTACCAGCAATCGGCAACGAATGACCCAATGGCTGTGCCTCACTCACTCGGTACCCTCCTGTACTTTCGTCCCGTCCCGTGTTGGATGAGGCATGTTGTGACTGTGCTTCATGTATCGTGGAGGCCTTATCCTATTGGCCAGTGGTGAGGCTGTCATTTGTCCAACGCCTATTTGATAAGATGTGGGCTATCAAATAAATTAATCACTATAAAATTACCTTTCCCTATCAAACTAGCAAGCAAGGCGCTCAAGCTCAAAGCAAATGAAATAATATCGCCAAACATTTAGGAAAAATCCGTCGTTAATTAGAAAGTTTTCTAATGGCCCCACGGGTATGAAACTTTGTGTCTGCTCCGATCCAGGTCTCCCAGCCCAAGTATCCAAGCCCCTGATCCAAACCAATAGCCTAGTCGAGTAGCCCAGTCAAATAGTGAGCAGACCATCCCAGTCGAGTATCCCAGGACTTTCTCTTTTCTTCGGTATGAAAAATAAGCTCTATATGGCGTATGCTAAGCTATGTCTGTATTGTATGGGGACTATGTTTACTACTTGGATGTTTACTACTTGGAAATGACTAGAGCTCCTTGCACTGAGTAGCTGCACTGAGTAGAGCTTGCAATGACTAGAGGTTCTATCAAATACTCCGGAAGTATTTACTCTATGTGGCCTTAAGGCAAGGGGACTAATACTAGGAAAGGATACCTAAAGGCCAAGGTACCGGTACCTTTAGAGCTATTAAAATTACTTTAAGGTATTACCGTAAGTCTAATAGAGAAAGAAAGGCTTACCGTAGGGCAAGTACCGGAAGTCTGTACCATACATAGGCAAGTGACCATAGGTCTGGTACTTAAGACTAAGACTAGAGCAAGTAAGAAAGAAAGCAATACACGGCTTACTCTACGGACTACGGCTATTACCATAGGGCAAGGTACTAGGGACTACGATCCATAGGGCAAGTACTACCGGAAATGAGAACTTTCTATTGAAAATGACCTTGAGTCCACGACTATCAACTATCAGCACCTTCAGGCAGCTTTGATTGGCTATGATCGACTGGCGTTGTTACGGCAGGTTAGTCACCATTGTTTCGCAGCGTTAAGCTCTCATTGTTCGGCTAGCCCTGCCAGGTAGGAACAATCCATGGTTGTTCCATAGCGGTAAGTGTGGTGGCCTTTCTCTCTTCCAGTGGGAACATGGGGCACATGTCATAAAAGCAAACAAGGCAATTACAAGAATGCATCGATCGTTTCCCAAACATATGAGAATGCCTCTACTCTTGGCATCGACTGATTGAGTAGCAACATCGAGTGGCTCAACTCTTGGATCAACTACATTAACTACCAGCTGTTATCAGCAATGAATGACCCCATGTTCTGTGCCTCACTAACTCGGTCCCTTCCCGTCCCGTGTCGTAGCTTCTACCGGTGCCGTAGCTTCTTCCCGTCCCATACCGGGTGTATTTTTGAAGAAATAATAAGAAAACAAGACCGGCGGGGTGGGTTTACGGGGAGATTCTCATGTGAAAGCAACTGAGGGGAGAACTGAGGAAGATAGGAAGAGTTTTTCCTTATTGAGGGGGGGGGTTTACCGGGGATTCTATCTTTTGGGAGAGGCTAAAAAAGCGGATATGGTATTGCTTATTTGGATCTACATTGTGTAATTCGATTGAGATGCAGTTGAGGAATGGACGAGGATACAGAGGATACCGCTGTGAGAGGGAGGGCTCTCTTCTAGGACTTACTCAGTACAATTTCAAACTGATTGGGCTTTTATACCTTTTTTTTCCACAATATCCAAATTGCCGAGAGGCAGGTCCTTTAGGAAGTTCTGAAATACAAAACCGTAAATCGCCAAAGCGAATGACTCTAAAATGCAAATATTGATGGGCTTTTCGGGGCCCTGAAACCACTCACCAATTTGGATAGGCCTGAGCAATTAATTCTTATTTCATCTTGTCTTCTTTCCCACAGATAAACAACGCAGAGCTCAGACACCCACCCCAGGTTGGCATTATAAGGCAATACATATCCCCCTCCTTCGGACCTCTTCTCACGAAGCTCCTGAGCTTAAGGTTTAAGCTCTTCGAACTAGGCTTGGTTCTTTCTGTAAGTCCTTCCTTATTTTCCCGGCTCCAGGGCTTATATTCTGGGAGTCATTTCATAGTGTAGACGCCTGTACTATAGTCCAGTATTTTAACTCTAATCAAGTATTATCACATATAATAAAGCTAATAAAAAGCTAGCCCGCGCACGGGTAGTGTATTAAAGCACGAGTAGTTGTTAGTTTGGTTCTCAGGGTGGGTCTGAGGTTGGTGGTTTATGCAAATCAAGTTGAAGCCGGATGCTCCACCCACGAGAAAGCGGCCCTACAGGTTCAACCCAAGGAGAAAAAAGGTGAAAGAGGAAGGTAGAGCACAAATAGGTAAGAAGTTTAAGGTAGAAAGAAAGTATAATATAGGTAGGTGGTCGACGCGTAAGGCGATCCGGAGGAGTTAATGGACCGGGTTGGATCGGGTTCTGTGCTTTTAGCCTTTTCCCGACATAGGTCCATATGCTTCCCCAAAACCAGGGACCTCAAGGTGGTAACCTAAATCTCCCTTCTACTACCGGGCAGCGGCTCTCGCCCCTCGGTCGGACCGTTTTCATATTTGATCTATATTCTATATGAGTCAATGCAATTTATTTTAATCAACCCGGTCAAGTCCGGTTGTGGGTGGGATAAAAAAATTATATAAAGATATGATTTAAGTTTATCTGACTGTTAATTAATCAATTACTAAGTAAACTGCTGTAGCTTTGGCTTCTATATAGCCTATGGTCTAATACCACCTTACTTAGTGCTGAGATAGATGCGAAGGTAACAGCCCCACCACCAACGTGGAAAGAGACAGTAGAAACAACAATAGATAGATTTACATTTGAATAGCTTGGCTACTCTATCGGCACAGATCTTCGGGTTGAGTTCTTTCCGTTGAGGAGTTAAGTTGACTCGGGAAAGAGTAATGAGGAAGATGTGTCGTAAAAAGGATTGATTCATATGATAAATCAGAAGAAAGTAACGCACGCTAAGCAATTGTTACGAGATAAAGCGACCGAAGGAAGAAGCACTCGCTCTCACACCCAGCTATCGTGATCTGACAGGATTGGGCGTTCCACCCCCCACCAGCTCTGCCCGTTCTCCTTTCAGCTTAAGAGATGGAGGAGTACTTACTGCCTGCCCTAACCCATTTCATTAAGCCAGGAAGACCCCGTAGGGGAAGCATCCTATTAACCCTTTATCTACTGAACCTTTACTTACTTACTACTCCTTTCACCCAACCTTTATTTATTAAGGGAGTGCGCCCTTCTATAGGCTTATTTATCAGGCAGGATCAGGTTCATGGGTGTCATAATAATGGAACCTTAGCTATATGCAATATTTATATATGGTGTTTACTGGATCGTTCCTCTGGAAATTCTTGGTGCCAAGTTTTTTATTTCTTTCTCATCCAAAGGCAGGCAAAAAGTGGGGTAAACAGTACCATCTAGTCCTTTCTCCTCGCCTAGAGATAGATTTCTTAATCCGAAGTTTTACCCAATCACCCACACCTACCCTTATATTTTGCTACCTCTCAACCTATCTTGTTATATTTTATTATTTACTGGTCTCACATGGATGATGCATATACTTCCTAAAACCAATACCCTTTACCCTCCCATGACCCATAACCCAAACTACTTCCTCTCAAACTACTTTATAAAGTGCCATAAAATGGCAGCACTTATCCCCTCCCTAACAAGCTGCCTTTCCCCTTGCGTGGGTGAGGAGCCATCGAACGGAAATGGATATATTCTCGTTACTTTTCACTTTAAGATATCCTTTAATAGATAGAATTAGCATGGAAGGTAAGAAGGTAGAATGGAAAGTAATATAGTAAACACTCAGACGGGCTTTCACACGTGTTGTTATATAATTGAAAGTAAGCATAATTCATTTTATATTATACAATTATTTGGTTTGGGCGAATTCCACTTCCTCTACATTCCAAAGTAACAATGGCGCTATGTGGCCTAGACTTGTAAAAAACATGAAAATTACACAGGTATGGTTGTTCTAAAATAACATAAAAAACTTCAAGTGGGAAAACATAGCACAATACCTCATATTTGAATAACTTTATTTAAGAGGGTAGGGAATATGGTGTATCGAGCTTTAGTCAATGGATGTATTAAGATTTATTCAATGTATGAATATCTATCACGGTGGGTTTTACAAGCAGGAACCTACTCAAGAGCGAGTGGTAAATTAAGTAATCAAAGGTAGCGTTCGTTGTCACTGAAAGGTGGCACTCAGTCCCGGCCCAATTCATTGAGATAAAGCGACTCACCCTTAATTAAGATAAACGGAAATGTGGGACTCAAATTACAGATAGACTCGGTTCTGATGGTGAAATCAATGCTGGAGAGAACCCTCAACTCGATGTGAAACACCCAATATTGCGGGATATTGTGGGCACTCTTATAGAGGAGGTCGCCCCCGATAGCACTTCGAATTGCGATAAACAATAATTTGCTTAATAAAGAGTTAGGGCCATTCAACAATTCATTCATTTGCCTTACTATTCCATTAGGGGTGAAGGAAGGCGAGTCCAACGGCAGCCCCTCCCACGCTCGAGCAAAACTTCAGGTCTATTTCTTAAGGGTTGCTACGCGGTCGATCAGAGAAAGTGGGAATCCAATTTTCCTCCTGGTGAACTCCCTTGCCGGGGTTTGAAGGGATCTCCTCCGCGGCCTGTATGAAGGATAGATTGGGAGATGGCGAACAAGTAACCCTCCTTTTTGGGAGTGGCATAAAGAACGGTAAGGAACTGCGAATTTTCATTCTCGCCCCAAGCTATCTTTGTTCAAGG
>Ga0233330_1000093_pt1 | contig 10206 bp, 6 predicted proteins | sample GEONDECOMP201_FD_180703 | JGI IMG/M metagenome (GOLD analysis project Ga0233330, IMG submission 180703) | Leaf litter microbial communities from Shasta-Trinity National Forest, California, United States - GEON-DECOMP-201 | ecosystem: Environmental > Terrestrial > Plant litter > Unclassified... | reverse complement strand
AATATGGGTCCCTTCCTTGGAGATGGGCTAGCGAACTGCCTTCCTTTCGGTCTCACTCCGTGCTTCTACCTTCCCACAGGGGGCTAGAAAGTTAGGATGGCCGATGGAAACTTTATTGAACTCCCGGGAGGATAAAACTAGTCCTTCCACACGGTGGAGCAACTTTAATTCCGATTAAACTAGTTTAATTCCGGAGCTAGATTAGTTACAGCCGGGAGATGGAATCCAATGAAGGACTATCCGCCTAATTAAACTAAGTCTAGGACAGGAAAGAAATAAACTCTAGCGGATGCTCGGACCAGATAAAATGACAGCATGCTCAACTAGGATGGAGGAAAACTAATCAACTACCGGGGGTGCTCCAGCATGGGAGGGAACTTTAGCCCCAGGGATAACTAATAGCCTTCACCCCAATTCTAGATAGTTAAACTACAGCTACTGTTACCATCCATCCATCCGGAACCATGCATGCATCCGGACCTTCCTTGAATTCCGATTAGTCTACTCCCTGGAGTTATCCTATAGTTGCTGCTCCCGGGAGTTGGGAAAGCACAATATGTTACCCGGTATAGTTATTTAACCAACCCTACTGCCTGAAGGAGTGAGGCTAATAGTATAGGCCCTAACTATGAACTCTCGGGAGGCAGGGAGTTAGCCGCCCTCAACTAATTGTATTGTTCAACCAGGGGGTGTGGGATGGGACCATCCATTTGATAGATAGGACAGTTCGGAAGCTAGCCGAGCTGTTACCATCCACAACTATAACTATTACCGTTGGCATTACCGCTAACCGGGGGTGGAGAGCCTGGAGAATTAACGAGGTTGGGAGGCAAGACAGTTCTGTCTGGTTTGGTTGTGGTTTGCCCGGTAGAAGAGAAGTTATTGGGTGGGGTTAACCTTCCCGGTTCGAGCATGCTTTCCGACGGTTGAGCTCTGGTCCGAGTCTCACGATGCTAACTTCATCCATTTATGAGCTGAAGTTCCCTCTATCTATATCCCTGTTTTCTTCTATCTATTCTCTCTCTGCCTCCATTTCTAGCTTGGCGCTTATCCCTTGTTCATTTATTCTCCTGGCCTCACGTTCATTTCATGCACTATTTTCCGGTCCTGCTACCCTTCCCCTCCTGGCCTCTCACTCCTGGTTCCCTGGCCCTCCATTTGATTGAGCTGATAAGTTGAGCCGAGTCAATTAGCGGATTCGATTGGAGGCGGATTTGAGCAGCCGGGTAGCCAAGATTGTAGCGGAGTAGAGTGGCCAAGTGGGGTCGAGCGGACAAAGAAGCGGAGTCGAGTAAAGTAGTGAAAGTAGAGAGTATTAAATCCAAGTATCCCCGCCCAACCAATGGATCCATCAATAAAATCAGAGGATCACTTTCTGATAAGTAAACATGAATTAATAAAAGAGCATGTTGAGTATGCGCGATGAGGTCTTTTATATGCAACGGACCCAATCAAAAGTAAAGTAGTAGTTTATAAAAGAAAATAGTGAATGAAGGTGGTTTTGAGGATTTGGTCTACCCAAACTTTCTTTCTTTGTGCCTGCTTCCAGTGGTGGTGCTGAGGATAGTAATAAGCGGCTCAACTCGAATACGGCGCCATCCCTGAAGGTATAGGTGTGGTAACTTTATGATACAATAGCCCAATCTTCCTTACTGGCCTTCCTAGGTTTAAAGACATGATGTGATGGGGATGAAACTAAAACAAAGGTGAATCATAATGCATCTTCATTTATTCAATTGTTCCGAACCCCGTTAATCAAATCTGAGTATCTGAGTATCTAAGCAGTTGAGTAACCCGGAGTAGCCCAGCCCAGGAGGAGGAAAGTAGCGCATCCCAGCGATGACCGGCTGAAAATGAAAGTCAATCAAATTGACCTTAAATTAGAAATGAAACAGGAGAGATGTCTATATGAAACAGGGTTTATATATAGACTAACTTCCCAAAACATAATAAATAGAAATGACTTTATTTCAACTTGCCTTTATCTATAGTAGCAAATAGTAAGGTTTTTAGTTTAGTATTGCCTAAAGTATGCCCTAAGGTATTTATTAATCTGAGTAACCTGCCGGCCCTATGGAGATAGTGGAAAGCTTCTTTATTAAGCTGTAGAGTAGTATATTACTTTTATGGTGGGAGTTGCTATGCTCATTTTCGATTAGCCAACCCAATTAGCCAAGCCAAGCTATGAACCACCAGCTTACAATGATTGAAACTGGAATGGAGTACCAGAATCTATTAGTGTACCGCCACCTCCTACCTGTATCGACTAGCGGCAAAGAGTCCTTACATCAAGTGATCACTACCCGGTTGACTCTTGTATGGATTCCCGGCATCTAAACCTACCTGGATCTATTGAATCACCGCCTGGCAATCAATCAGAGGTAACCTAAAATACAACTTGAAAAGAGTCCCGTAAGTACTAGCCATATGGAAACTAGCACACTAAAGACTAACGGTTGTGAGGTCCATGGAGTCTAGCCTTAGGTAATAGCTCTTGACGTCTTAAGCAGTAAGTACAAGCATTAGTTCTAGAGTTCTAGCCTTAATAGCCAAGCCATAGATAGCCTATAGTTCAAGCCCTAGAGACTGCGAATAAATGCGATATCATAGATTATAAATAGTTGCCTATTGGTGGTCATAGTATGTAGAGTAGCTGTAGCCCACATGCACTAAGAACTATTAGCGTTAGTTATTTATGCTTGCAAAAGAAGAAGAGAGGTTGTTTAGCAAAAAAATGTTCCACACTATAAACAACCGTTGAGACTAGTAAGTCGTTGCATAAAACCTAGAGCAGAATAACAATTGGGCGAACAATAAATGGAAATGAGTTAGCTTCCACAGCTTTTGGCTTGCTGCTCAATCCCAACTTCAATATAAAGGAAGATACGTTTTTCATCTTCACAAACCAGCGATTTAAAACATAAATTTGCCTTCACCATGGCATTATTTTAACTCCTTAAATAATAAGAGGTTTTTACGTATTCAAATTGGTTGTTTGTAGGAGCCTGCCCTTAATATTAGAAGATGTTCTAAATTATGTTCCAACTAAACTTCTTGCCTGGGCCAAACCAAACAAAGTGAAACGTACAGGCGATATGTTAAAACAGGTATAGGTAGAATTATATCTAGTCCCATAATGTATGAAATAATAAAATGAATGAATAGGATACTCTATTCCCATAAGCTAAGACGATGTTATTGGCGATGAGACGACTGGGCTATTGGCTTACCCCAGCACTTCCTGGGCACTTATCGGCGGACTTATTGGCAATATTTTCAACCAACCAGGTATGGCTCAATTAAATAAGGTCTTATGGTGTTTTGTTGAGCCTCAATCGACGGCATTCCAATCTAATGGGTAACCCTTCCAGAAAAAGCATGTTTCAGTAATAAGGAACTCCACCATTATTTCTGTACCCCGATGGATAAGGGGATTCCTCGAACCCATAAAAATGAGGTTGCAACGAAGGTGCGTAGCTCTTTCCCGACAAAGAAGGGGAAGGAAAAACACCAAATGGGAAAGTTTTTGAGAAAATGAGTCCCATCCCAACAAACAAACATGGTGGATTCAATTGAAAATGGAAAAGTGAAACATTCCCGAGGTACAAGGGAATGCACCGAACGGGTCGTAGAGATGCGCGATATACTATTTGGATTATTCCCCCTTATTTGGGTTATTCTCCTTGTTGATGCCCCATTGGATCACTGTATGAGTCCCCACAGGTCAACTTAAGGAAAAGGTCATGTTCAGTAATTAATCTTAGCCCTATGGACTGACAGTCTTAGTCCCCCCTAAAGTGAAAGCCTTATGGTTTTTATGGTGCTTACTTACTATAAAATCCTAGAAAGAGCTTCAGCAGTCTTTCTTTATTGCCCTAACTAAGGCCCCATAGAGATGGACTACTTTAGAGAGTTCAAGCCAATGCATAGCTTCGCTTTCGCTCAGAAGTTACTCTATTCTTTTCAAATAATGTATACAAAACCACCATATAGGTTTTTCACTGACACTCAGCAGGGGACTAGCTTCACTTACGCTCAGAGCTCTATGCCTCTTTAGACTACATTTGTTAGCAAAAATGGCATCTGCATTAGTTTAGGCTCCAACAACATTGAAAAGATGTTCTCCATCAATCAAGATATATCCAGTCTCACCCACCTCCTGGGGCTATAAGTGACCTCCTCCTGTCAATGTTGACCACCGGTTATCCGCTTACCGGCTTACAACAAGGGTCGAAAATAAATTCGAAATAGACATTGAAATAAAAGATCAACTTCCAAGTACAAGCATAAACCTATTGTATCAATAGAGTCGTTAGAGAGAGAGAATCACCACTTTAGGATTGAAATCTAGATAGAACTTAAGTATTATTACCTTAGTTGTTATAATAACTAAAGCTAAGAGAGTTAGAAGTATATATTAAATATATATATTTATTCTATTTATTCTATTTCATTCTGAACTAAAGCCAAGTTATGTGACTAAAAAGAAATTGAAATAAAAACAACAAAGATAAAAATATTTTTTTTTACTTCTACCATTGTATTTGCGGAAGTAGCCTAGGGGAAGCCCGTGGAATAGAGCCGTTATTGCATTAGCGGAGTCGATCATCATTCTACAGTATAGTGTGTTTTAAAAAGTGGCACATTTCCCTAATGTCCCCCAAAGAAAGCAAATTGAATTGAAAAGAATGATGAATGAGGCTGTTTTGTAGAACTGGTAGCCTATCCAAGTAGCCCAGCCGAGCATCCAATTGATCCCAGCTAGGTCAGCAAACTCGCCTTATTCTGCCCACTAGCCAGCAATTGCAGCAAGACTAGCCCTCGCTCGGGTTCAACCCCTCCGTCCTTGTGATGGTCAATTCTATTATGTGAACCTGGCCTTATAGAAAGGCTCAAGGGTGCTTACTACCACACCTTTTGCAAACTATCGACCCTGCTTCCTTCCCGATCGATTTATTCACCGCCGATGCTCCGATGCGGAGATGTCAGAGATTTGGAGATGCAATTTTTACTATATAAAACCCCAAAGAACTTATTGGGTGGGAGGCATTTACGGGGCAGAACGCACTTACCTGCCTGCCGGTGCTACCGTTACTCCCTTGGAAACCTTTATTTGCATATTGAAATGCGTTATAGCGCATGGCAGTAGCAGATTCCTCATATAAGGACTTTAAGTGACGAGACGGCAATGAATGATGGCATTTCAAAATGTTTCACACTAGTGCTTGAACGAGGCTTACTTGGTTAGACTTACTTGGCAGGATCAGCACCAAAGCAATCAATACCAGCCCCGCAAACACTAGACTGGACAGAAATAAAAAGACAGACAGAACAGACGACACAAAGGAAAGGACGACAAGCCAGAAGGAAAGGAAAGGACAACAGGCCGCCGGATAAGAGAAGGAAAGCCAGATAGAATGAGGTAGAGCAACGTAAGCAAGCGAGCGCCGAAGCAGTGAGAAAGAGAACCCTTTCTCTTCGTGAGCTGTAATCAAATCAGGCGCAGCGTCACATACATGACTTCTGGGCGTGGAAGTGAGCCACCCCCAATAATTTGTATGCTATCTCTTTTGTTTGTGGCTGGCCTAACTAGTTACATCATATTAATGGGAGTCCGCAAGAAAGTTGATTTCGTGCGAGTGAGTGGAATAGTAAGAATCATTGTCTGTCCGTCTGTCTTTTTATCATTAGACTATCGTGCTGGAGCGGTCGAATCAGATCGCGATCTGGTAGGATCCATCTATTTTAGCTGATTACTCATATTAGTCTTTCTTTATCTCGGCTGGCGTTCTATCCTCTCATGCCTCCCCTTATTATTATCCTTCCTTCCATTCCGATTTTAGCTTATTAAGCTTTCCTATTTTTGAGACGACGGGTAAGACGAGATAGATGATGGATGATCTGGCATTACACTTGCTCCCTTGCTTGCTTACTTACATTCTTCATTACTATCCCCTAAACCTATTCTAACTAAATAAAGAGCAGCTCTACAACTTGAACTAAAATAATAAATCATAATGTGTGGTTTGTTCAGTATGAATCCATCCCTAAATGAATCTTCATAGGATGATTAGCACCCAAAGTGTAAACCACTGGGGACATATAATATAATAAATGTACTTATATAATCCATGTTCTCTATGTTAAGTTGGTTGGTCCATCATTAGGGGGTAATAATAATAACCAACGCTCCTTCATGATAGTCCTGGGAGATCCATCGGCGGCATGAGGCCATGCAGGTTTCTAGGTCCTTGGACATAAGCCTAAAGATACAAGCTTGCTCCGATGTGATAAATCCATATAAAAGATCTCCATGTTATTGCCATGTAGCTGACCTAATTAAGCCATATCCACTCTACGTGTTACTACTATATGATGTTGCCTATCTAACTCCGCCGCAGTCCAAGCGCGTAATATAATAATAAGTATATATGGGGGTGCTGCTAAGGATCTCAGCTATGACAAGCTATCTACGACAATGGGAAAGTTTCAATTTCTATATCATTTGTATATAATATGGCGAAAGTAGAAGAGATGCAATTTAGTCCCTTGTATGGCAAATGGAAACGACGATATGGCTCACTCAGATATGGCTCTATTAACTGCCTAACTCACCTCACGATGATAGTATCCCTCTACCCTATGTGCAGTAGTGGAACCTCAGAGCGTAGTAGGATCGCTCCATGCGGTTTTGGAACCTTAGATAAACAACATGAAAGGGTTCAGTTTCAACGTGCGTATGATTGAAATTATACAGTTTCTAGTTTCTCTTTCTTTTTCAATGGGCATTAAGTATTTATTGGGTGAGGGGGCTATGACCAGCAGCCTCTTTCTTATTTATCTTTGTTGTCACAGAGAATGGATACATCTTTTGAAAACTCGCACTACGAAGGGTAAAGCCCCGGCACACCTTGCGTAATCACAGCTGCTCCGTAGAGCGTGGTATTTTCCTATGAACAATTAGATATGGCATCATATATGAACACGTCTCTATGGCCATATCTTATATAGACACGTCTTGGACTGGGCCTGGACCTGGGCCTGGGCAAGAAGGTCAACGTAGAGATGCCAACAAATATATATATATATATTATATGGATTTATTGTTAAAATGTACCTTTTTAAACGTCTCTATCTATGCGACATCGTGTATCGGTGCCAGCAGGATTTCTACATGCGAGTTCCACCATAGCAATGCCAGTACTTACTTCCATGGTGATATCATATAGTACACCCACCATAGATGCATTTGACCTAGTATAAGTAACTTAAAAGAAGCAAGCAGCAAATACAAGGGCGGTTTACTTAGTTTATCCATTGGTAAAGCAGCAAGCATCTGAGCCTGTTCAAACAAATCCAATTTTGGATCATCCAATCCCAGATCCTGTAGTTTAATATTATCCAAGCGCAGTTCCATCTAAGCCGGTTTATATCCAGTTTCGTCCGATGATACAGATGCGGTTCCAGGTCCGGGCGCATATCGAGATTGAGCAGTTCCAAATCCAGTAGAAAAAGAAGTAGCTTTCCTTTGCGCGGCTCCAGAGCCACCTAAGATACCATCCCTGGGGCCATGTATCTCAAATCACTAGTGCTTGGAACACACACTAAGGTTTTAAACCCCTAATAACATGTTGTACATCACAAGGATTAATACCAAGGCATGTTGGAGCAAGACCCTGTACAAATAAAATAAAATAAATCCTTGAAACACATGATAATGCACTGTACTTTTAGGAACTACATGGATGTGGGAACACTTAAGAAAATGTACGTCTATAGTGAGGTACACTAGCTTATGCCGGTACATAACTTATAGGAGCAGCATAGTCTCGGCAGCAGAGACAATTTGAAACCCAGCATATCCCGCAGATTCAGCACCAGCAGTAGCAAAGGCATCAGAGACGGAAGCTTATTAGGTTGGGTCAGTAGTTGGAAAAGTAGTTCCAGAAGCACCACCACCGTTCACTAAGCTCCTGCAATAGCTAAATCAATTGCATTCAACGGATGGCTACGCTGTAGCGCTACTTGAACCCTTATCAGGGGTTGTTCCACATTGGGCATGCATCTGAATTGGACTTGTGAATACCACCTTCCTTTCCTTCCTTTATGGGTCCTTCTTCTAGGCGGACTAAGAGCAAGACCTCCTCCAAGTGAGGATTTCCTTATATTAATACCTACCTCCTTATCAGAGGTCATATGACAGGGTGGGCAGAGATATAAATCCTCCGAAGTAGCCCCAGACCACTCCAATCAAGTAGAACAGCCTGAGTTTGGAAAAGGTTGAAGCTAATTCCAACCCAGAGAAGGATTGCGAATTTACCATCCCTTTTTCCTGCATCTCTCCATTCCCCCCCCGGTTTTCACCGAAGGTAGCTGGTTGAGGGGGTCGAGTCTCTTATATGCATATGAAAAAGTTGAAGAAGGCAAGCAAGGGCTAGGGCCATGTATATAAGACTGAGTAATCTTTACCGAAACTATATTGCTAATAACTACTGCCAGCTGCTTATAACTACCGCGAGTAATGGTGCAGGTTCTTCCCTCTGGTAACCCCCCCAATGAACAATATAGAAGTAAGTGTAATTAAACCAATCAAAGAGAGCAGTTCGATCAGCAGCTGAACCAAGGGCGGGCCAAGCATAATTTGCATCAGGGGATGATCTTTCCTTCTGCTTTACCTGGTTCACCTGGTGCTGATGGGATTGCTCCTTCAACTTCTGGTGGAACTGTTACGGGAACTGCTGCCAGGAATGAAGCCGGTTCATATGGTGTTGATGGGGCTGCAAATGCTGGTGATGCTGTAAATTCTGATACCGATTCGACTGATGCTGGTAATGCTGCTAATAATTAGGCTTAAACTGGGGCTGCTAGGAATGAAGCTTTTTAAGGTGCTGCTGGAAACACTGTATTTTTAGGACAAACCCAAATTCCCTAGTGACACGGATCTAAAATCAACTCTATTTTCATTTGGTTTTGACGCTGCTTTTGCTGATTGAACTGCTCCTGATACTGCTAATGGAAATAATTTCATTTCTGGCTTATGCTAGGAGTAAGACTGGTGATGCTGGGCACCTACTCTCCTTTGATGCCCCGGTAACTGAGTCTTCCCTACTTTGAACTTCTAGGGGATAGAAAGTTACCAACCGATGTGTTTTTTGCTTGTCCAGAGCAGCCCTCTAGGGGAGAGAAAGTGATACGCGATTAAAAAGTGCATTGTATAGCATGGGGCATTGACAGTCCAGAAGTACCGCTTTCAATCAGCAGAATAAAAACTCGGTGAATACGGAATTCTATGCTATTGTATAGTTGAAGGAGACATTACTTCCCACACGCCCACTTTTATTAGTCAATTTCCCACCTTATCGTTGGGCCAAGGCCCCCGCACTATCTATCATCTTATTTATACGCCCACTTTGCTTTCTGAAATTCCCACTTATTGGAAGGGCCAGGATCAGTAAACATAATTCTGGCTACTACTTCCCATACGCCCACTTTTGTTAGTCAATTTCCCACCTTCTAAGGGCCGGGTGAACATTGGCAACGCCCAGTCTTGTTACTCAATTTCCCACTTAAATAAAGGCTAGTTAGATAAGTTTCAGGAGAATTTACATAATGTGTGAAGGAGCATGTTTCCCAGCGTCACCACGAGCATCCCAGAAGCACCAGCATAAGGAGCATTCTTACTAATATCATTTCAACTTATGCTTTTTATTTTCATTATCCTGGTTATGCTGTTCTTTCAATTGCTCCTTCAACTTCAGCGTATTCAACTGGTGATGGCAATGATCTTGGCACTGCTGCTTGTACTGGGACGACTTGTGCTTCCAGGAATTCTATAATATCTGAATATGCAGGTTCAGCTGTTGACGCTTCAACTGGACTTAAGCTTCAAACCTTGAGCTTGGTTACCAATATTAGATAAACACTTTTATATTAGCTTACACGGAGGAAGGAGTTAGGTAAGGCAGTCAGTAAGTTTGTCACTTTGTAATTAGTCCGTGGAGTACTATGTAAGGCTTACACATATAGCATAAGTACGTGGACCATTGTAACTTTCCCCAGGAGTACCTGGTGGAAGGAGGGGTGAGGTTAGTTAGGTAATAGTGAGGCAGTCATTCAGCGAGTCAACTTAACAACTAAGGAAGATGGCTTTATAATGAACTTCTTTTTTTTATACTTCATTTTGGCATATCATGAGCGAAGCCGCTT
>Ga0233330_1000091_pt1 | contig 10446 bp, 5 predicted proteins | sample GEONDECOMP201_FD_180703 | JGI IMG/M metagenome (GOLD analysis project Ga0233330, IMG submission 180703) | Leaf litter microbial communities from Shasta-Trinity National Forest, California, United States - GEON-DECOMP-201 | ecosystem: Environmental > Terrestrial > Plant litter > Unclassified... | reverse complement strand
CGTCCCTCCCTTTCATTTATATCAATCTATAGATGATAGGTGTTTGTTTCACTCAACCCTCACCCGGGCACTTGTTGCCCGGCTCTTGAGTTGCAGGGATCGGGATATTAATGTACCAATAGTCTCCACCAACCCAACTAAACCCAACAAAAGGAGACCATTTACTGCAGATGCCAGATATACATTGCAAGGTTTGTAGCTCCGCCCCCAAGAGTAAATGAAAGTAGCTCTACTCTACTAGTTGTTAGTTGTTGCGGTACAAAAATGGAGTATTCATTTCAGTCCCTTTTGCACTAATTGGATTGGAATCATTCATTGGAACCAGCCAGCAAGCAGCAAAACAATGCGGGCCAGCCTGAGTAGCATGCGTCATCAGGGCAGATGCGGCAACATCGTCCGTTCCTCCTTGGTCATACATACTGATAAAACAGAAAGCTTTTCTCTTCAGATCGGATAGGCCATGGGAATAGGTTTTTGTGATCTATGTTCGTCCATTGGAACTGATCCGGGCATAAAAGAGTTTTCTCGCTGGCCTCTCCTGCCGAACTAATAAAGGCCAGGAATATAGGGAGTTTATGGGACCTCTTCTTGGAAACCTGAACGTGAAAATAGGGGATAGGGTGCTCCTTTAAGCCCTCTCCACCATTAAGAGAATGCCATATTTTCAATTTCTCTTTAAGTTGGCTCCTATGATTGGTAAACCGATCCCGAAGTAGGCCGGTTATGAATCAACTGGCATTTAGCGGGTGGAAAAGCGGCTTTTGGGAAAGCTCCCAATATTGATACCCCTACTCACGTATAGAAAAAGGAGCAGATCGAGTTTGAAACCCCAAACTAGAAGTGGAAGAACCGGCTTCAGTAGTCACATAATTAAAGGAAGCGGCGAATCACTATCATTTCCAGCATTTCCAATATCACTCAGTTAAGGATTCCAGTCAGTGGTCGATCTTTTCTCTTTGAAAACAGAGTACCAAGTCGCGTCGGATAACAGATCTCAACGATCTAGACAATAAAAAGCAAGATTGATCCTACTTTCATGGACATTCTGAACGAGTAAACAACTTTAGTTTTGGTGATTAGAAGATCTATAGATAGAGAGTGATTTTGTGTTGTGTTTCTACATACAAGTTCACATACAAGTGAAACATGCGAGTCTAGGTTAAACGTAGGACTATTAGTTAGTCCATGCACTAATCGATGCTATTAGTACTGACTACTTGGTGGTGCCACTAGCACTGACAGACACACGCACTTTGGGATGAAACTACGAATTTTTCTCTTGGAGACCAGCAGAAGTGAGAAGGAGACGGGGCAAGGTCCTACAGGGCGGGATGAGTGTAGAGCGTAGCGAGCTGTCCTGAGGACCGGGGCTATCTTACCTTTACCTCATCGAGTAAACGGTTACCTCGCCAGGAGACAGGCAAGCAAGTAAACACATCAGAAGTTGGATCGTACACCTCAATTGATGAAGTTGCTAGCGGATCAACTCTCTCCCTTTAGTCGAGTGACTTCGTCCCTTGAATTGCTGGTTTTCAGTTGATGCACTTACTTATTCCGGGAGGGGGGCCTGTACCTGGCTAGCTTCACTTCCTGGCTAGCTTACACTTTCTTCCTATCTTTCCCGACAGGAAATGCTCCGGGCGCTGGCTGGGAATGTTAAGGGCTTTATGAAGACAAAAAAGAGCTTATTGAGCAGTTAGGCTGTAAGGACCTTACCCAGTACCTAAATCTCAGAGTTGCTTAGATAATTTGCTAGAGAATTTTTCAAATTGCCTCCCGGGACAAATAAAATGGCCTCGTTCGACAATGTATTCCTGCTATGGGTTCCAACAAAATGGGGATGGGTTTGGATCGTTCCACCTTGTTTCCACACGTGGGTTCAGCGAGAATCCAAGCTGCCTTGCCTTGCCATCTCCCCACTCAAATCCATAGGTATATGGTCCCCTCGTCCGATCGAGCAAGAATTGCCCTACCCGTCAAGCTTCAAGGCATAAGAATAGCTTAACCAGCCAGTCATTCAAGCAAGAAGACCAGCCATCTCATCCAGCCCATCCAGCGCATGCAGCACGCCATCCATCCCAGCGATCCGAGCAATGCCAGCCAGCTCGGAAGCAAGCCACGAGGGAGTGCTTAAGTCTGCCTCACCTGACATCTACAGTTCGTAAGCTCCGTTTTATTCCCGGTACATCAAAAGTTCAGTAAGAGCTTTTCTAAAGGGTCTAATATCGAGATGGAAAACCAGGACAAAGGCCTAGGAGGCAGACGAAGAGGCGGTGGTTCGCCCAGGTTACTTGGTTGAAGCAACAAAAGCATAAGCGGTTAAATCAGCAACAGTTAAGGTAGAGGCTACGGCAGCTTCAGGACCAGGTTGAGTAGATCCACCCAGCATCTCTTGCAAGAGAAATATCCAAAATAGAGAGCCGGAGCATAGCCCGTTCGACAGCTAGTAGTCTGGGTTGAATCAGCAGTTTACCTAAAAGCATTAGCATCAGTAACAGAGGAAGTAGGGGAGGCATCCGAGCTAGTAGAGGTAGGGGTAGCACCATCAGTTTACCACCTTACACCCTGGCCGAAGATCCTGAGAAAAACGCAGAGCTAAGAACTAAGAGCTAGGACAAAGAAAGCAAGGGCAACAAAGGCATAACCAGTTATACAAGGGTGAAAGAACGAGCATTTGAGCCTGTTCAATAGGCACCATCCCGCCTAGCGTCCATTCCCATATATCCTAGTATAGTAAGGAGTTTCACCAGAGGCAGCCCTAGTGCCAATTCCAAATGCATATGCATAGCCAGTTCGAGTCTATTCAGTTGATTCAGTTTACCCAGCATCAGTAGTTGATACAGTTGATCTAGTTTTGACCCATAAGCAAGGACATAAGTTAGGACATATTCATTATGGTGTAAATGAAGCACCTAGAGCTTGCCCATTCTTACTGCTCTTACTAACTCCCATTCTATGATCAATATACTTTCCTCTAATCATATCACGAGACGCTTGCCCTTTTGAGAGATTGGGGAGGCAAGGCAGGCTGGGTCAATAGCTTGCAAAAGGGGACATAAGTTAGGACATAAGTTAGGACATAAGCTAGGACAGGTGCATCAGTGGATTCTGTTGAAGCAGTCGATGACTTAAAACGAGCAAGGAAGCGCCATCATACATACATTGGGCATCGGACAGAAGACATCATGCATCATACATAAGACAAGCGAGCATATAGGCTAGCATTACACTGGGAATAACACATGGACCCATGCGCTTACCCTTCCAAACCCTCTTTGGGGTGGATTCTATGGACTTATTGACCTGCACTACTCGCCAAAAGAACGTAGATATATACGGTTAGATCTCATGTTAACTAGTAGATATGCTAGAACGAAGTGTAAACGTATCGATGCAAGTATCGTATAGGAACAAGTATACAGGACGTACATATGCGCTGGCAAACCTGTGGGTTGTTTCTGGTAGGGCCTAGGATCATGCATGGCCAGAGGACGTCTCCATGGCAACATAGTATGTGAAAACTTCTCCATGCGATTCTAACGTCTCCATCCGAGCTCATATAGTAATAGGTGTAGTAGGCCCGGTTGTTAAACGTATCTAGGCTATATTGCATACCCAGGCTGCACGATACTTCCCTAGGAGCAAGAGCTAGTTAATTAGATCCTAGGAGCAACACGTATATATGCAAAATGTAGGATGTGAGATTCTGGCTTTAACAGGACTCATCAAGTGTAATGGAGAGCTCTGGAGACCCGCCTCTGGGGCAGGGGCTTTTTCGTCTAGGAACCTATACATAGGTGCAAACTTATCCATGCAAGCTTTTATAGTAATAGGGGTTGTAGTAGATCCGACTGCTATGGCAAGGTCTGCTGCTAGTTTAGTTCTATCAGCTAGGTCTTATCCGGCCCGGAGACAAGTTCAACGTCTCTATGCGAAATACGGACTAGGGTAGGAGCCAGCCAGAATCTCGGGTCCAACCACCCCAAAAAATACTAGATAGAACTATGCTGTGTAGACCCGGTTTCAGCAGAGCCAGTTAGTAGGGACCTTGTAACCGATGACATCGTATACGAACACTAGTTGGCAGTAGATCTGGTTCATGGGGCCATGACAACTTCTCTATGCCAATATCATATGTTAATGTATCGATGCACTCTAATAAGGCTTTGGAACACCACTCCTATATGCCATTTTGGAGGCTTCACACTTAGACCTTGCCTTCCGTACCGTACTCATCATGGTGGTGACTTGCAGCAGGAGATCTGACCTTATTAGATTAAAGGAACTCCATAGAGAACTTGGCGATGAAGTGTTTCACGTCAAAAAAGACTCCATTTCGGTCACTAGCCAAGCCCCAAACCCGATACCCATTAAAGTACATCCATAACCCGATACCCAAAAAGACACAACTACACGGAATGGTAACTCAGAGGCTACTGAAAGTCCTGTATTTATTCTCTTCAAAGATATCTTTGTAAGTAATTGATTTCTTCGTATAATGTTAATAACTAGAGAGAGAATAGAGCCCCACAAACCTACATAGAATTTGATCTATGAAGCCCCAGGGATATAAGTATAGTAAGGCTTTGTAAGAAGGGGTGTTCGCTGAGTTACCATGTTGTAGGTAGATAGTCTCATTTCGGGAACTAGAGACAGGCCAGGGAACTAAGGCGTAGCAAACTGAGAGCCAGCCAGCCGAGGCCAAGGAAAGAAGTGAGCAAGCCATACCTCCATAGAATTTCATGTACGAAGTATTGCTTTAAAGTATTGACGAGTATCATGTAGGTAACTAGAGACAGGCCAGCGTAGAGTCTATATTTATTCCCTCAAGGAATTGTGCCCCCCCCCACCCAATAAGTAAAATGGAAATAGCTCCGTTAATTATTAGATTGACAGCGGGGTAGAGCATCTCAGTCAGCCCAACAGCTAGCAACACACTTTTGAGAGAAGGAAAGGGGTATTAATAACTCCGGGAGGGAAAAAGGAAGTTGACCGAAGTAAAAGGTAAGACAAACTCCGAAGCTAATGTTTATTCTCCGTGAAAAGACAACCCTTTACAATTGCTCTGTCGGATGGTTCGATCGCTACTGGTTCCTGGTTCAGAAGCACTCACTGGTCTGGTCCAGTCGATAGAAAGAAGGCTTAATAGAGGCGGGGCAGTTAGTTAGAGGCACTTAGAAATACCCCGGCTGGCAGCAGGTAATAAATCTTACAGGGTGGCCCCCTGTCCCAGGGTATGGGAGTAAGTCACTTTTCACTTCTGAAAGGGTTAGTTCTGTTGGCGCCCCCACACCTGATAGTAAAGGGCAGGGGAGCAACTAATTAGGGAGGTACTAATTAACTCATAGGCTGGCTGGTCTTCTTGCTTGAGGGCATGGCTGGCAGGTCTTATGGCTTGAATGGCTGGAGGGGTGCCTTCTTGCTTTAAGCTGAACGGACGGGTTGGGTCCTTCTTGCTTTAAGGGGTGGGGTGGTGAGAATCCTATTAGGTTAGGTCTTCAATATAGAACCAGGTCTTCGAGATTGAACGAACCAACCCGATTAGGTTAGGTCTTCGAGAGAGAACCCGCTATTGTAAGCAATAATCTTGGGTTCGTTACAAAATAGACAAAATGACACACTGTTTATTTCGACCTTTCAATTTCACAAAGTTGTACTCAGTACTATATAACTCCGGTCCAAAGTGTGGCTATACAGCGCGTTTTCCAATTTCATGCGAGTTCTCCTTCACCCACCCGCTTGACCATCTATAATTATAGGTGAGGCACTTATTCATGTCCATGTTGATGGAACTATGTGGGTCTCATCCTCTGGGGAAGGACTGGGTGTCAGAAACAACAGTGTTGGGACTATTCCTCTTTATTTACTTCAAGGGGAAATACATGGATATCTAGTATCGGGACCCATCTTATGAGGCATTGTTAGAAAGGACTTGAAATAGTATGGTGGTTACAGGATACGTTTTTAGATGACAGGTTCACAGGATAGTTCGGATCGGAACAAGTATTTAGGGGTTAGGATTGAAGGGACAGCTAATAGGATAGTATGTACAGGATCACGGATTGAGAGGACAGAGTAACGGGATAGTTAGGTTCGGGACAAGTGGTTTTGTCTCCGCTTCTTGGTTAGGACAGGGACACATGGATCTCAAGGATCAGGACTAGCCAATGGATCTCATCTTGGGGAGGACCGGTATACAGGGAAAAAGGGGATACCAGGATACGACGGGGACTACTGGATCAGGACTCCTCCGTAAGTTTTCTCATCCGGTTAAGAACAGGAATACAGTAACTTCAGGATCAGGACTAGTCATAAGGGACAAGGATTATGGGACAGATTCTAGTATGGAGGTTTCAGGATAACGGATAGAGAGGACAGGGCTTCAAGTAGGATAGGACCTCTATCTGTCCCAAGGGTTCAGGATAGATTAAACAGGGATGAGTCTGGAGCCCACAGGAGCTTGGATGGCGCCGTTGCCTATTCAGGATGCTTGAGCCGGCACTAGGATGATGGAGCCGTAGCCTCCGAATCTGCAGCCCCTAGTATCTTACGCCTCAGAATAAGGAGCCCCTGTAGCCGTAGCCTCGGACTCTGCAGCCCACTGTTGCTTCTCCTGCCCGCTACGCTCCAGTTGATAAGGTCTCCCCCTTTCCCTGTCTCCTAACTGCCTGCTACGCTCTCTGCCTCCTCTGCCCGTTATGCTTTTATTGTCTATTTCATTTATTCTTTACATTTCAGAAAATATCTGTACATTTCAGAAAATATCTGTTAGGAACAAGTATACAGGATTTTGCTTATTCGGCGTTCGGGGGTGACTGCATGGGACCTGTGTTGTTGTTCGGATGCGGTTCCAGAGTCTAAAGATGTCCGGTTTAGAGTTTCAAGGTTTCTTAGAGAGGCTTATGTTTAGTTCTCCAGAGGCTTAAGAGTTGTTTAAGATAGGCTGAAGAGAGGATGTATAGAGGCGCCTCTAGTATCTTTTTATAGAGGCTCAAGGAGATGTTTTAGAGGCGTATTACAGGGCTCCAGGATATTAGAGGCTCATGGTTTCCGGATGCGGCTTAGAGTGCTTCCTGATGCGGTTTCTTGTTTCCGGATGCTGTGTTGAGTGCGGTTTAGAGTGATTCATGAAGCAGTTCTTAGTGCGGTTAAGAGTGGTTTCCGCAGTTAAGAGGCTCCATGTCTCCGGATGCAGCTTATAGGCTCCAGGTTTATTGATTATAGGCTCAAGGTGCTCTTATAGGCTAATGGACTATTATAGAGGCTTAGTTGAGTTCTATAGAGGCTGATTAGAGGCCTATTATAGACTGATTCTAGGCTTTATTAGGCTTCTTATAGGCTTCTTAGAGCCTTATTAGTTAGAGTCTTATTAGAGGCTTAAAGGACAGGATTACAGTAATTACAGTTTAAGGACTCCTATTCAGGTTTATTCATCTTGGTAAGGACAGGGATTAAGAGTACAGGTTTACAGGATGGATCGGATCTTACTATTATTGAGGGGTTCGGATTGCAGGGACATAGTAGTATCTGTAGTGTACAGGATTCAGGATGGAGAGAACAGGGAAACAGAATTGATTGGATCGGGACTCGTATTTGCTTTTTCCGTACCCATTATAGCCAGTTTAACCTTATCCACGAGTGTTTTCCTCTCTTCATATCATTGCACTTCAAACTATGTTTAGGGAAGGTCAGGGATTCAGTATTTTGTTCAAATTACTCGGATGGAGGTCAAGGGAAAGGATGAAGTGTACTGTGTTTACAGGATTACAGTTTGACAGGAACTACAGTATCAGGACTAGTCATAAGGTATCCTCTAGGTCTTTACAGGGATACAGTTACAAAAGGATCTTACTCCTCCTACGGTCTCATAATCCTAGGAAGTTCAGGGATTAAGGATGGATAGTCCCTCTACCAGTTTGAAAGTTTCAGAATTGAGTCAACAGGTTGAAGTTTGTAGCCGTAAGTATCTTACGAGACTCTTACGCTTCTGAATCTGCAATGTCTTCAGTAGTTTCAGCAGTACCCGAAGTAGTTTACCAAGCACCCAATGAATCTGCAGTTTATTCAGTTGTTTCAGCAGCACCTGAGTTTACCCAGCATCCTATCAGCACCAGTATCAGTAGAGTAAGAAGCTGATACGGGGTTTATACAGTGGTTTCTTGAGGACAGGGATACAGAAACAACAGGATCGGTACTAGTACTAAGGTCTCCTCATCCTGGAAATAAAGGGATACGGGCGGATCGGGATTAGTCATCTGGATGACTTCTGGGATATGACCGGCAGATATTTGGCTAAATAAAAATGCGAGTTTTTAACCCCGATGGATTAAAAGACTGCTGCGGATATTATCTAGACGCTCCGTAGCTTCGGTTGGTTAGGACGCTGGCATGACTTCTCATATACAAGCAAATGCGGATATTCTCTCCTTGAGCTGGTGCTGAAACTGGGCCTTGGTTTCGTGACGCCGGAGCTACCATCCCAACGCTCGCGACATCTCCTAAGCCGGCCGCTCCAAGCGCATGCATTGAAGGCGGCACAGGCAGTAGGGGTACGGAGATGCGGTAAAATCCTACAAGAAAACAGTTATGTATGTTGCACATCATGGATAGGATAACCTTACCTTCGCACGCAGAGCTCTTTGAGGGGCGAGGCTACGAGTTCGCTGCCTCGTTCTCCTACCTCCCTCTTAGAGCCCGCTTAACGAACGCTTCCTCACCCTTGTAAAAGTGGTATATTTTAGAGTGCAAAGGTGGCCTTATATAGAGTAGCCTATAATTGAAATAGTTAAAGGCCTCCGTGTATTTCATATCGGTAGGGTTTGGGATGAGATTGACTTGATGAGAGTTTCCATCCTGCTCACCTAGCGCTCAACTGCTGTTTCTTTGTTATATATGTAATTACGCTATCTATATAAGCAACCAAAATGCAACCAATAATTACGTATATATATTGAAACTACTGCTTTCTTTCATCTTACCTATTGGAAAGAAATCCTACTAGGCTAGCTGATGTGACGATTCCACCCCATGTATTAGGTATTAGGCCTGCCCCACGTAGTTAGACGTTCTACCTTAATAAATGATTCCACCATATGGCACAGGGAGGTAGGAAGCACCCAATAAAACAATAGCAGCAGCATAGTTAGTTTAAATAGGCCTTCGTCATAGAGAGCATAGTTTCTAGGAGCAGAGTCCCAGCCAGAATCTAATTTCTTATCATTTCAATGGGAGAGTTGCACTAATTAGACGACTAGTAGTCTCTAAGGCTTTTAGTAGAGCTAGTAGTGCCAGTCCTAAAAAGAAAAGTAAGAACTACTAGTTGTAGAGTAAGGTACAGAAAAAGAAATGCTTTTTATCACTCTCTCTATTCTTAGTTCTTAGCTTTGGTTGGTCTGTTTGGTTGGGCCAGATTTGAAAACCTTCGCTCATTTAGAGTTTTTCCTAATGAAAAATAGATTGTTATTCAAATATGACCTAGGTCGGGGATCTAAAATGGAGATTCTTGTTCATAAACTATCCCCTTTCATCTCGTTTCTATCTAGTATGTGCCCTTGCACCCAGGCCCACTTACATAGCGGACATGCCAGTAGGTGAAAGTTTAAATGCCAGGTTTTGATGCAGTCGATCCAAGTATTGATGCCGCTAGTCGAGACAAGAGTCGATCCAGGAGGCGATCCCAGGTGGCGATCACTCGATGCTGGTACTTTATGCAGCCGATACAGGTAGGTGGTGATTTACTTGATGAATGGTTGTGATTCACTTGCCTCTAAGCCGATGGGGATCCGTTCTTTTCTGGGACTCCCAACTTTGTCTCTTTATATTAACTATATGATATACTTTATATTATAGGTCTTGGACCTAAGAGGTTATATATGCTTTTATAGGAGCTGCACGCGCACTCCCACTATGTATTGTTTCTGCTGTACTTAGCAGTCCCTTGGACCTATTTATGGTCACTTGTTGGGCATTAATAAAATTAGATTATCTTATTATCTATAGCGTTTGAGTTCCGCAACCTCTGATCTAGTGAGATCCTCATCCAAGTAGATCCTATGAGGGAGGGAGAAGAACTTATGCTTAGCCTAAAGGGCTTTAACTTGGTCTCCCGGAGATTGAAATCGAAGTAAGAGGGCGTTGTTGGACCCGTTCAAAGCTCTCTCAAGGCAAGGTATATAATATCACGGAAGAACGATATTCTGACTTGCAAGGGGTCCGGAGAAGGAGACGGTGCAGGAAGCCCCCGCACCTTCAAGTTCAATTTGCGGACATGCCTAATACGCTACTCCATGAGCTCCTGTACTACTTCTTCCACCTCAGTGATGGGGATAGCCTTTCCCTTTTATCAAAAACCTATGCCCATTAGTTGATGTGTGTTTCAATTTCCTGTTTGAAGATTGCTTGTTGAGATTGGATCTCCTCGCTCCCCCATGGCAGAAGGCAAAAGCC
>Ga0233330_1000090_pt1 | contig 10455 bp, 3 predicted proteins | sample GEONDECOMP201_FD_180703 | JGI IMG/M metagenome (GOLD analysis project Ga0233330, IMG submission 180703) | Leaf litter microbial communities from Shasta-Trinity National Forest, California, United States - GEON-DECOMP-201 | ecosystem: Environmental > Terrestrial > Plant litter > Unclassified... | reverse complement strand
ATCTTCCGTTTCTATTTACAAAGAATAGACAATCACGTCAGTACATTCTGCGTTATACATTATAAAGCCACTGTTAACAGTTCAACGTACACAGTAAGGGAGGATGCTAAGTGCCATACCAATCCGCTTGGCTACATGGATTATTCAATCCGCATAATCACAGGGGACTAATCCGCTGGGCTATACTATACTTGTCCAACCACACTTTCTTTGTGCCTGTTGCTTCCAAGTCGTACTACTAGTCCTAATTACTTACAAAGGAAGTACAACTTAAAGGACAAGTTAAAAAATGTCACGATGCACGCGTATAGTAATAGGTTGTAGTAGGTCTGGCTGCTGTGAAGTCTGCAGGTTAGGTTTCCTAGGTATTATCCTTATTTCAACAAAAGAGAGGTAACAACAAACAACAAACTTATTTGCTGGAGCTCTTATGGGCCTCTTTCTTTTTTTCAAAGGAACCACTTGCGATTAGGAGTTGGATCGTAGGAACTGCTTGGGATTGATTCTGCCTCACTTTTCCAACTTAGTTATTTGACGGGCTTGCTAGGCACTTTGAACATTTGCGTTTTTACCTTGCGCCGGCGGTATAAATGTTCGGACCTATACCACCTAGTTTATTAATAAACCTTTCATAGAATGACTCACAGACCTGAACTTTTAAATCTGACCGGCTTGGCTTGGGCAATTCTTAGACCATTCTTGGTGTTGTTAACTTTGTTAGTATACTGGATTACAGGAAGTGGAATGGCATAGGAACCACCAGTTAAGTCAGTAACTTATATTTAATGGAAAGGCTTGGGCACCACTCATTTATAGTATTCATATGACCTTTGAAAAGCTACTTTATAAATAGGTTGGGCAGCTTTTTGTGGGATCCTCGGAACTGACTGCCTTCTTTGATGATTGATAAACTACTGAATTTATTGATTGTATAAGGAGCACTTTTAACATAGCTCTATTTACTTTATTCTACTTGCGCTACTTTGTTTCCGACAGCAGCAACTCAACTCACCACCTGGCGTACGTCTTAAGTAACCTTCTTATTAGGTTGGCTCGGCTCCATGACCTTCACTTTTTGCATTCACGGGCGTTAAAATAGAGCATTGTACGGGCTTGCTGCTTTGGTGGGTGGGCACTTACAGCTTTGCTATGAACGTTAGAAGCTTACTGGATTGTATGAATGGAAGTGGGTTGCACAGTAAAGGAACCACCCGTTGTGGGATCGTCAGAACTGCCTCCCTCTTTTATTTACTCAATAAAGCCAGACTCTCTTGGATGGAAGGATGGAAGTAAGGCCTATATATAAGAATGGAGACTGACAGAAAGGTCTCTTTTTCAATGGAACCATTTCTCTTTTGGCAAGAATGGATGGAGGGATAAGTCTATACCAGACGTAAGCCTTTCACTCTACAGCTTAATACTATGGCAAGTGTCCAGCTTACTGTACAGACTAAGGCTAATTAATAGGCTTAAACTTCATTTTATTCACTAAATAGAATACTCTACAGCTTTCAAACTACATACAGCTACTACTCGACTACAAGTAGTTCTTACTGCTCAGTATTTATTAAGGATCGATACAGCAATTATACACCCTATATTATCTGGCATACCCTGCCCTCTTCCTCCTCCTTCATAGGCTACCTTTATTTACTGAATTTACCAGTTATCAATCTGTACTTTTGTATTGCCTTGGTCCTGCAGGGAAACTAGCCTTAAGAGAGTCTTGTCCATGTGAAGTAGCTGTATAGAAAGAACTACTATATAGATGAAAATATTTTATATTGTTATTTGAGCTAAATGGAAAAGCCCTATCCAAATAAGGAAAATCCTACTGACCCTAATATGTATGTAGGTGCCTTGCCCGAACCCACCGCTTCAGCTTCAGCTCGCTTGATCCCGGGAGCTCAGGAGGAATATATTAGTAGTTTTTAATACAAATATCAAAGCAACAAGTTGTATAGTTTATGTTTTGTTTGGAGCTCGGGAGCTTACAACAATTATAGATAGAGTTAACATGAAAAGTTCCCACTGTAGTCATCCCGTAGTCCTGGTCCAATCAACCAATTCTTCGCTGTAGAGGGAACTAGCTTATTTGCTTACGCTCTATAAGTGCATCTTTCCTTTCCAAGAAATAGGGGATTACATATATATATATAAGATAGCTTCGCTGACGCTCTGCCTTTGTGTTATATCCTGTTATTAATTAAAATAATAAGTAATGGAATAATCATATATATGATGTATCCATTATTCTTTCTATGCAGGTAATAAATATACTATTCAGTGAAGAGAATCTAGATATCTATCTTCTCTATCTATTTATCTTCTAAATGGAAATCTAGAATGTCATAATTATATAATTATATCTATTTCTTTCTCTTTCTTATTCTTGGTAAAAAAAGTAAATTTGCATAATATATTATAGTAAGGCATGAGATGAAATTGAGGGAGATCTCCAGGTCAGTTCATTCCTGCGATACCGGCTCGAACAGCCCATCGCCACCATTCTATGAGATAATACTTTATTTCATTTATTTTTCAATGAATGGTATATTTGACATGGAGAGCTAGCTATGGAGACCGGCCTCTTTATGGGGCTTTGTCTAGGATAAATTAGAGTTATAGATAGAGAGACGTGGATTTCAATCTGTATATATGCAATATCATATGTAGAATAGTTCGCTGGAGCTCTTAGAATGGATACCGGCATGAACTCGCACTACATGGAGTCCTGGCACTACAGCATAGCTCCGCCGACTAAGCACAGCTCCGTAGAGCGTGTATTACCCTATGGAGCAAAGGAGAGGATACTAGAGTATTTATTTGGTTTGGACGAACACATTTTATTATTCCTTTACTTTCAACTTCTAACACTCCCTAACTAAGGGAGGAAGCAGCATATGCAGTTGGCAGAAGCAATGGGACATCCTGCCACTCACTAGGGAAGAACCTTATAAAAGAAGGGTTCATATAGTATAAATTCCACTTTATGTCCCCTGATGAGTGGACTTCATCTCACCCATCAAAAGGAAGTTGTGACTCAGTAAAATGTTAAATAATAGAACCCAAAGAGGGCACTCGAGATACGAGGAAGAGTTTTTGTAAATTATTTCCACTCTATTATTGCAGGGTTCTATCTCAAGTAGTATAAAGGTTACACTTATATATGCGAGACTATATAAATGACTTTCTCTTATTATGATTGCTACCGCCTGCTAACTTGGACTTGCATCTCTACGTTTTAATATACTATTATATATATAATATCTACATTTCACTTTACTTCAGTGTTAAGTGCACCAACCTTACAACTTATCCATGCATCAACATACGGTGCAAACAAAAATCTTAAATTGTTGGATGTGTCCCCAACGAAAGAAGAGAGAAAGGTCATGAACTTAGAAAGAAAGTTCTGCTTTTTTTTGTTTTATTAAACAAAAAGAGAGTATATTGAAATCTGAATATGCATATGTGGAATGCAACAATCATGGCTTTTTCATGCAGTGATTGGCTGTTCCTAAAACAACTTGTCGGAGCTACTGGGTCAGGGGCTTGGCTCCCTCTCGCTTGCTGGAATAATTCTTGTGTTTCATTGAGTGAATGGCTCATTTATTATGCAGTGGCTTAAATAAGAAAGACCAACCTTACTGCTGCTATGGTTAGTGCATGGACTACAGCAGCTAATAGAATTATTACATTTCACCTGGACTTGCATATTTACGTTTGAACATGCAATACTAACATCTCCACGTTTAATAAAAGTTAACTCTAAGGCAAGTTACTAAGGCTAAAGCTTACACTCATTATGGCTTAATACTACTAAGGCAAGTCAGAAAGAAATACCTTTGGGCATACTATAAGACCTTACTCTATGGCCTTAAGGCAGCCTCTGTCAGAATGCCATTTAAGTAACTTTACCTATAGTAGTTATGAGTGAATGTGGACTTTATACACATTATACTTATATATCTACGTGATACTCGATCTCTATTAATTAAATATACATTTGAAATCGCATTTAGTTGAACTCGGACTCGCATCTTTACGCGTTGCTCCCCGGGCAGCTCCTGGATGGAATGTGCAAAAACTATGAACACACTAGACTATTACGGGTCTTCCCCTGCTTATGGGTTAGTAGGTGCTGCTATATAACTATGTGCTTCTCGGTAAACTGCGGACGCCTCTACTTATGTATGATGCTACCCGTGCTACGGTCCTCGGGAGACATGGCAACAACCAAGTTAGTCATAGGGATGATACTTGTCTGTGGCTGGATAGTATTATACCTCTTTTATTCAATTGGCTATGTCAATGAGTCTCTCTATTTACGTTTATTCTCTTCTGTTGGCCCACCAGGTAGTTAACAATTAGCGGGGTTTACTAATGTCTGCCTATTGTTTGTGTTTCTCGAAGTGAGACACCTTATTTTGGTGGGATGCTAAGTGTTACCTCCATTCTATGCCTGCCATATAGAATGCTTTCTTGCTGGGTTCATCCCTTTCCTACTAGCTGCTTTCCAGCGTCATATGAGCTACTCAAATTGAAAGGGGTCCTCCTTCTATCGTATATAGCGCTGGGCTTAATGGATATATATATATGGCCTTGGTAACAGGAGCAAGGCTAGCTATTAGTATGTTTTGCTAAAGAAGTGTCACTTCGTTCTGAGCCGGTGAGATTACCTGGACTAGGCGACTAATCTTTTCACTATTTGCCTAACATTGGATTTTGACTGATACTGGCGTCACCAAGGCAACTAACATCACAAGTGAGTTGCGCATTCAAGGAGGGTCCCTATTTTAAGCTTACCTAGTTCCCGAAATTTACTATTAGGTTTGTGAGTAGAATAGAAATATCCGGCTAGAAAATTCATACATAAAGTAACTCCCTCCCTTTTGTTTAAGTAAGACGGGGATGTATTCTTACTGCATATGAGAAGGTTGTTAGTTTGAAAGGTGAAAGAACAAGGAAAATAGCCATGAAAAGGGTATTAGTAGCTGCGCCTAATCAGATAGATAGGAAGTTTTGCAGGAATTAGATCTCGCAGGACTAGGAGTAAGGCCATATAATTTATTTCCCTACCGCCCTATCATAGCAAAGTACTTGTTCGCGGGTCAAGCTGGGGTAACCCTATTTTAGCGTCTTTTGCCTACTGACACCCCTTCTGATTCCCTTTTTGGTAGAATTACCTCTAATCGAACTTGTCTTTTGAGTTTCTTATCACTCATTGTATAAAAAAAGTAAGTGAAAGACTACTGTCATACCAAGGGGGACCTCTGGAGATCATTTTTTGTTACCAAAATGATTTGCCTCGTAAACCCCCCATAAATCCAGAAATGTCTGAGGTATATGATTTCAATCTGAGCACATAGGAAGACCCCCAATTTGTCAAGCTATCTAAGACTCTGTCTCCTCCAGAAAAAGGAGACTCAAGCTGTTAGGGGAATTTTAGTAGGTTTTTGCCTGGAAATATGAGGACCTAAATACTTATGATTCCTCTATCTTCAAGCACAAAATCCTTCTCAAGGAAGATATCACTCCTTTCAGGAAGAAACAGAGACAGCTGAATCCCTTGTTGCACCCACCCTATTGTCCAAAAATAGATCAAAGGTTGTTTTATGCAAAGATAATCATCCCTGCCAGATACTCCAATTGGGTAGCTAATTTAGTACCTTTAATAATAACAAGTACAGTGAGATAATCTGAGATAACCTTGCAAGGGAATCATTTGGGATAAAAATAAGGCCTTGGGATAAACTCCTATCCTGACAAGCCTTGATTACACAAAGGAGTTTCTTATTTTGGCTTTTTTCTCTGAGCACACCCAACCATAGTTGCGGTATTGCTACAAAAGAACGACAAGGGACATTAGCAGCCAATTGCCTTTTAGCAAAGCCCTCAGAGATGCATAACTCAAGTATAACATCATGGAGAAGTAGGCCTACGCTCTGGCTAAAGCCTTTAAAGCATTCAGGGAATATGTGTTGCAGGCTTAACTAATTATGATGTACCGTACCCCACAGGGCCTACTATGCTAGATAGATGCTGATCGTAGAAAAGGAAAGTGGATCACCAACAATAATATGACATGATTCAGGCTAACTAAACTTATAAAAGCAAAGGGTTTAAAAAACTAATAGCAAAGCAAACCTGCAAGCGGTAGGCATCAACATAGTGTAAATTTTGGGAATGAATAATTGGGAGCATAGGAGGAAAGCCATATCCCAAATCTGGATCAGGAGCCACACATCAAACTATGCTATCATCAGTCCCCTTGGTACCAGGGCGCATATATTCCCCTTGCTAAACACTAAAAAACTTTGATTAATTATTGAAATGCACGTTTGGGGGAGTCGATCTATTATAAATAGTTTGCATGGCTTTCGAATACGGAGTAACCGATGCAGCAGCATCAAACACTACCCATCGTAGCGAACTACAATGTAGTGCCTTTTCGTTGGGCTTGTACCTAAAAATAAGGAGGCTATATACGTTGTGCTTGGTCCATCAACAACCCAACACTGCTGAACAACATGTGGGGCGAACCCACACATTCCTTTATAAACCAACCATTGGCATTATATTCTATTTTACTGCCAGTGGACTTCCACCAATCTTCCCCGGTTTTGGGGTAAGAGGACGGATGGGGCAGGTCGAGAATAGGTCAACTACAACATAAGGGCAGGTAACTGTAGGCCAGGAACTACGGGGCAAAAACTAGATCCCATTTGTTGGAAATATGGGGGGAGTCCAACTACTAGCTTTAGAGTGTATAAGTCCCATAGCACTTTGTTAATAGTAGACTTTCTTAGTCCATGTATGGCATTAATTAGTTCATTGCCATTTCATGAAGTTGTATAACAAGGCAGGACGGCTTATTCCTCATAGTATGTAACAATGAGTTGATCCTAGTTGTTTAGAGCCAGTAGTCACCAACAATAGACCGTTATTCCGGTATTATAGTGTACCAGTCGTCATATCCTAATAGCTAAGGGGATATATTACCTACAGATCCCTAAATAGATAGTTCCTTGCGTAAGTCAAAGCACCCAGTTATATTGAGGATTCAACGGACATACTGTAGTATCTTACGAGTAAGACGGAGGCAAGAAGACCTTAAGACAGTATCTCTCTAAAACCTTGACTTAAGGCTATAGTTGCCATCCATGTGGTATCTGCATCTTGGTGAGATGGTTCGTGTAGTCCAAGGTCGAGTAGATCGAGAGAAGAGGAAATCAGGCAGGGATAGATAGACGGGCAATAAAGAGAGGCACTAGGGCTGTTACTTGAGGAACTAGGAATAATGGGCAGTGAATACCAGTAACTCATAGTACATCTGTATTACATGGATCTTTTGATTGGAATAAAGACAGGCCATCCCAGCATAAGCACAGGCCCTCCTATGATATCACGGCTATCTCCCGGTGATGTTCACGAGGTAAATTCCAATATTGTTTAAATACAAATGAGCCTGGATATTCATACGGATATTTTACTCCGTGAGCGAGGAGACTACCGTATTTTTATTGGAATAATAGTAACTCCTCAGCCCTCATACACCCCATCAATCTATTCTGATTGGAATAAATACCCGGTTCCGCAGGGGCCTCCATTTCTGCTACCCCTCTGTAGCCCTCATTCCAGTACTGGCTCTTCTACTGGTTTTCGATAAATATGTGTGTAATATGATATGGGTACTGAGTAATAAGGTAGGTAAGTAATAATGGCTTACTGACTTTATACTGGATCTTCCCGTTAAGTTCAGGAGAAAGGTCTTGGAAGGATTCTTGCAATAACTAGAGGAAAGAAAAGACTATAGGGAGGGCAGCTCGCTACGCTCAATGGAGGAAGTCCCGCCTTCAACTAAGTGCCTGATGAAAAACTCGTTCTCTGAGGGTCACACACGAACGAACCTCAATATCATCATACTTGGGTTAGGATTAATGCTTTTTTTTTTCGCGTTTCGCACGGATGGATAGGTTAGATGGTCCGGCCGGACTCGCTAGTCTTAGTCTTGCTGCGATTGTTAAATTAGTGACCAATCAATAATTTGAAAGTGATAACCCGGCCCCACGGACGGACGAATGAATGCTTGAACGTTGGTACCGATCGAGACAGAACACAAGCGGACAGCTACTACTCACAGGGGCAGGGGCAGAGTAATGATGAAAACGAGGAAGGAAACGCACAACGGAACGCGGTGCACAGAATGAACCCATACGGGGACGCTTTGATCACGGGATGCGGTGAAAGTATTTCAATATATATATTATATACGTTGCAGTATATGTGCTTTTATTATTGATTAAATTGGTCCCAACTCGACGAGGAGGTGGAGCAGGAGTCTTACCAAAATAGACACGAACACAGGCTGGGAGGAGCTTTACTCTTATGGTAAGAAAGGGCTTGATTTAGTCTTACGGTAAGGGGTTAAGCTCGTAAGTAATGCAATTTATGTGCCCCGATGACTCCGAGACCTCCTAAATAGTATATTGAAATATACGAAACTAGCGAATGGGGCTGTTTTAAATAACCGGGAGCGAAGCAACGTAACCAAGGCAAGCTGAGTATCAATAAGTATCGAAGGTAATGAACCAAGTTGAGTAGCTGTAGCCCGGCCCAGCCCCTGCGGATGCCAACGCCTTAGACCAACCGAGTATTCCAGTCCGATTGGATCATTCATCCGGGTATCCAAGCCGATTAGTTGAGATCCCAACTTTTTTGTTAAAAGCAATGGTACAAACCCGCTCAGCATTCAAATGTAAACAACGGTAGCTCAGACATTAGGGAAAATTGCAAGTTTCTGTAAACACTTATTCCCTAATTTGAAAACCCCCGATAAGCTAACCTTTGGGGTAACCACAATGCATCCACTTTATAACCCTGACCCTTTGTCTCTGCTACCAATCAATTAACCACTACCCTCTTTACTTTATATGTTAGAGCGCTCAGTTGTGGAATTGTTGGATCGCTCCTGCACCTATTTATTCCGGAATTACAGCCAGCATAAACTTAAGTAGGCACGTCGTGAACTGCTGCCTTATTCTCTCTCTCTACAGCGAGCACTTCAGCATATATTGTTAAACTGCTTGATTTATTCACTACAAAAATACAATAAGTAAGAACTGATTATACACGGTTGGATGATCAATCAAACAAGGCACCTTGCCTGATCAACAGGGCGATTTTGCTTATCAGAGAATAGGGTTTACCCTTAGTCTCCCATAGATCATCCCATGACTTGGGAGTCCTCCATTTCCCTTCCTACCCGGCATCATGGAAAAAGCCATTCATCCTATTGTTGTTGCTGAGGGTGCCATCAGGATCATATTATCTAGCGCTTATGGCCTTTAATAAGAATTAGGAAAAACATAATATAAGCCTGAAGTCTGTCGTCTGCCGCTTATATTTAGGGTAGCTCTGGAAAAGAAAAGATTCTCTTGCAAATAGTGGATGGATGAGGGCTTTCTTTAATTGCCCATGAAACTCTTCATCTGCCGAAGTAAGCTGTCTCACAGATCCTAGAGTGAATATTCTATCGGTGGAATAGGCTGGCAGCTCAGTGGGTGGATAAGGGGACAAGGCTGCCTCCTCCACTATGTTTTAAAGTAAAACAAAATCTTTTCAACCTTTCCTTGGCCTCCCATAAATTTGTTTAACCGTCGCATTGAATTATGACAAGGAAGGCTCAATCCTTTAAAAGGTAAGTGCGCTAGGTTTATGGCTTAAGGTCTCTCAATGGCGGGCGGTAAGAACCTATCTATTGTATGGCAGACACCTCGGGGTAAATATCTTCTATTATCCTCTCGGGTATGTCGCCCCAGTTATTGTAAGCTGGTCATCCGATAGCCAAGCATTGCCAATAGTCGCCGATAGCACACCAGTTTTATTAGCCGAGTTGTCATAACCGGTAGCCTGTTGTCATACATACCCACAAGAGAAAGAGTAATTTTACCTTACTCAAACTTACCTATATGAAAACCCATATATTTCGACCTCGAACTCACTTAACGCTACGACGAGTTACTACAACTGGATGCCATTACGATGCGTACTTACGATCACCTGTTTTAGGATCATGCAACAGACAAGGGAGAGTCTCCCCTAGTGCCAGTATTGAAGGTTGGTGATTTGTGTGCTTGCCAGAAAGTGATTTATTGACAGCCCATCTCCTTCGAGAGGGGTGCCGGCTTACAACTGCCCAATCTTCCGAGATAGGTGTTACCACAGACGAATTACTGCCCACATAACACCACTGGCCAAGAAGAATAAAAAGGCCCTCACGATACCCGAGTCAACATAACCACACGCCACATCCACCAAACACGGGAAGCTACGGGACGGGAAGAGACTGAGTGATTGAGTTAGTCACAGCCATTGGGTTCATAGCCGATAGCCACTAGTTGATGCAGTCGATCCCGCTACTCAATTCAAGTTTTGATGCCGGTAGTCTAT
>Ga0233330_1000088_pt1 | contig 10547 bp, 8 predicted proteins | sample GEONDECOMP201_FD_180703 | JGI IMG/M metagenome (GOLD analysis project Ga0233330, IMG submission 180703) | Leaf litter microbial communities from Shasta-Trinity National Forest, California, United States - GEON-DECOMP-201 | ecosystem: Environmental > Terrestrial > Plant litter > Unclassified... | reverse complement strand
GTAGGCATTCTAGTGAATGAAAAGGTTGGAAGATCTGGCCAAAGAAGGTGATAGCCCTGTATATAGCCTCATGGTTCGATTATTTAAGTCAAACGCAGCGTGTTTTCATTAGGATCGCTTCGTAGCGAGAAAGGGGGACCACCCTCTAAGCCCAAGTATTCCTCAATGACCGATAGCGTACAAGTACCGACCGTGAGGGAAAGGTGAAAAGAACCCTAGGAAAGGGGCGGAGCTGCTCGACTAAAAGGAGAGCAAGGAATTTATTGCTTGCCTGCATCAGGCAAGGAGTTTCACCACCGACAGTAAAGGCAGGAGCAAGGGTAACAGCATCTGAGCCCGCAGAAGCGATTGCATAGGCAAGAGCAGAGCCCACATCCCTATGAGTAGTTACAGAGCCCATATCCTGTTCCGGGTGCAAATAAAGATCCGGTCCCGTTCCTAAAAAAAGGTGCTACGCTCTTTCCCGACAAAGGAGGGGAAGGCCGTCTCGGATCCAAAACCATTAGTTCCAGAGCCATTGCCCGTTCCAGAGCGAGATCCTTTGCCTGTTTACCCTTAAGTAGTTTACCCAGCAGAGACCACAGGAAAAAACAGGGGTAAGGGTAGCAGCAGCAGTGCATTCCTCCCTACCTACTACGATATAGGTAACCGCCCGCCTAATTGCTTAGCCAGTCCGAGCCAACTGCGGAGCCTATCCTATGCCTCATAATTGAAAGTAACGCTTGTAATAATTATTCTATTATATGGGGGGCTAATAAAAGCGGGAGGTGGGCTCTTAGCGAAGCGCGAGCGTTTCAATAATTCTCGAAGAATCCCATTAAAGTGCAGTTCCAATCTGCTAGCGAAGCGGTTCAAAACCCTATTTTTCCTTCCGCTCGTCAAGCCGAACGGTATTTAGGTTCTCGTCAAGCATATAAAGGCAATCGAGGAAAGCCGGGCCTATCGGAAAGGTTATCGTTGGTGAGGTGGGTGATTCAATGGTCGAGCTTTCCAGTGCAACAGGAGGGGAGGCCAGAGATACAGTCAGTTGGGCAGGCAGGCCAGCATGAGTAGATCCGGTCCCGGAAGTGCAGCCGGATGCTATAGAATGGGTTCTTCCTCTTTGTCGGGTGGGGTCAGTGGTGCATTGAAGGTTGGTAAATTCTGAATGAGGAAAGGCGGTGCATCGTGTCTTGAGCTTTTGAGTGCATCTTTCTCGGGCCTAAAGTCCGTAAGTTTAGTTTAGCTTGGGTTCCATTCCAGCTTGAGTATCAGCTTTCGTTCGTTAAAGCAAGGGCCCGTTCCGAATCGCTTTCCTTCGTTTCCCTTCGGCTAGGGCCCGATAACCCAATGAGTCTATCTTGGGAGGCATTGTGTCTTGATCTCTAGGTGAGTAATTTGGTCCATCTTTAGGAGCATCTTTAGGAGGTCTATTGGTGGTCAGCGAGGGATATTGGTCCTCGAGGGAGTGTTGGGCCGTCCTTTGCAATGTTTTCCTTCATTTGCCTTCGTTTGCCTTAAGGGCCTTCAGCCAATGCCGCCGTGCCGCATTTCTAGCTCTTCCCTTCCATGCGAGCGAAGCGACATTCCAATAAATAGAATTGTCCGGTAGTTCAGCCTTTAGTGTTGATACGCGTCAGCATGCATATCAGGGTTCTCGTAAAGCACGTTTTTGTCATCATAAGGCCTGGAGCTAGTAGGTGGCGGATAAAGTCGGTCCTCGTTTGCGATCTCCTTCCGAATTACACGGGACCAAAATATACGCGATTGAATCGTAGGGGTAATGCTGCCGGCCTGGGTACCCGCTAAATGACCCTGAGGGAAAACCAGGCACTTTTGGCACTTTATTTTTCTTAAAACTAGCCACTGAACCGAACTACCTACCTTCCTAACCTATTGACTCACCCAACGTCAGTTATCGAAACAGGGTTTATGTAACACCTACCCACAAAATAAAATGAAAAAGTGTTGATCGCTTGCCCCAAAGGCATCCCATCTGGTTCCGCTCCCGATAAGAAGGCATCCCATCTGGTTCCGCTCCCGATAAGAAGGCATCCCATCTGGTTCCGCAACTGGAAACACTCGGCGATTGACGATACCGCTAGAAAATAGAGCAACGGCAGGGCGAGAACAACAACAACTACAGCAACGATTCATTTCTTTATCTCATCCTAACCCCTCCCACCCCATTTCAATTTTTTTTATGTATCATCCCACTTAGCCAGTCATAGCCAACCAGTTGTCTTAGCCGCCGCCATAGATACGGGATGACATAATTTGCTTTGAGCTTTTAGCACCTTGATGCTGCTGCTGTAACGTTTTGCAAGAGGATAAAGCCAGAGAGCGGGGCTATAACGAACGAACAGGTGCTATCATAAGTGTTACCAAGAGGGGCTAGGTGCTACAAATGATTAGGTGCAGTTAACGCGAAGAAGAGGTGCTGCTATGAAGGAGGTATATTAGGGAGGGTCGACGAAGAATATGTGCCGAAATTATGTAAGTTATACCAACTCCATTCTCCCAGCGGTACCAGATGAAATATATATTGAGCCATGCTTGTTTACATACGAGCATATCCCCAAACTCCACATTCCAAGTCCCCGCCTTAGTACCAGACCTACTACTACAACCTATTACTATGCAATATATCATCTCTACGACCCGTAGGGCCTCGCCCTCGTACCTCAGGCGAGTTTCACTTTTTCACATTCAAATAGTACCCAGTCATCAATAGTAGTACCTCGTAGTCCCCGTCATAGCAACCAACTTGTCATAGCCCATAGCCAATAATATAGTCGTCATTAGTTCCCTTTCATTTTCCCCCCTTTATTAAAAGACACACTGCCGGAACCGGGAGAGCCGTACCCCTACAGGGGTGTAGGGACAGAACAACAAGAAACTACCTGTTCACAAGCTATATCATCAGTGGCAGCCAATCCATTGAGACATTCTCACTCCCAACTGAAAAGACTAATGGGGACTAATCCATGGGAGGGAGCTACTCTAATCCTCCGTCAGAATGCAAATTATGAGGTTTTTTCTATGATAGCTGGAATGCCCTCATTAAGACATTGAGACATGCGCATACATGTTTGTCACTTACGAACATATTTATAGAGGTCTGCTTTGTGTGTTGGGGTGGGATAAGACAACAAGTTGGGCTAAGTAGTACAACGGGTGGATAACTGCCATCAGGATAGTCGTTCTCACCGGCAGCACAGGTAGGCACCCGTAAAGGGGAAAACCCGCAGAGCCAATACCGGAGGACAAAGCTAGAAGCTCCCGTCTATGTATCTTCCATTATTTTCAAAAGATAAAGAGAGAGTTAAAGCCTTGTCTATTCAGTTAGTTCTAATTAGTGCAACTTGAAATTAAACTAGTAAAGATTGAACTTTTCGATCCATACGTCCTTGCAACAGAATAAATAAATGATCTTTCAATCAATAAGGTGAAATGAGCTTTCTTTAAACCTATCTTTAGCTGCTCCTGAGCTGAGCGCGTAGTAAATCTATCAATTCTATTAAAACCTCATTCCCATCCCATGCCCTACTGAAATAAAACTTTAGAATATTATATACGGATATTGTTCTGTCCTTCCTCCCTTGTAACTATAAGATAATAACTCTAGTGAAACAGCAAGGTCTCCTTTATTTATTAAGGTAGGGCAAGCTCCAACAACAACCAATTCTCATAATATGGTGGGGAACATTTGTAATATGAAATATGAAATTCAACTTGCTACGGAGTGCTACTTCCGCCAGCAGGTGCAACAAACAATCTGAAGTTGATGCCCATTTTGGACCACCTATCTCTATCTCTAATAGATCGACCTTGCTCGATAAAAGACGGGGAAACTGCAAATTGATTCAATTCCGGGTCACTTCGTATAGGGAAAACGAAAAGCTATGGAAAATACCAGTGATTCTTAAAATATAACACCTTAGTCCCCATCGAGGCTAAGTTCCCCATCCCAGGCAGGTAAGGTAGGTATATGGTGGGTTATCCACTGCCAGTACTCCATCATCCATGTCCAGTGGTTTCTACGTGTTAATATACGCGATATTGCCATCGAGACGTTTACCTTGTCCTTGGACCAGGGGTTTCCTCCAGTCATCATAAGAAGAGAGTGCAGCAACTGGCCTTAGGGGGATAGAGAAGGACCCCGTTGAGGCTCGACCAAACTGGATATATATAATATGTATGTACGTTTCAAAATATGATGTCGCCATGGATAAGTCCTTGCAATGAATAAATATAGTTAGTATCCAGTCCAAAGGAAAGAAAGAAGAGGATCAACCGTTTTTCTAGAACCATAGAACTAATCTCCATTCTGATCCAACCAAGGAACACCAGTTCCTAGATGTAAGTCATGTGGATTCACCTGGTCCCTCGGAAAGCAGGCGACGAGGGGAGGGTAGGGACCCCGACCGAGTAAGTAAGAAGTAGCGGCGATCCCCTTATTCCTCAAACCGCGTAAGCGCTCCTCAGCACGATGTGAGAAGGCTCTGGTATCCTTCCTCTCCAAAGAAAATAGAAGAATATATATATATTATATATAGCTGCTCTACTTTGCTGTGTTTAGCCGGAGCTGCTGTAGTGCCGGGACTCAATGTAGTGCGAGTTAAAAAGGTCTCCATTCTTCAAAAAAAGGTTTAGTTGGATGGAGATGTTGTCCCCAGGTCATCAGAGTCTCTAATATCTCCAGTAACAAACTACTCTAACTTCTGCGCAGTGTTAACCAACACAATGGCGCCATGGAGACGTGAAACTTGTTCTTGGATAATACCTTGCTGGGCTGGACCTAACCTGCTACAGCGGACCCTCATAGCAGCTGAACACCTAAACACCAAATAGACATGGTTAATATATTATGTAACCATCTTATCTACCTGTAAACTTGTACATAACCACCCAATCTGGGATCATCATATCACATTAAAAAGATATTGACATAGAGATGTTGAACCTTGCCATTGCAGCCAGACCAGACCTACTGCACCTCGTTACTATATAAGCTTGATGATGGTTCCAGTCCTGCTGGCCCATGCTCTACTACTATGAGCAAGTTTCAATTTCATAGATAATAAGTTTTCACATGCTATGGCGGGTTGAACTCACATGTACAAGTTATTACATAGAGATATGACGTTGCATAGAGACATGTTCAGATACGATGTTGCCTAGGATATGTTGAACTCTGGATTGCCATGGAGACGTTTACACTTGGATTAGCCATATCCAGTTGATACTTGGATCTTCATATCCACCTTTGCCAACGCATAGAGTTTTCACATACTCTTATTTCTAATTGTCTACACTGGCATATAAACTTGTCTCATATATTATGTCATATCTAATTGTTAGCCTATGATATTGGCATAAAGAAGACGTGTAGCATATTAACATATATATGTCCTTGCCTAGTCTCCTTCTTTTCCTAAGCCCCATAGTATAAGAGACCTAGCTCTATCTAGCTCTACGGAGAGCTTTTATTAGCCGGAGCTGCTGTAGTGCCGGGACTCTAATGCAAGTGCAATTTGACCTGGGACTATGACTCTGGAGGCTCCTCATCGCCATGGGCTCCAGTCCTGGCTCTATAGGGGGCTATTCCTTCCACGAAGAATAGAACGGAGACAAAGTACTTTCTCTGGATCTCTTCGGCGTGTTACTATATGATGTTGCATACATCTGTTTTACCTTGTCTGCATACCTCATAGCAGCCCTACTACCTACCTATTTATTAATTATTAATTATTATATCAGTATGGAGAAGTAGTATTGGCAGAAGAACACATGTTATGGACCTGTAGGCACGTCTCAATCAGCCCTGATCTCCCTGGTCATGTCAGCCAGGTAATTTTGATATCAATGAGCTAAAGCGATGAACCTGGGCAGCAGCTATGGGGCAGGTAAAAACTATATCTATACGTTTCACACTTGGATAAGTCCTGGCGCGCTATGGGAAGGTTTCAATAAATTGATGGGATAAGTTCTTTCTGCATGTCTGCTCTGTTATTCTCAATTGCTATCTCTGCAGAAGCTGTTACTGCAACCCATTACTAAGAAGAGCTTGCATGGAAACGCTGCCATGAATGAAATAATCTCAATTGCAGGCCTTTGTAAATAAGAATACCGGCATGAAGTTTACCTTGTAGTTGCAGTAGGTGTTAATGCACTTGGATCTTCATAGTAGTCACTCTACCTGTTAATCTATGATGTCGGTATAGATACTTATTAACCTAGTTGCTATCTCTCTCTAGCAGGCTCTGCTGTAATGTAACCGGGTCTCCAGCCTAATAGTAACTTCTAGTCTCCCTAGTTTTTTCACGTATGATATGACATATATACATTGACACTTTTGAATCTCTTTATAATACCTACCCTTCCCTTGGACCCCGCGAACGAAAGATTTATCTAGAATAAGAGGTAAAATGCGAATATTTTCTTTGTTTAAACCCCCGCCCTCCCGTTAGGGGCGAGCGCGCCCCATGAATGAGAAGTTTTGGTGCAATCTGTTCCAAGGGAACTTGGTGCCTGGTCTAAATCTGTAGGCAATAAATAAATCACTGCCTATCCCGTAGGGCTGTAGTGGATTAACCTTAATGTATACTTATTAAATAATATAGAACGCAGGGGATGCGGGCGTATGTGGGAATGATGATAGACTGCGAACTTCTTTTTACCGGGGATTGAACAGCAAGCAGGACATATTGAATGGGTGTACGGAGCAGGTGCTTTACGTGGGCTGTGCTGCCTTGGGTGCTTCCATGGAGTTGTTGTAGGATCGGGTAGTTTGGTAGTTTGGAATAGCCGTTGTAGTTTTAAGGTGTAGGGCTTACCCTGTATATGTTTAATTATATTGGTACGCTATCTGTGAATGATGGGGAGGTATTCTTTCTCAGAAGAAGGGTAAGTTTATAAGCTAGCGAAATATATGTAAATACGCAAAATAGGCTAAGCAAATACGACGGTTCTAATTATGATGCTGGTGATAATGGTAATTATGCTCCTTCCTTCAACTGGTGGTGATGTTGAGAATCATACTGTAATTAATTATGTTGGTAATGAGGAGGCTGGGGATGATGATGAAACTGGTGCTGCTAGGAACAATGCCATTTTTACTGCTTATTAAAATAATTATATTGAAACTGGTGTTGGAACGAACTACTTCCGGTTCTGATGATCGAACTGCTCCAAGTTTAACCGGCCTCATCTTCATTCCTGGCAGCAGCACAACCAGCAGTCCCAGCCTCATCATTTGAACCAGCAGTTTAACAATCAGCATTCCCATAAGCAGCATTCAAAGCATCAGTTCCCGTAGCAGTTCCATAAGCAGTTCCTAGATCATCATCCCAGACCATCATCCCAAGCATCATTCCTAGCAACACCAGTTCCAGGATCATTTTAAGCAGCAGCTGAACCACCATTATTCCCAGCATCAGTTGAAGAGGCAGCATTCTCATTTCCAGCGGCGGAAGAAAGGGTATCCAGCACCAGCATTACTATAGGCAGAACCGGGCCAAGCAGCAGCACTACGACAAGCAGTCCCAGCATCAGTTCCCATATTTGAAACAGCGTTACCAGAAGCCGTTGAAGGAGCGAACCAACATTATCATTCCTAGGAGCGTTGAACGAGCATCATCTCCAGCTTCATTAGAACCAGGACAAGCAGGACAAGAAAGAATTCCCGGGATCATTTCCAAGAGCAGCACAACGACTAGCAGTCCCACCAGCAGTTGAACGAACATCAATTAAAGGATAGGATAAGGCAGCAGCAGCAGTAGCACTACGACCGGCATAAGCAGAATTCCCAGCAGTATAAAGAGCATACCCAACAGAAGTTGAACATGGTAATGAGATTTTATTTAATCATAAGATTATCAGCACCAGTATAACCATTATAAGTTTATTTAAATGTTCAAGGTGGTGTGTTTCATTTTGCATCGTATATAATACAAGTGCCATTCATAATGGTAGCGTCAAACATGGAAAAATGCGGTGCGGGTTCCCGCGGGTTCCCAGGGGTCAATGCTGGTTCCCACTTTCAGTGTTCATGGAGAGGATAAAAATTATTATATTCCGTAGGGGCACATTCGAACCATAAAGGTCTATTCGCTTTTGAACAAGAAGGTCGTGGGAAAAAGCCCAGTATTGCATTCTACCCCAAAAAGTCTTCTCCGATTCATGTTGCTCCGTAGAGAATTACCCGTAGATAGTTTTCCGTAGATAAGTATCCGGAAGTAGGTGATCTATCTCTCCCGCGACTGATCCATCTCCGTACGATGCAATGTGCACCTCATCAGTTTAAGTAAAGGAAAACCAGAAAACTGGGGGCTCAAAATACCATTGCTCAACATTAATTCAGGGCTCGGAATCAGAAGAAGGCTAAAAACTCATGTTATTTCATTCCCAATTCTCCTTTTCTTCATGGCGTTGCAGGAATTGAAAAAGAAAGAGATTTATCATTGTAAGATTGTGGCATTGAAAGGTAATTTCCCCATATGTTGACGGAGCCCAATTCGCCTTTGCAAGCAGTTTAATTATCCGATCCCAGTTTCACCAGTTTCATCATCCGTTTCCAATTATTGACACCAATCAGATGATAATTGGGATATCTAATAAGTGGTTACTGCTTTCTACTCTTTATCCTTTTTCTTCGGAGCAGTTCGGGCTCTTGTTTCGCTAAGGCAGGGGCCTATAAATAAGTGGGAGCACAGGGAAGAATCATAACGAATAGCACTGCCATCTGGTTAGTCCCGAAGAATCATTTGGGTTTTGCCGATTTATTACAGTGGGTTGGACCTTTTAAAATAAAAGGAAGAGGGCGACAAATTATCACCTATTTATTGATTGGTTGTATTTATTGGTCGAGGATGTATTATATACGTAACATAACTAGAATGAGTTGATGTCATTACAAATACAGAAATGTCTTGTAGGAATTGAATGACTATTCATTTTGAATTACGGGTCCCATTCACCAGGAAAAGGGTACCAGTCATTGGAAATACAGATTGGTAGGGACCCCGGGCGGGCCATTCATTGGAAAGACGGATTGGGCGCTAAACCATTGATGGCTCAAGCTCACTCAAGATACTTACTCAACTCAAGTACTCGACATGCTCACTAAAAAAAATATGTTTGCTCATTAGCATGGCATAGCGCCTCTAGCATGGGTAACCGTAACAATAAAAATAACCCAAATAATATAGTAACCGCATGAATCCGGTAACACATGTCGATGAATGCACGCAGTTTAACCATGTATGGAGAGACCGTCAAAACCGGCGCCAAATGACCGTCGAAACTGGTAAAGACACGTTACACCAATTTTCATTACGGTAATAGGCTAGGTTAGGTTATAATGAAGGTAAGAACGCTTCGTTCAGGCGAGGCTAAAAAGCTTCCCTTCACTACGCTTGAAGATCGCTACTATAGAATGAAGGTAAGAGAAAAGGTAATAGAATAGAATGAAGGTATGCTACGTTCCCTCGTGAATGCCATTTATTCCCTTGAATGAGATGGAACCGTCAAAGCCGGATAAGGATTTATTTATTCCTACGGCCTTGGGTAAGCGCTGAGGTACAGCGCGAGAGTAACACGAGTCAATCCTCTCCCTTCGGTCTTTAGTTCGCTTACGCTAACTCGAGCCCTCCCTCTTCCAATGAGTGAAAAGCCAGAAGATAGTATCCAGTTTCTAGATTTAGAACTTTACCTGATGATTTATCTCTTTCTTGCTACCCGTATATATCTCCTTCCTTTTCTTATCTATCCTACCCCTTCCATCCACGCATCCCATCCACACATCCATCCACGCTTACATGCATTGCTCCATCCGCACCAACTGGCGTGAACACCGGAAACTAATTGATTGAACTGACTGCCTTCTCTCTCTCTCTCCACCTACCAACTTATCTATCCCTCTATTCGACCCACCTCACGAACCATCCCACCCTTTGCACCCCTATCGCAGGTCACCCATCTGCACCAGCTAACACAGATTAAACGGGGATACCCCTTTTACCCCTCTATCTACCATATATCTAATATATACCCCTCCGTCCTAGACCCTTGAACCTCCACATTGGTACTAAAACCGTAGGTAGGTAGGTAAGACCTAACCCCTATTGCTACGATAGAACCATGGGAATTGTACTACGGATAGATAGGAAATGATGGACAATGCGTTACTTACGTTGATTTGCAATGATATAAACATATTATGCAACATTATAAGTTGATTATGCACGGATAAATATGTATATAATGCAATATGTTAGGCGGGCGGGATAGATTCAACAATTAGGGTTGAGCCTCTCCTTCTTGCTAATAGCTCTTTTTTACTTTCCAACTTGAACATAAGTAAGTAAGGCCAATAGGATATTTCTCCAAGAGGGGTGGGACAACGAACGAATGATTTCTGGGATTACTTGCCTGTCAGAACCGAGAATTGACAGAAAGGCGGCATTGATTGATTCACTTGATTGATAACATCTTTCGAGATTGGCGGTCCACCGGACGGACACAAGCAACTTATATCCAATAGGACATAAAATAATTAGCTCTCT
>Ga0233330_1000087_pt1 | contig 10587 bp, 7 predicted proteins | sample GEONDECOMP201_FD_180703 | JGI IMG/M metagenome (GOLD analysis project Ga0233330, IMG submission 180703) | Leaf litter microbial communities from Shasta-Trinity National Forest, California, United States - GEON-DECOMP-201 | ecosystem: Environmental > Terrestrial > Plant litter > Unclassified... | reverse complement strand
TCGAACTGACATAATCTCATAATAGATATCTGGCATTCCTTGCTCTCCTTTTATCGAGCAAGAGCTTCGCACCTTGCCCGATGCGGACAAGCAATTCTTCCTTGCCTTCTCTTCGTTTCTCAGCTTTAAATACTTCCACTTCCCTTCTTCTGGGATCTGGAGTGTTTACAATGAATTAGATATCCTAGTGCCTCTGGTTGTATAAAGCAATGAAGAGTAAGGGCAGTGAATCAAGTCATTATAAAGGGCGGTCCAAAGAATGAATCTCTAAGGAAGGTCACGTAATGGAAGTGATCCGAGCTGTCCTAAACCGTTCACTGATGAATAAAGAGGCAATAGAATAAAAAATAGATGGCTATAAATCCCCAGACATAACCCCGTTCCGGTCGTGTTTTTCGGTCGAACAGTGTATCTTAGGTTGCTGGGTTCTTCACTTTTGTAATTATTATACATTCCCTGCTAATGCATAAATTCTTATTATACTAAGCATACTTCACATTGAGATTATGACATTTCTCATTTCACTGGTTCGGACACTAGAGAAGAAATACATACTTTCTATTATTATACGATGCACTATTGATAGTCTCAATTATATTTGTTGGAATGCAAATGCACAAAATGCAAGTTACTATGCAAAAGAAAAACCTAGTACAATTAGAATGGCTTTTATACAACAGCTCGCATGGAATCTATTCACATTCCGTAACCCCTAGCCTTATGCCTAACTCTTAATAATTCCGGGAAACCCTCTCCCTTTGGTCGAGCAACTCCGTCCCTTATTAGGTCACAATCTAAGGGAGTAAGCCCCCTATAAGGGCCTAATGAATGTCATAGTTAAGTATAAGTAAGTGACCGGGTAAATTGAAGTGAGGAGGAAGGCTCACCCAACAGATGAGGGTTATTAGGCCTTCCTTGGCGGGTGGAATCTTACAATGGAGGCAATCTCTAATAGTAGGCCCATTGCTAGCCTACGGTGGGGGAACAAATAAGGGGGGGAGTCTCTCATCTTCCCTTCACCATACCTCGAATAATCCACTCTAGTTTAGGCATATCCGTTATTTCCGTTCTTAATTGGATTTGACTTCATATTATGTTCCGAAAAGCTATTATAAAAGTCCTATAGGTTTGTAAGAATGTTTTATCAATGAGTACAAGGCAATGTTGTTCTAAGTCTTAAGTTAAGATATAGTGGGAATCAAGTGACAACATCCTTTCCATTCTCTAAGGCAAGCGAAGCATTGAATGTGCAGTTAGATCATTTGCATTGTATTTTGCCTTGCTAGTGTATACAATTATGATTCTTTTTTTGCGGGTCACTAGTATATCTCCAAGCTTCCATATTGTTTCCATCTTCCAATCATTGTTTCCAACACATTTATAATGTATTTTGTGCAAAGCATTTAGAAGTTTGCAATCTAACATTGTCATGTAGGGGCTGCAATATGTGGCCTGGGCTCTTAAGGAGATTCTCTTTTACTTAATAACTCCCTTCATATATGAATTGTAGAGCTTAATCCCCTGGGTTGTTACCTTGGAGGTAAATGAAATGGATAAAGTGTAACAGAGGACCTATTCTGTTTGTGTAATGACTGAGATGGGGAGCACAATACATAACACTGTCCCATAGAAGGCACCTTTATGAATTGGTGTAATAATGGAATGTGGAGTATTCATTGTTGTGAGGTTTCGAGACAGATGTTGTAGAATTGATGACTGCACCAAAGGCACATAATGGACGAGAGAAAAAGCAAAAAGAATAATAGGTAACAATCAACCTTGTATATGTGTATCTTCCTATACAACTGGTAGTTGGTTTACCTATACAAAGAAGGCGGATCATTGAAGTACAATATGCACTTGAACCCTATAAAGTTCGTCTTTTGTGTCCTAGCGGTTTATTGGGATTCCTTATTTCCTAACAAGGTATCACCGTTGATCGCTTTAAAGTTAAGGCCATCTCTAAACAACCCTCACCACGAACTTTGCACCAATTGCAAAGCCTCCGCAGCCTTGAGCATATCAAATCCCCCTATAAGCAACTTTGATTTGTCAATTTGTTCCTAATTATGCGACCACTGCCTATTGATTCCTACGTTTATTGCCTTCTGACCCTTCTTATGGGATGACTAAGCCCAGTAATCCTTTGACGCGTTAAAGCGTGCACTCATTTCTGCACTTTTCATTATTCCTCCTAACTTCAAGAAGGTCCGGAGGTCTTGCGCTTCTGAGGGCAAGGATTTTGCTCCTTTACATCTTGGCCCCGCCCCGTTTCTCTGCCGTCACATCAATTTATGCCTGTTTCCTTTTTCTTTTCTGGCCCAGAACCCAGCTGGCTAGTTTTCTGCTGCTTGCTCTTATGCTGCTCTCTCTACCTCTGTGGGTATACTAAGGTAAATAAGCTAGTGTTTATTTAATTGGATCAACTGCAATCTAAAGATCTAATTCTGAGTCAATTAGGTAAACTGGCGCGGGATCTGTTACTGGGACTGGAGAAACTGAATTAATGGGCATTATCTAGACTTCACCCGGTCCTGATGACACCTTTACTTATGTGGGATCAATTTAGTCTCCCAGGTATGGAACTAGAGACTCTACCACTGGACGATCTGCAACTTGGTGAACTGGATTGGGAACTTCAACTAAATCGCGAACTGCTACTATAGATAAATAGGTAGAGCCGCTACTAGCTATGCCTTTGCTTATGCTGGTGGGTCAACCGCTTCTGAATCAACAGCTTTAACAACGGAATCAACTGGAATTGGATAATATGCTGACGTGGACTAGGGCTCTCTAACTGGAGGATAAGAAACACCTGGCTTTTGAGCTTTGGCTGACAACAATGTATAGATCCGGCTTTGGCTGACTGTCTTGGCGCTTATTAGCTTGCTGGGCTTAGTTATAAGGCTGGCTTTCTGGTGGTGACACCACTTTGATACCGAGGCTTTACCTTGCTTGGGCTTACTGACTTTAGGCTTTCCGGCTTTGTCTTTGCTGCGAGGTCCACTGCTGGCACGGGATCCTGATCTCGATCATCAGGACGATCATACCTAGAATCATAAACTGAATCTACATCTGCAGCTGGATAACCATATAATAACAAACTTTCACTATTGCTCTTCATAATCGTTCAAGACTTGCCTGCTGGCTTAACATTTGCTTCAACTTCTCAATTTTTCAATTGCTGGCTTTCAATTTGCTACGAAGGTATTTGGATCTGTTTCTTCCTTTGATGCTGATGGATCTACTGCTTAATTTGGACCTGGATCGATTATGAATCTATACTTTTCACTGGCCTGGATCTGGCTTTCTATATATTTCACTATGTAACCATGGCTACTGGCTATGCATAAGCAATGAAACCAGGCTATGACTCCCGTATACTAGCGGCTATTGGCTATCGTATATGACCCTCTGGCAATGCTCGACTATGATCGGCAATGATCAGCAATGATCGTCTACTCCTATGATTGTTTACTGCTGCTATGACTGACTGGCTATGAATGGCATCAACTATTAACATCCATTATCATGCGGATAAGGCATGCTCATGCAGCTCCTGCAGTATCATGCGGATAAGGCAATATCGAGGCAGGAGGGTATGTTATAACGGGACCGCGCTAATTGTAAGTAGAATCACTGGGACTATATCATTCGTCAATCACTGGGACCATCCATCCGAGGTAGGAACTCCTGGTCCATATTGGTAAGTGAGGAGTCGCTTACGGGATGCCGTCGAACATGAGGCCGTAGAGCACTATTTTTGGGAAACACATGCATGAGTACGTTAGTCAGGCAGTGGGCGTGACACATCCAGCATGAGGCCTTGCAATTCGTTCATACACTTTCTGCTTGATGAGGCCTGGGAAAATCGTTCACTTTCTGCCTTGAGTCTTGGGATATGCATACGTAACTTGCTGCCTTGAGTCCGTGGGAGAGCCATCCGTAACTTCCTGCATTATTTTGGATATCGTTTTCATACACTTCCAGCATGAGGACGTAGGGTGGGTTAGTTAGTTAGTGGAGTTCACATCCCATGAGTGCCCTCCGGGGGCGAAGAAAGAGCAAGGAAAGAAGAGCATAGCGTTACCTGGATAGAGCTTTAGCAAATGGTTGTTGGGTCCTACCTTGAACTCTTTACCTTTATAGCCATATACCCAGTTTAACAATATTCGCCTTATGCCCATTTGATCCGCCTGAAGCACCCGTTATTAGCAGCACGCAGTTGAATCACCTCACATCTAACCATCATCCTATTGCTTGCCAAAGTAAGTAGCAGAGACAGTGAATGGAGTAGACCTTGGGAGTAGCTGTTTTTCTTTTTTATTCCTAATAAGATCCAATTGATCTTTATGATTCAGTTGCACCGCTTATACACACTTTATGCGAAGCACTTAGCGAGGGAAGGAAACTAGCACCTATAATTGAATGAATGGGGGGAGGAGCCTAGTGCCCAACAAATGGGTGTGGTTTGGATGCTACATCTTCTTCTGCAATGGTTCAAACTGGAATTGGATCCGCTGCTAGAGAAACTCCACTATTAGTACAAAGGTAGCGTCAGTGGTCTCACCCCGTAGCAAAGGCATCAGTAGTAAGAGCAGAGGCATAGGTAGAGATATAGGCCAAGGTGAAAGCAGAGGTTACAAAGGCAGGCGCCAAGAAAGGAGAGGAAGCAGAGTATAATATATAAGAGAAATACGGATTCCAACCACAAATTCAGATAGCACAAGGCGTATTGTTCGTTCCAAGATGTCATTCATTCACCGAAACAACCAGAAGCCGCGCCGACTGCCCGAATCGATAATGATGTATCCCGGGACGCTCCAGCAGATTCCAGGTAGTCATCGCATACATCTTATCCCTTGTCTCAAATAGAATCCGATTCATACACCGACCGCTCTGCCATCCCTTAATTCGGAGCTCTCTCTCCCTACCCCGCCTGCTATCTATATTATTGTACTGTACCTTATCCTCCCCCTCGGCTTCTAGGTTTCACTATTATATTAGACTCCTATTATCCCTCTCAGAGAACTTGCCATAGCTGATATACTCCTTCTTGGCATAGTTCTATATACCCCTCCTCCTCTAAGACCATACCCTCTCCTGATCAGGCCCCTACCATCAATCCCGATCATGAGACTCTATTTCCTTCCTCAATATTGGTCCTTCATCTCTGAACTCTTGGATTACCTTGAAACTATTGGATTACCTTGATATGATTACACGATGCGATCCGATGGGTCCAGGGGTGTTTTCGTTCGTGCTGTTGTGAGTTCTTTTTCCGATGATTAATGTGGGTCCGGCTGGTTGACTTCTACATGTGGGTGCTGCTCGAATTGAATGAATGGAGGGAGGGCCAAAGAGTAGTTAGTGGACTAAAAACTTCCTCTATTCAGAACATAAAGGCATAACTAACCTGGCAGCATATGTACAATTCATCATGAAATAGTAAACAATAATCAAGGGTATGCGGGGACAACTCGTAGGAGGGGTACAACAGGGTGACCAGGGGGAATGACTGAAATGAGTAAAACTCACGGAAAGTTGTAAACTAAGGTCAATGTGAACCGGGGGCTAACATCAGAAGGTTTCATGGGTGACTCATTACATAATGCTCTGAACAGAGGTGACCAGGGATGCTGCCATAAGAGATCATATATGTTTGGCAACTATGACAGGGAGCACTTTAATGGTTTCCCAAAGAATGAGTGTGTTGGGATATTGATACAACCAAGGAGATAAGTGCCCTGAAATCAACCAAGTGAATCCACAAAGAGTGTGATGACAAATGGAAGTAACCAGGGGGTAGGCACTTATGGAAATATCCTTGAGGGTAAGTGAATGGCCAACAAATTATGCAAATTTCGAAGAAACAGTGGGCTTGTGATATAATGTAAAAGATATAAAATAGTGCCATATGTGTTGAATTTGTTTGTGAGTTTGTTTGGAAGAGTAGGCCAATGATTGTGGTGATAGTACATATGCAGCTAAACTTTTGGTCATGGACTATACAGACTCCTGATCCTAAATAGGAATCAACAACATGGGTGCCATAATGCATAGGGGTACTAATAGGCCGCAACCCATGTAGGTAAGGTACTACTATTGGGCACGGGCGAATGCAAAAGTGGTTGGGCTAGGCTACTTGCCCAAACGGGCGGAGGTGTTCATACAGATAAACAGGGGTTTTACAAAGAGATGAAATGCATAAGATGCAGGAGAGGGATGTTATATATATGCTAGTTTGTCGAGGTCTACCTGTAAGAATACCAGTGTTATATGAATAGTCGGAAAAGTCACGGGCCTTCCCAAAAATGTACCTGCACACATGGAAACAATATCATAGCATAAAAATATTTTTGAAATGAAATCAATAGTGCGTGCAAATGGCATGAAAAGAAGGTATGAGGCTTAAGTTATATGCACTGTCACTTTTGTGATAAAACCGGGGTTTCTTAGCAAAAGGACCTAACCATTCAAAATATTAACGTAATGAGGAAGAGCACAGAACAAGGAATCCAATTACAAAAATTAATGATGCGTCAAATAGGTGATGTATCATTGTTCGTTGTTCAAGTTGCTCGCAGGACAAAAAACTTTCGAGGATTATATCTTTAATTCCAACCATCGGATTTTTCTTTCGTGAGTAGCATGTTAGAGTTCTAACCCTTCTCTTCCCTGCAGTGTTGTCCATGTACTTTTGTAGGTCATAATTTGATGGGCCCAGCAAAAGAGCTGGAAGCTTCCTGGCCGAGCACGTGTATAGAAAATAACCCAGCAGGCCTATGGAGGACTTCCTCAACAATTGTGTGGATGGGGTGAGGTTGCATGAATCAGCCCTCTGCCTCAAGGACATTGAGAGTCTCGAAACTAAGGTAATAGCTACTGGGATCATGCAAGTGATGGGTTCACAGGAGTCCCATCAAGCTTCTGGCAGTCAGATGAGAATGGAGAGGATCATGATTAAGGGCAGTCAGTGGAATTTCCCCCATGCCTAGCATGGGATTTTTTGGACATGTATCAAATTTTTGACAGAGCATGGACTCTGATGTAAACACTCTTAAGATTTAGAATATATATCTACAGATGCAGTTTACAATGATCCTTACTTATAACGAATCCAATGATATGATTGTGTACATGTGATGATGATATCATGCTTAGATACACGCATGCTTTACTCTCGTTTTTATGTTACTCGTTTTTATGTTAAATGAATGAGATGTGAGATGCCAGTCTAGAATTTGATTGGCAATTTGATCTACAAAGCCATTTAGACTCTTGGGAATATGAATGAATGTAACGAATTCTAACTTTATAACCAATTGTCTAACTCACACATATTTTCTAAACAAGGCAGGATTGCGCACCTGATAACGATTGTTTAACTGTGCAATGAGCAACTGAGAATCCAAATGAACGCGAATGTGATGAATGTTACATTGGAGTGCATTGACAAGGAGGCCAATCACTACATTTTCTTTCGCTTGGTTATTGGTGGCAGCACCAACACATACACCGCCTACATGGAACAATGAATGCAAAGGGGAATAAATGGCCTAAGCTACTGAAGCGAGATTCTAAGTATATCGATCGACTTGTGCCATCGGCGTAACCGATGTAACATAAAGGATGATGATGTATCCGTGAATACCACGAGAACAAACCATAAATCTCGCAACAAAAAGCTACGATGCAGGGATGTAAAGACTAACTAATTATATAGTTTGAGAGATTCAAAACGGTCCTAAGGATATAACTTCTTCAAGTCTAAGCTATTGCGAGGTTTCTTAAGGTCCGGAGGGCTTGTCCTTTTGAGGGCAAGGAGTTGACCATCTGGATCAAGGATAAAAAAATTCCTCCTTGACAAAACAATGTTTGTTTACATAAGGGCCCTGCCATAAGGATTCAAACTTTCCCCAACCAAGTTTGTCATGGGCTTCATCATAAACAAGGACTAGATCACCTTCACGGAAAGAGCAAGGGTTAATGTGGCGATCGTAATGTGCTTTCAAGCGTCTCTTGACGACAACCTCATTGTGTTGTAAGACAGCACAACAATCTTCATAAGCCTATTCCAAAATGAGTCGTTGTTCCGGAGCAAAGGTGTCCAGTAAAAGTTCGATGGCTAAATGCAAGGACAGGGTTTTACACTCAATAGGTAAAACGGCTTAAACCCCATGCACGGGGTGGCAGGGGGTAAAGCCAGTGTCAATCTTTGTAGATTTACTATAGGCAAAATTCATATGATTATGGTGTGAAAATTCATATGATTATAATTAGATTTGTGCTTGTAAGCCGTCTGTTGGAGTGTTTTTGTTTTAGAATTTTATTAATAGCTTCAACTAGGCCATTATTTCCAAAAGAATATGAGTATGAAAATGCTCAATCTTAGGAGCTTTCTCTGTGGCTCTCTGTGTGCTGATCATGTCTGTCCATAGTGCATACCTGAGCTATGAGTCCCATGCCTTCTTGTTCTTTGCTAAAGTATTATTTATAATATTAATTATATTCTTGTTTGAATCCTCAACTTGGCCATTCCCTTGGGGTAGTATTTAGAGAAATAGTTGAGGATTCTTTTTGCTTTTTTACAGAAAGCTATCATCCTAAGGGAGCTAAAGGCTTTAGTATTGTTAGTTACTATTTTTTGAGGACAACCAAACCTAGACAAGATGTTCTCTTCCAGGAATTTCATGATAATGAGGTCAGTGGCATATTTGGTGGGGATGGCCTATACCCATTTAGTGAAGTAATCAATAGCTGTAAGGATCCATCTATGTTGGCCACTGGAAGGGAGATGTATTTATCCTATGAAGTAAAGGCCCCACTATTGGAAGGGGTAGTAGGGTAACAAGTTCATAGCATACTTCTTTTTTTCCTCTCCCTTTGGTCGAGCGGCCTTACGGCACCTCTGGCTTTTCAAATTGTGTTTTTTTCCTTCCCCTCCTTTGTCGGGAAAGAGCTCCGTTGGTTGCTTCTTCTTTTTTTGGGGCAGGTTTCATCAAAAAAATTGTGGTTGGGTAAATACAGGTAGCACTCCATCTCCTAGGGTGAAGGCAGTAGTAAGTAAAGTATATAACCAGGTGTATCGCCGCATGCTCGTAAGTAAAGGGTTCATAGATATGCTGTACCTCCAAAGATTAATGAAGCAAGTGTGATTCCAGTGAATGCAGTACAGTGAGCTTTATGTAAGCCCCTCCGTCCAACGCAGTAAGTATAGGGCATTCCTCTCTATTCCTGTGAGGCAGGCAGCAGTATTAAGAGGTTGGTAGAACAGGTAGTTGGTAACACTAAAATGAAAGGTAAGTGGGTATATCCTAGCAATGCTGGCTGTCTTCATTCATCAATTGTATTTGGTAAGGTGAAGCCCCGTCCCGGGAACATGTCTGTCTGTCCCTTTATCCCTCTTCTGTATGAAATTGAATCTGTCCCCTTCGCTTCAGGCTCTCTAGACCATGCTTAGAAAAAGATCCGGATAAAGCATCTTAAATCTAAAATCCTACAATCGCATTTATTGGAAACACAGGTGGAGTCGACAAAAAGCTATCGGTAGTCGCATTTTTCGTTGCACCCTCCCCCCCTTTGGGCATGACTAATGGAATATCCCGAACTATTTGACGAAGAAGACCCCACCGTGGTATCACCAATAAGACCACCCCAACCGTAGTGGGCCATAATAGTGGAACAGAGATAGATAGGTTGATCATTGGTCTGATGCTTCAACTGCTCTTGGGGATGCCGGGTTGACTGCTCATGGTACTGCTTATGGTGGAAATGCTATGAAAAATGCTACAGCAAATCTCCTAGGAATAAAGATAGGAGGCTGTTGGTGAAACAACTGGTGCTTAGTTTATTGCTTCTGGGACTGCCGGAACTACTGGTGATGCTTGGGCTGGTGATGCTTATTATAATGATCTTGGAAATGGTCCGTTCTCAGACTCCTCTCGTTATAGACCGTTATCTCTCTCCCCAATCGCTAATAGCACAAAGTAAGCAATCGCTTTTCATCCCATTCTCCTATTGATCACTCCTACCATGCCTACCTTCGGTACCTTGCCCTCCCTTTCCAATTGGCAGGAGCAGGAAAGGTATAACCTTTTTGTATCTCGGTGGAATATCGACGAATGCGGTTCGACCCAGAGTAGCTGGGCCACCCTTGCACTAATAAATTTACCACTTAAAGGCCTATAATGGGAAATAACTCCTGGATATGCCACCTTTAACTAGCTAATTTACCACAAGGTGATCCCTTTATTCCCCTACATATATTCCTCCTCTATAAATGTTCATTCCTTCTGTTACGTTCTGTTAGCTATGACTGACCACGTTCATTGCATCTTTTCTCGATGCATAATAATATATAGGTAAAGTTCACAGTTATAGGTGGATTTCGCTAAGCTAAGCGAAAAGGGGTCTTTCTGTTCTTGCGCCGGCGAATTGAGGGGAATATACTTTCTATTTTACACTCTAACTTAGAACCAACCCTGAGTGATCTATAAGGGTTATGTTTTAACTTACTATTTTAGTCCTTCCCTCAAAGCTAACTCACACTATCTTATTCTCTCAAGACTAACTCAAGTATAACCC
>Ga0233330_1000086_pt1 | contig 10627 bp, 4 predicted proteins | sample GEONDECOMP201_FD_180703 | JGI IMG/M metagenome (GOLD analysis project Ga0233330, IMG submission 180703) | Leaf litter microbial communities from Shasta-Trinity National Forest, California, United States - GEON-DECOMP-201 | ecosystem: Environmental > Terrestrial > Plant litter > Unclassified... | reverse complement strand
TTCCCATCTTCTTGGGCCACTACCTTTCAGTGACCACGTCACCTTTGCACTACACACTTTACCATGTGGTTTCTATTTGCGTTACCTGTTTATTATCCCCCATCCCAGGAGGTAGTGAGTGAGTTAGCCAGGTAAGTAAGTAAGTGAGGTGAGGTCCCACAATTAGGGTTACACAATAAGGTACGATGCACGAGACACAATGAGGGGCTACACAATGAGCTATATCCCCCCTACACACACAGCAGAGTTATATATATATTATATATAGTTGATAGAAAGATACTTACAACAGAGCGTAGATTATAAAGTGGCTCTTACAAACGCGCACGCTACGCGTTATTGGACACGTACCCTATCAATAGAATCTCAGCTATTTACCTTCAGAACTATACCTTTTAGCCCGCCCTATAACACTTTTTATTAAGCCCTTCTTAGGAGGTAGGTACTGCTATTAAAACCACCCTTCTCTTATAAGCTGGTATCAGGACGGGCAGGATAAGACTACTTCATCCTTACCCTGACTTTATTAATTCCTTCACCCTAGGAGATAGATGCATGGATGGAATGCTGCCTATTATCTTAACCCAGGAACACTTTAGTACGGGAGGCATACCCTTTTCCACTTTCAGTGCCTTTACCCGTCGGAAGACCTAGCGCCCGCCCCAGACTTTATTATTTTTATATACGGCCGGGTACCACCCACCTTATCTTTTACCGCCTGAATACCTAGACCTGCCCTAGACACTTACTTAATCTCCTGATACCCCTATTGTCCCGGCTAGAGCGTTGCCCAGGATACCTTTTAGTAATTTGAATCACTAGCTAGGAAAAGAAACCCTACTTTTGATGCATAAGATATTAGGTTAACTAACTATCTCTGTTAGAGCTTCAGAGAGGAATATCTCATTGGGTAAGAGACTCTCTCTTAGTCCAAGCACTTAGCCGGGGTTGCTGCCTTCTTGCTTGGTCCATAGAAAAAGCCTTAAGAGAAAAGCTTATTATTTGTCTCCAGTTAGTACTGCCGGGAGAGCCCCCCATTGGGGACACTAGCTTTTATGTACAAAGTAATAAGCCCTATTGAGCTGGACCTAGCTTAAGTTGCCTTTTAAACTAGACTAGTCCCCTTTGGATGTAAGGCCTTAATAAGACCCAGCATAGTGCTTTGGAAACAACCCCTTCTATTCTTACCCTTACTTCTGTTTTACAAACTATATGCCTTAGAACACTTGGATGAGAATCCCTTAGGAGAATAAGGACTGCTATAAGAAAAACCCTTTTCTTAGAAGGAAACACCGGATGGATTGTTGATTAGCGAAGCACTTTCGTACCTTTTTAAAATGCAATTTTGGGAACCCGTAAAGAATATGCCTACGACTCCGTCCACACCCAATCTTTTATTATGAAAATGTTTGTCTGGCAAAGCTTTTTTGGACCGACCGGACCCACTCAAGGGTACCAGCCCCAACACCTGGAGCCCTGATCAGATGATAGTGGAATCCTGGGCCCTGTTCGTTATGCAGGAACGGGACTGAAACTCCTCACTTCCATACGAGAACTAACTCCCCTAAGGTGGGAGCAGGGAGACCTCTCATACTCTGAAAGCCTTTCTCGTAACGGAGATGCAAAAGATGGAAGGAACAGACCCTCCATGGGACGGATATTATAGATGAGTGTCGGGATACCAGCTCTGCTTTCCCAATAAGTAATTTTGGCAGGCAGCATTCTATTAGATATGCGGAAAATCAATTTCTATTTCGCGGAAAAATGTATACATACATAGTACCATATTTCTTTCTAACTTCCTACTCCGTTAAGTCTATACACCAATCCTCCAAATTTTTATTAATTTATCGGCGTGTTGGCTCTTGCTATCCCCCCCTTACCTGCTTTATATTCTTGCTTTTCTCTCCTTGCCCTTAGCGGCTCTGTTTCTCTTCTTTCATTGCCCCTGGCGGTGGCTCCCCTCCTCTTACCTGTGCCCCTATTTTGTTTTCTTTGTTGGTGGCTACTATACTATATAGCCGGGGCTTTATTTATACATTATCAGTGCAGCATCTTGTGTGCAGAACAAAATCCCACAGATATTTTCTAATAGATGAGTTCATCAGAACGGATAGAATAGAGGGGTCAGGTCTTGATTGAAATGCGAAAATACAAAGAAAGTGCGACGGGCGTTATCCTATGCCCACTTGTGCTATACGCAATAGCACCAGGCACCTGTTTATTCAATTAGTTGAGCGAGCCCGGGTGTGGCAGCTATTATTGAGAATTTGTTTGGAGTGCCCCTTCCCTCCTATCTTAGTCTAACACAGGATCGGGGCGATATCCCTCCTTTCCCTCCACGCTGCGAGAAATATAACTGTTTGGTCCCGGCTCTATATCTATATAAGTAGTACAACAGATAGATCCGATAGCAGCCGGCCATGCAGATCGGATAGAACGGAAAGCAGGGCAGGTTAACATAAAGTTTAATGTGTATCAGCCGTTGCCAACGCCAATCACCATCAACATTGACCTCGAGACGAATCGTGTAACCTCAACTCTGTAGGTAACATATATACTCAAGCATCATTGTGTACCATCGGCACGGGGGATTGAGAACGGGTCACGTAGAATAACTCCATCCTGCTGGTCGGTCTATTGGGAATGCCCCTTACTGACTTACTCACTCACTCACTGGGCACGTGTTATCAATAACAGGTAACACACGTAAAAACGTCTCCTTCCTGTGCACGTCGAACTAACTGGTAACGGTGTATTTAGAACAGATAGCGCACATAGAATCCCACACCCTCCTTCCTGAGCATGTGGTAAATAAAATGACTGTCATCCTATGCCCCTCTCTGTTATTAGTCCCGTTGAGTAGCTATATTGCCATTACTTATTATATTCCCTTACGGATCGGGTGGAAAAATTGTCCCAGAGGTGTGGTAACTAGGAGCATTTTGAAATAAGGAGATGCTTTTGACGTCCTCCCACTCCTTAGAGACATGGCCGGGGAGCAACTAACGAACTGCTTTTCAATCAAGTGCTACCTTTTCATTTTAATAGGAGGTCCTTTATGGCTACTCCACTTGGTTATTCAGATGGGATACTCAGATTATTTACCACACCCTCCTTCCTGTGTCGCTTGCTTATAGCTAATTGTTCTTGGCAGGAGTTCTTAGCGGGAGTTCTTGTCCCTTGTTGTTGAGGAGCGTTCATAAAGCTTGTATGTTTCCCGCTACTGATTGAATAGTTACCCTGGTGATCACCCTACCTTCCATTCACTGGTGCTTATTTGAATGATCCTTAGAATACTGGTTCAACCACTGGTTGTGCCACTGCTTGCGTTGGGGGGAATCCCTTTGCTCCTGGTATTTAGGATAGGGCGAGCCCGACCAAAGAAGGGGGATGGTGAAATTGGTGCTGGAAATTATGCTCCCGGGAATGAATGACCCGGTTAAACTGGTGCTGTTGGTGCTACTCTGCTTGCTAGGAATTATGCTCCTTCTTTTCTCTTCCCCGCTATTTCCTTTTAGTTTGTCCTATAAGTTGAGCGTAGCCCGGCCTGATAAGACGAAAAACCCCCTTATGAGCATGTATGTTGGGCAGTATGATGACTTTTCCCCCTTCCTTCATCAGAGTTTCATCAGAGCAAGAGAGAAAACAACCACTTCAACACTACAGTGGAACAGAGTAAGAGAATAAACCTCAAACAACAGAGCAGGGGGGAGCTTTCTTGATTAGGGACTACCTGAAGCCAGTGAGTTAGTTACCTTTTACGGGGATGCCCAGTTAGTTACCTTCGATGGGATGCTTTTACGATCGAAAGCCGACAAAGAGATAGAGACCTAGCGGGGACACGGCTTGCTCAGCGGGCGGAACACAGAACAGGCAGGGCAGGCTGATCAGATCGGGCGGGCCAGCGGGCTTTAGAATTTACTCTTATTACGTATATAATATGAAAACACTTTTGCTTGCCACAACGTCTTTCACGAACCAACCGCCGCGTAAGGCTATTAATCTTAGGAAGAAGGGAGGCAGTTAGCCCTCTTTTATATCGATGTTTGTTTGGGTCCTAGACCGCGCCTAACCTTTCTTATCGCCTTCACCTAGGATATGGAGTCGGAGTGCTCCCTAACACAGGAATTTCCTTTTAAAGCCAGGAAGAATACCCTAGCTTTCAGGTATGGCCTTACTACCTTCCTTGGTTTACTCTTTCACCTGCTAGATTTAGACCTGGAGCCTTAGAACTGCTAGTAGTCTTTCTCGTGGGATCTACAGAACTTAGGTAAGCCTTGGAAACACACCCACCTTACAGATATACTTATTTACTGGCTTTACAACATTAGGTCTTTGGAGACACTACTATCAGGCCTTAGAACCCACGGATTGGATCCTTGAATCGTTGGTTGGTTCGTTGGATCGGAATTGGAATCGATCGGGTCATTAGACCTTACAAGCTCCGGGTTTATTGGATCAGTCACTTACCCAGGAATTAGACCAGGAATACCTGTCGGGGAGGGAGGAACAGTCTCTTAATACCTTGACTTATTCAGACAATACACCTGTCAGAAAGACATTATATTTAGTTGCCCTATCTCATGAGGTCTTCCAAGCTTTAGGAGGCTACCACTACTTACCTTTTTTCGATATAATACACCTGCCTGAAATACCTTTCTCTTTACTAGCCCTAGAACTTGCTGAACTGGAAATGCTAGAATCCTTTGGAGCACCTTATTTGTTTGCTTGGGATGGGTTGATGTTAGCCCTCACCTTACACCTTGGGGAATCAGCATGCTTACTCTGTTCTCTCCTTAACCCTAGGACCTTTTAGTTATGCATTACGTCAGGAATAAATACCTGTTTAGTACCGCGATCAGACCTTACCTTCTCTTTAGACAGACACTCGCTACCAGACAGAGATTGGTCTATCGGAGCCCCATGAGGTCTTTGTAGGCACAGAATACCTTTGGAACAACAGCTTCTTTGAGACAGTCTCATAAGACCTTTCCTTTGTTAGACTACCCACCTTACATACTTGATATGGAGCTGCCAGGGAGGTATACAAGGAGCAGGCCATCAGAGAGCTACTTACCTTCGATTAGAAACACCGGATGAATGGTTGATTAGCCGAGAGGGTTTCCCTTTCCTAACAATTAGAATGCTGGATGGCACGGCACAGACAGATTCTTATTTCCCCATACTTCAGTTGGACAGCTCTGTTGGTGGGATCCTTGGAACCACTTTTATTGATTAACCACTGCCGGCAATCGTGCGTGGGAACTTTTGATTTACTACTCCCTTACTTAGAATATATTACGTCCCGGGTGGATGGGCTGGTGGATCGGATGGTGGCATGGAATAATTGCATCAGCCTTACCCTTTTCTTTTTCATGCCCGGACACCCAGCACCATGGGGGAGTACGACCCATTCACTCACCTGGAATACACTTTACTTTATCCTCGTGGCCTGGCATGGAGGGAGCCCAACCTCTTCTTGAGCCAGCCATAGACAGTAGGCAGGGGCTAGACTAGACCTTTATTTATACCCGCACCCACTTGGAGACCTGGAGCCATAGAACTGGAAGGAAGGAATCACCTAGCCTAGTGTGAATCAGGAATCTTGAGCCTTAGAAGCCACGGGTTTATGGGATGGAGAGACGGATGGAAGGAACGATGCGGAATTACCTAAAAGGCTATCAGGAATCGACTTCCCTAATGATAATTTACATTTAGACACTTGGTTGATAGAAGATTATGCCTCAAAACATGCCAACGAAGGGTTCTATTATAGGAAACACCCCAGAGTATAAACTTTTCGGAATTTACTGGACCACCCCAATCTGGTGCCTTAATCTTAGAACCGGGTGCCTCTTATGCTGCCCTCTTGGCCTTATGGAAGGAATCATCTTAACTGCGTGAATGAATCGATTTTACTAAAGCCAATTTAGAGTTCGGAAACCCAGATAATAATATGCCCCCGAACCTGAATACACCAGGGTTGCTTTAGGAAAAGACGCATCTGATACGGTTTTCGAGTTGACCTACCCACTTATTGAGCAACCCATCCAATCTTCACTTTGAATAAGGCTTCGCTCCTCACTAGCTACGCGCCTCTTATGCTCCCACCTTCTTGGAAGGAAGGAATCACCTGACACGCTATAATGAATCGAGTTGCCTAAAGCTAAATTATACTTTGATACTCCGGTAGATTCATTTGTATCCGACACCTTCCAAACAAGGGTTCACCTTAGTAAAAACCAATCTAATAAGCTTTATATCGACCGGAACCACCCAACCTGCTAGGTGGTGCTTCAGATGGTAATCTTCGAACGAAGCCGAGCCGGTATTTATATCAGATTAGAATCTTCTTGCTCCGCACTTCACCGCTCCGTGCCTTGCATTTCTATATGTTATTTATCTATCTCGCCTTTTAGTTTATATATGTAATTACAATGTGTGCGGAAAAGTAGCTCCGCACCTTGCTTGACCCGTACTACGCTTGTTTTCCCCGTAATACTTATTAGGTCGGGCGGAGACACTTAGGTCGGGCAAGTGATGGATGGAATTCCTGAGCATTCAGAACTTGCTGGGACGAAGCTCTTTTGCTAAAGCCAAATTTGATTTATTTAACCCATATGATCCATTCAGACCCCCCGCAACCTAGGTTTTAATATAGACCCGATTTTAGAGGGTTTTCACTTCGCGCCTTGACTTGAGGATGAAGACGCACAGCCAAAGGCTATACGTTGATATATAATTTATTTCATAATATCTTTAGTTAATGTAACAGTTGACGTACGGATTATGTGTGTGAGGCGGAACAATATTGAAATAAATAAATAAAAAAATTATTATCAATGGCTCTGACTGGCTGACTAGGACCGGCTGGCAATAAGCGACCTTCTGGCAATGATCGGAAATGACTGGCGTATGATCCTAAACTGGTGAATCGTATATAACGAGCTATAGTAACTCGCTCTTTATGTGAGGTCTCGCTAGCCCTGCCCCATCCATGCACATCGTTGTAAACAGCACATGGAACAGGGTTCCTACTCCCACTCACCTAATCCCCTTTCACTTACCGTAACACAGTTCCTACTCGCCTGATCCCCTTTCACTTACCGCACGGACAACAGCCCACGTTTGGGGTGAGGCCCGGATACTGAAGGCAGTCAGCCCATAACATAACACAATAAAATGAGCCATATCTACATACACACACAAATGAGTTATATATATATACGGAGATATACAATTATTACAAAATAGCGTAGAAAATACAATAGCTCAAGTATAGGAACGCGTTAGCGTTATCAGTTCCACTGTAGTAATGCCCTTCGTCCTGGTCCAATCAACCTCTTCGCTGTAGCTCACAAGAACAAGCAAAGGAACCTTCTTCACTGTGCCTTCATATGGAGCCCCAAATCAGGAAGGCACTGAGTGAACAGGCCCGAAAACAAGATAGAATAGACCTTTCTAGGAATCTTTATTATTACGTATATAATAGAACACTTTTACTTTATTTTAGAACTACTCGGATCGGGTCGGGTTGGGTCGGGTACGTGTGCCAGCCTCTTATGAAGCCAGGAAGACCCAAGCAACCAGGTATTACATATATGAGCTACCCCTGCTAGAACTAGTAGATCTTTAGCCCTAGAACAGCCATCAACTAGGTTAGGTCAGGACATGTTTAGCCTTAAAAGCCTGGGCTGGGTGGGATCCTGCAATCTTGGATCGTTGGATGCAACTGGGTGGAAATTCTAATGCGAATACACATGGCCATGGGAATTTGCTTTGGGAATAGGAATTAGCCCTTCCCCAGCCAGTAGAATACCTCACTAGACACTACCTGCCAGAGCCCTTAGAGTTTATTAGGCCCTTGAATACTTACTGCCCGCCTGGAAACCTCACCTTGCTACCCACCCGCTAGAATGACTTTTATATGCAGCAGCCCTAGCACCATGCTTACAACGGGAATGCTTACAGACTAGGAGCAGTTACCGGATGGCGGATAGCAAGTAGAGAATGGATCAGGGGATAGCCAATAGGAAATCGCTTCAGCAACCCTTACCTTCTTCAGACTGCCCACCTGCCTTAATTACTTTCTCTTTAAAGCCCGAGCTACCACACATGCCTTACAACGGAATGATACCACACCTGTTGATGTCCCAGATCAGATTGGATGTGCTGGCAGAAGCAAGAGCGGGGATAGCTTATAGGGGATCGATCGGGGAGTTTAAATAGGGAATCGCTTCATAAGCCTTACCTTAACAAGACCACCTGCCTGTTAAAACACTTTCTCTTACAGCCCTTGCAACTGCATGCTTACTAGGGAGGGAATCTACCAAGATCAGGAACATCGGATGGCGGAGACCCTATAGCCAATCGGGGAGAAGGATTTGCTTCAGAAACCCTTTCCTTACTACCTTATAGAACCTGCCTGCCTAGAGCCGGTAGTGCCTTAGGAGCCCGGAATCACCAATGTAATTATAGTTTATTTATGAAATGAAATTTTTGAATTCGCGTTATTACATATATAATCAGGCATTTACCCCGACCCAGGATAATCATTCCCTTCATACACCAACTTACACACACTTAGTTACCTTATTTATTCTCTATTCGCCGAATGAAGAAAGACTTTTTGTTGCCTGCCCTTTCTTTACTTGCCTTAAAGACCTGGAGCCAGATACGACCTGGAATCACTTACTGGGTCAGTAACAAAAGCATAAGCGTTTTGAGCCTTAGAAAAAAGCAGAAGCCGAGGATCGGTTCATCGCTGATTCGTTGGATCAGAATCAGAATCGGAATCGGAATCGCTTCATGAAGCCCTTACTTTGGAAAGACGACTATACACCCGCCAAAATAACACAGTCTATGTACCAGCTCTAGCCACATCTGGTGGTCTTACAAGGCACTGCTAGAATGGAATAAAAACAGATTGGTTCCTGGGATCTTGGATTGTTGGATCGGAATGGGAAGAATCGGAATCAGCCAAGCCCTTACCTTTTAAGAATATCCACCTGCTTTTATAACCCTTTCTATTCGCCCTAGACCATGCTTACCAAGGAAGGAACGGAATGCTACAACACCTGTATCCGGATCAGATGCTATGCGATTATGCACAACTGGGAATCGGTTTATTAAACCTTACCTCGGACATACACCTTAATACTTTATCTTTAGGGAGCTGCCCTAGACCATCTGTGGAATGGAAACGTATACCAGACCAGGAGCTAGCTGTTAGTGCCGGATACAATTTTATCTTGCAGAGGGGAATGGGAATACGTTCATCAACCCTTACCTTACCACCTTTTATCTCCCACCGTAGAGCCTTAGTGCTGCTAGCGTAGAGCCCCTATCTTCATTAAGAAGCCCTTAACCCCTTACCCTTTTCTCAAGATAGAATGCCTGCGTAGAGCCTCTATGTTCATGCTGCTAGAGCCCCAATGTTCTTGTTCAATCTTCATTAAGCCCACACCCCCTTACCCTTCTTTCTTTTACTGCCAAGCACCTAGGCTAGGACAATTGAGCCACTAGATGCCAGCCAGGAAGGCGTGATCTGTAGCTGTAGGGCACAGTATTAGTAGAGGAATCTGAAGACCTTGGGAATACCATACACCTGCCAGAAATAATACTTTCTCTTTACAGCCCTAGCATCATGCTTACAAGGAAATGCTAGAAGACCTCAGGAGCACCCAAAGGGTGGGCATAGCGAATAGGGGATAGGATAGGGAAGCAGTTCATGAAGCCCTTACTCTTTGATCTGAATACAATACCTAGCCCGCCATAGAGTAGATGATCTGTTACTCAGCGCTATAGCTACATCACCTTTACCTATTGATCAGTACCAATACCCTCACACACTCCCTTGCCTTTCTTTCACTTGCCAGACATAGACCTGGAGCCAGAGAACTGGAATCACCTAGTAGGTCAGCCATGGAGAGCCTTAGAAGCCACGGATGGATCGTTGGATCGTGGAATGCCAGTGGGAATTGAAGTCAGCAAAAGTGATGTATCCATTAGTAGTTTCCTGTAAAACTATGTGTTCTCAGCTTTGGGTCCGGAACTCCAATAAGGATAAATGGATTATTAACTCCGATAAGTCAAAGTCAGCCTTTCAAGAGTATTTGGGGAGGTTGTCTATGTGGATTCCATTGAGGCTTAATAATTGGATAATAAGGCAGACCTAGGAGGAGAATGACTTGGATTTTCCGTGGTTTCTTCCTATCTGGAATCACTGGCTGTTTTATAGAAAAAGTATCCAAGCCAAGTAGCGGAGTATCAAAGCGTAGTATCCCACCAGCACTTGCCTCACTTCTATCTGCCTTTCCAAATTATCTATCCTGAGCTGCAACTCCGAGAAGGAAGGAGTAGGAAAGGAATAGGAGGAGCAAGCGGTCCTGATAAAGGAAGCATGTTAATAAACAAAATACCCTATCTAAGCAATGACTCTACTACGCTAATGCAGCTAGATAAGCGAGGTGATTCAATTAGCTGTTCAAATCATTTCTTTTTCATTTTACCCTAACCCCGCATAAGCCTCCTTCTGCTGCCCTCCTGGCCTTATTTGAAAGTGATACCGCTTTCCACAAATGAAGGCATGGTACCCACCCTAACTCCATAAACTTGGCTGGCT
>Ga0233330_1000085_pt1 | contig 10676 bp, 5 predicted proteins | sample GEONDECOMP201_FD_180703 | JGI IMG/M metagenome (GOLD analysis project Ga0233330, IMG submission 180703) | Leaf litter microbial communities from Shasta-Trinity National Forest, California, United States - GEON-DECOMP-201 | ecosystem: Environmental > Terrestrial > Plant litter > Unclassified... | reverse complement strand
GTCGAAGGTTGAAAGCATAGTAGCCTCGTAGTATACTTGCGCTGGTTACCAACTCGCCGTGGGAGTTCTGTGGGCAACGTTTTCACTTTGGGGCGGAGCCGCTTTCCCAACAAAGGAGGGGAAAGGGAATGCTCAGGGCTGCTCATTCTTTCTTTATATATGTCATTATGCTTTTCTGCCATTTCGATTTCTTCCCCTCAAATCCAGGTTATGGATTTCGATCTGTTAAGTCAGGCTCGGATCTCGAAATGGATCTCGCTATAGGTACCTATTATACTTATACTAGTGCTTCTTCGCCTGGACCAACTACTGAACCATTTAAAGGGGCCTGCCTGCTTCATCAAAGGCTTCATCGACAGAAACAACTGCTTCATCAACTGGATCAACCGTATCACCTTAATTGACTGACTCAACTATTGATATTGCTGGTGCTGGTGGGACCCTGGAAAAGAAGCGTGGGTGAGCCATGAATTTATCTAGAGTTTCATTTCTGGCAAAGGCATGTGACGTAATAGGCATTTATTAGGGGAGGAATTACACGTACTGGAGAGTCATTCCTTATCTATCCCAGTAAGCTTAAATAAATAGGTTGGTTCCTCCCCTGAGACCACCGGGGTGGGGCCATGCCGGGATAGTAGTTCCCCGCCTTCTTTCTTTACTTATATCCTCCTTCTGTCCGTCCTTCCTTATTTCCTTCCTTCCCGCTTCCGTATCAGGCGTAGATAAATATTGTTAAATCCCCTTAAATGATAGCTAGGTCTTTCTTTTTGCCTCTATCGGCCGGCACCGGAAGTAGAACCGGTTTTTATTTCAGGGGACTATCCATAATCCCAGGGACCTCAACCTTTCTTGCCCCGCTCTTAGAACTTACCTACCCTATCCTGCTCTATTAACTACCGGACATGAAATTCCTACAAAGTGGAGCCCAGATTTTATGTATTTATTTGCTAAGCTGTCTCATTCTTTTTTATATCTACGACTGAAAGGTGGAACAATGGTGAATTTTACTTCTTGGCGTGGACAAAAGGGTTTTCACTTTATGTATGTGTTCACCTTGGCTTAGCTTAGATCCTCCTACGGCTTACCTTTTCTTCTTGCTTTGGGGCTAGTACACTTAACTAGTCTTTGGGGCTGCAGTTGGGATTTGGTTACTATCATTCTTGTGGCCTTATTACGAGTTATGAAACAACAAGATCAGGTAGGTTCATTACTTTACTTCCTTGTGTCCGACCAGACTTATTCTTTCTATGCTTGGCGTAGACCTCTGATTCTTTCTTTGTTGCATGGATAGCAGCAGCCCGGAGCAAGCAAGGAGATTGTAGGTTTAATAGCCATGATCAGAGTCATAATTGTATGCTCTCAGACGACGCTATGATAAATAATTTTTGGTATGCTATCAGATATAAAAACCAGGAAGAGAGAAGCCAGGAATTCTTATTACTTTCTTTTTCACTGTAACCCAGGGAGAAGACACAAGCTGGGAAATACGCTTACTTGGTTCACTGTCACTTGTATTCCTTCTGATGGTCGAGGGGCGGAGCCTAAAGACCGACGGTAGGAGGGCCGCCATCGGTTAGTTCGCGTCTATCTGTAAATTACAATACTAAACCTAGAGATAGACTTTATGAACTCTTCCTATTAACCACTTGGATGAGACCTTATGAACGGTCCGGCATGTCACATTATTGATGGTCCGAGGTGTCGCTTACGTATTCGTTCTAAAGCAGCTGGTCTGGGTGGACATCACTTGCATCTTTGTCTCCATGATGTCGTAGTACGGAGTGGGTTGGTCGATTGACTTTAGATACTTTTATTGGCTATGGGAACATTGAGAACCGAAGCAGGGTGACAGGTGAACAGACGGTATTTGATAAACATCGAATTGTAAAGTTGTTCTTATCAATTGGATAAAAGCGCTATAGGTGTTCTGTAGCAGATCGACGAATTTTCTTTTACCCCTACACGCTAAATTTAACTCTCCCCTATCTCACTCAAGTGAGGTTTCAACAGCATCTCACCTCTAATGGCCTTCGCTATCAACCTTATGCACTACCGGAGTGCCCTTTACGCCTAGTCATTCTGAACTACACTCGGGATTGTCAGAATATTTCACTCAACTATAGAGTTTTACGAGCGACATTGCCCTTATTCACTCACGCAATATTGCTGTGAATTACGTACCCCTCCGAAGTAGTCACTGTAGTTAAAATATCCACTAACTAAACTAACTACGAAAGAGAAAATGGCGCCTACTGCACTTATCGCGGCACCGTAGTGATCGAAGAACGGCATGGATCACCCAATTTTCAGTCGAGACTCAGAGCAGGGAAATACGCACTTGCTCTTATCATACGATATTCTTTGCATCATTGTTTATTTGTTTCGATCAATTCTTGGTTTAACTAGGTGGGTAGCCCCCCTGTTGATCTAGTTAAACCCCCCCCCCGTTGATTCAGTCTCGTCTCGATTCAATAGGGAAATATGCATATCTTTGATTATACTTAGCAATCATCATGCTTAGCAAAGAAAACACATCATTTTATCTATATCTTATTTTCTTTTTTCCGGTACGCCGTTATACATATCAAAGGGGGTATAAAATACAAATTTTGTTAGGGTTTTATATAATAAACCAGGGCTCGGAGAGGAGGAGAGGAATGGTCACGTCCTATTACCCACAAAAACCACCCCCACAATCTTTACCTTTCAAATTCTCTTTATTATTAGCTATAAGGACAAATATTATTTATATTATAAGCAAGGAGGAAAATAACTAGGGACAGATATTATTTTATTCTCTTTAAACAACAACAGGAAGGAAATAACCTTGACAGATATTATTTTATTCTGTCCCTACTAGTTCTTGCAGGTGAAAGAGAGTTGGTAAGCTAAGCAAAGCAAGCAAAGGGGTTCCAGCCATCCTCCTCAACGTCTAATCTTCCAGGTCTAAAAGACTAGGTAGGTTGGGAATTCTCTTTCCACTAAATCAATGCCATGCTCTGAGGTTTAAGGCAATAATGTAAATCAAGGGTAAGGTGATCATTCAATCCACCATCCATCTGGTGCTTCTAATATCAGGGTATGGTGGGCATGACTAACAAACTCCATGCCATGCTCCTAGGGTTCCAGTCTAAGGAGAAGGTGTGGTAAGGGCTGGTCTAATCCCACCCACCCATCAGGTATAGCTCCCATTAAACTCTTCCTTAATCAAGTAGTCTAGGGCTGTCTAGTTGTAGGTGGGTAAAGATAAGCCAAGGGGTTAATAGCATGCCATGCCATCCATACTCCTCTATGTCTTCTGTTCCAGGTCTAAAGACTAGTAGGTTGGGCATGATCCCTCCACCGCTCCACTCCCTTTCCTGGGGTGTCTTCCCTTTCCTGGGGTGTCTAAAGTATAAAGAGAGTGAGCCATAGCAACCAAAGCATTCATAAAGCAAGTGTGAACATCTCTTACCCTTCTCCCGTACTTATGAATGTGTTTACTCCCTGTATACAGAGCTATATGCCCTTGAACACTTCCTTTATGAAGCGCTTGCTTCTTTCATTAATCCAAGTGAGGGCTAACATGTCTAGGTCTTAAGGTAGGTGTAGCAGTAAAATAAAGGCATATAGGTTGATTCCTATATTCCTAGAATGGAGTGGGTTCTAATTTAGAAATTGTATTCTGAGTTATTAAATCCAAGTTGTCTGAGTGGTGGCAACAACTAAGTAAGGCAAGTGTGATTCCGGTGAATGCTTGTAAGGCGGTCGGAAAGCTAGCTCTCAGGGAAGTCGGTGAACGCTGGCTAGCTGTTTGGGGCTAACAAAGTAGGAGGATAGGGTAGTCTGGTTGATAGGGTGCCCGCTCAAACTCTCTATTGTCTTTAGTAAAATCGCGGATTTCCAGCATTTCAAGTAATTCCCATCCATCCCATCCCATCAACCCAGCAGGGCTTGTAAGATAAGGTAAACCAGTCATCCCATAGGTGGTGCTTCTAAGGTGTGTAATAGCAGTGCCAATTGATTAAGAATCCAGCAAGTATGCTAACCAAATGAACTCCTGGCTGGCTTTGTCAGGGCATAAAGAAATATTCCTCCCTCCTAGCAGTGAATGGAAGGAAGGTTAGATTGGGGAAGGTAGTCGCTTCATCCCATCCGTGAGGAAGTAAGCCGCTCCAAATAACAGAGGCGAATAATAACTCTCGATCCGGAAACATGGAGAAGGGCGTTCCCAACAGAAACATCTGCCAAGATTCAAGTTTCCCCTTAATTAACAATCTCACGTACCCTTCATTCTCAAACTGACGAATTAGCTTTATTACTTTATTTTTATCTCATGTCCCCATCATATTCACATTTCATGGCCCAACTAAGGTAGCATGAAGGTTGATCATTGAAGGTAGAAGCGATTCTAAAGTTGCCTCTTCCTTGTAATATTCATCAAATTAAAAGCAAGGTAAAGCTAATTTTATTCGACATTTTATTGCTAACTATGCCAGCATAACCAAGGGATTTATGCGTTTGTTAAAGAAAGGAGTCCTATTTTTATGGGATGATGGATGCTGTTCAACATTCTTTTGATGCCCTTAAAAAAAGGCTCTTATGACAGCTCCTTTGCTTAGCCCTCCAGATTCTACTCGAGATTTATTGTTATATATGGCTGCAAAGGACATCCTTTAAGCTCGGAAAAACATAGTCTTTCCCCCTACAGCTGCTCTCGTAAAATATCATAGATGGGTCTTAGCTTTTCTCCTATAAGCATGTGTAAACAATGGTCCTTCCTTAAGCCCTGTAACCTTTATTTTAAAAATAACCAGTAGCCCCGCTTGGAGTTTAGATCTGGGTCTTCCTAGAAGCAAGCCTTGTAACCGGGAAGAGGAACAAACTTAAACAAGTCTAGTGCAAACAAGACTCCGTCCCTCAAGCTCAGGAGCTTTGTGGTAAGGGGTCCCAAACATAAGGCAACAAGACATATCCCCCTCCTTTGTCTTTTATTTTGTCCACCTGTTCCAATCTGGAGTCACAACCATGGCATGTTATGCTGATTGCACCTCCAACATCCTTTCCAATAAGAGATAATAACTGGCATATGCAGTGTCTATGGGCTTGAGGAACGAAGTCCTTGAGTGGGCCCTATACATGGCTAAGGAGATGTGGTGGTTGGAGATAAACATCTGCAGATCTTTCGTAGCTGATACCAAGGTGGGTACTGTTATGCCATATAAAGTATATGCATATTACTACATTTTTTAGCTTTGAGCTCATGCAGTTTTATAGCCTATCTTTGCTGCTTTTAGGCTATTTCATGTTGATGCATTGCCATGGATGAGATGATACAGTGATACTGAGTGGATACTTGTGCCTATTTCTATACCGCCACTGGATATGATGTGCTATATGTTGGATCCATTCTTTGCTGCTCGATGGATTCCTGATGATGATTACTGATTACTGCTTATATGTTGAGGACATGTGTTGCATATTGTTACTTGTATATGAGTATGTTTATATTAGTATGTTTAGCATTACTATCATAGTTTTCGGATAGAGAATGGAATTTTATCTTACTGAACACTGTACACTAATAACTCCTAACTGCCATGAGTAGTAGTTAATTTACTTGAGGACTATTCCCCTTTATCCGGGTTCCATCTTTGGCCTTGTTCACTCCACTTTCACTCCACCTTTTTCAACTCATCCCGCTGGTCTATATTGATTATATGACTCTGTTTTTTACCCTCTTTGTGGAATCACTATTTGGCTTTATTTCAAATATACACAAGGTTGGTAACGAGCAATGCCTTTTCCTGAAAGCCTTCTATCCCTCTATTGTTCAGAAAACTAAATCTTAAGAGTGGGTAATCCTAGCTTGATTACTCACAGTGCCTAGCAAGCACTAGCTGAGCAACCTCCACCGTGGTATTCCATATATAAGGCTTTGGCAGTGGAGCAAGGCGTGCCATACTGGTATTCAAAGCCAGGGCCAACATTCTTCAGTCGGGCTACGAAAGGGTTAGAATCCCGTTATTCGCCCCCATCCATTAGCGATCGTCGGATGACCACTTTCTAGGCGCATCTCTCCTCTTCATGGCGAGATGGTTAATCGCGTACTTGTAAATACTTCCAAACACGCTCTCTATCCAAGAAGAGTGCCCACCCCCTTACAATGGCAAGCACAAACCTTACCATCACACACATTACCTCTTCATGATGTCCATTGACGCCCACTTGACCACTCATTCCAAGATTATGGAAGGCCCACCAAAAAGCCTCCCAACCGAATGACTCCATACAACTGCTGACCTTCCAAAAAGAAAAAACCATTTACTTGACACCCCAGGCACCCAATAAACCTTATATAAAGGAAGTGCTACCTAATGCTAGCAGAGCCAGCCCAGCCCCAGTCAACTAGCCAACCGGCCAACTAGCCAGCTAGCCGGAGATGTCCACCAGCCCACTAGCTAATCAGCGAGCAAGCCCACTATCAAGTCAAGCGAGATATCACCACCAAGCCAAGCAAAATAGGATTCCTTCGAGCGAGATAGACTTCTTCACACGAGATAGGCTAAAAGGTTCTTTCCTAGAGCAGGTTTTTCTTGACACTCTATTAAAGTAAGGATAAAGGTATTGGAAGGATTCTAACTATAATTAGAGGAATAGTTGGTAAATTCCCCTGCATTAACCTGACCTATGGGGTGGTAAATTTGACTCTGTGAACCTGTTCTTACCAGATGGTAAATTAACTAGTGAAAGGTGGCGTATTAGGAAGGCCAGGTTATTTCATGCCCATATTTAAGAGCCATCTTATATAAAAGCCATCCTTCCTGAGATTATAGAGAGATTCGCCGAACTCCTTCTACCCATTTCATCTAAGCAGGCCCTTCTTTTGTGAGAACGTTCTTACCTTAAAAAACCGGTAGAGACTTTATGAACCGATACCTTCGCTCTAAGGACAGCCTTACTCTGTAGTGATTTCGTTCCTTCCATAGATATGTATCGTTCCTACTCTTTCCCAATCGTTCTTACTCTTCCCAATACTCTGTAGAAAAGGCTGGGTGGGAGAAGAAAGGATTTTATATCGCCTGCATATGGGCTTACGTCAGCCTACCCACGGATGGATATCGAACGGATAGATTCATTTATATTAAAGAAGTTGCCTTCCCCTAATGTTGCCTTTCCCAGCTTATTATAATAGTAGGGAGGGGTTCAAATTATTTGGGACCCGCTTTAATGAATGACATAAGAAACCTCATTACAAGTGCTATACCATGCCTCCCTATCGAAATTACTATGATAGAGAACCTAGTTATTCCCATTCGAGCAAATTATTATCTCTTTAAGGAAAACCCGACGGATAGGTTTTTGGTGGCATGTAGGTTCAAATTGTAATATATCATACTACTCCCCACAACAAGCTGGATGGAGGAGCGAGCACTAGCACGATTTGTATCTATATTGTTGGGGGAAACAGGACGATTCAAAAATGCGTGGGTTAGGTTGGGCCCGAAACTAAAAGATCATAAATGCATTGGCTTAAATAATAATAACTGTTGAATCCCTCCCTATTTTAGACGAACATTACTCCTTCCTGATAAAGCAGAGTTCTGTTGCTGAGTAACGTGAACAACTTTACTATGCTCTTTTAGTAATACCAGGTTTAATATAGGGATAGCCAGGCGGAGAGAATGGCCTGCCAGCCCCAAGCAAAAAGGGGGAATTAAAGCCTGCCAAGCTGAAGGGATTTACTGCCCAGGGAAGATGGGAGAGAGAGAGCCCGGGCTTTACCGGTCTTTCATGTCATTCCTTCTTTTTCATTCGGCGAAGGCTTAAACTTCGTTCCTTCTCCCCTATTTGAAAAGGAAAAGAAAGAAATTAAATACCTACTACATATCTACATATTATCTCTATACTGTTGCTAGCTTAAGGTTGCATCCATATTACATAAGTAGGGATTGCCTAACATCACTTGACATGCATGAAGAGGTGCTACATCAAATTAGACTTCATCAACATAATTAACACTAATGTCAAACTTTATTTTCAATCTTCTAGTGATTCTCATGGTAGATTCATATTTTACTAACCATATATATGAACATGGCTGGATTGATTGGTAACTGCTTTTTTATTTGCGGAGTTGTTTATAAACGGTGCCCTGGTTGTTTCCTGGGTAAGAGTGAGTGCGTCCCTCCGAATATCTATAGTGGCGGATCAGCTCCATGAAGTTTGCTTATCATTTTACTGATATGACCCACCGATCCTCAACTCATAACCTCTGCTTTGTAGGGGTTTGGATGCTTAGGCCATCTATCTATATTAGGTAAAGACGCTCAAAAAAATGCTTTATTTACAGAAGGGAAGTAGCATGTTTCGAACGGTATATAAAGAGCATGCGTAGCCAGATTCTAAATCCATATCTGTGTACTACTTACTATTTGGCCCGGTCATAAAAAGAGAGTCGTTGTTCACCAATCATAATCAGGCTATCACGGGTTTATTTGGATTTATGAATAAATAAACAAATAGATCGAGGCATATAATATTAGGATCGATTCGATTCGATAAAGTACGAACATAACCCTTCGTTATTCAAAGCAATGGCCGGTAGGTCCTTACCTTTCTGACAGATCCAACAATTAATTTCTTGTGTTCATATGAAAAGAGCGTAACCTCACCCCCAATATAAGTGAGTCACTAATCGTATCTAACCCTTGCCCTTTAAATTAACCAATCAATTGTAGAAGAAAGGTACAAAGCAACTGAGATACATGTTTTTTCTATAGATATCTTCATATGGTGAAAATTTTGTAGCACCATTATAGGTATTGTACTACCATTTTGCAAGTGGTAGCCATTCAACCCATTGTCCCTATTGGTATGATGTAAAACATTGTAAATAAGTTTATAGTCATTTATATACCACTTTTGTTTGACCATCTATTTGAGGATAATAATCCATGCTCATTTTCAAGTATATTCCCTATAGTTTAAACATATGATCCACGAATACTTGGGAAACTGTGGACAGTTTTAATGGGTGTTGTAAGTAAAAAAAAGCGAGAAGGGCCCTCCTCCACCCCTTCCCCTCTTAGAAACAGACAATTTCAGGTGCGTAGCGCTTGTCCTTCCGAGGGCAAGGAATGATATTTTCCTTCAAAGTGCCCCTTTCTAAGAGCCTACGCATTCACACTTTTCTTTTGTTTAATCCTAATCATAAGTTATGTCCGTCGCGCCAACGGTGCACCTTGCATGAATAGGATCGGAATGTCTAAAAAACCTGTTCCTAAGGGTCGGACCCGCATTTATCGAATTCGTTATGGGATCGGATGACGGGTCGTACAGGAGGGATTCATCCCGGTCAAGTACCTGGTTTTCCTCTCGTGAACACACACGATGGGGGCTCCCGGTGAAAGGAGTTAGCGACTTCCGCTGAAAAAAAACAATATATATCGGTAACTACTAGAGCCGGGAGAACCATAAAATAGAAAATAAAATAAGAAAATAAAATAAGAAAATAAAATCAAATAAAATCGTAGATTGCATCAATCGGAGATTATGTTCAGAATGACGAGGGTACAAAAGAATTACCAAGATACTAAAAGAATAACGAAGGTACAAAAGACTGTGCAATGGAAAATGTAAATAAGAAATGTAAATAAGAAAAGCAATAAAAAATGTAAATAAGAAAAGCAATGTACATGAGCAAAAGAAAGAAACATGAACTATAAGAGCAATTGCATAGCTAGCAATATATTAAATGGAACAATGCATAGCTCTAACGAGCAAGCGAAGCGAGCACCTTCTAATAAGAATGCTTCCTATCACCAAATAATGCTACTGTAAATAAGTAGATAACTTGCAACATTGGTGGGCTATGTCATTTTATGTCTCGTGCGCCCTTTTCACAATATGCATCTTTATCTTTTAGCGGTTGCATGTTGGGTTTTCACTGACAGTGTTTTCGACGCTTTGTTGGTTCTCTCTTTTTGACAATCATTTATTTCTTTGACAATCATTTATTGAAATGGGTGAGGAGAAGGCTCACCTGAGGATAGGAGGGTGAGGAGAAGGCAATGTTTGCGCCGTGCCATAGACTGATTTGCCTCATTTTGCTGTATATTCTTGGAGGAAACCAGCACCAACATGTGGGACGCATACGGACAGGATCGCATGCGCCACCGGGTCGCCCCTGCTATAAAGACACTGGCAGCCAGGTACTTGACTTACCCTACCAGAGTACGATATTGAATCGGGGCATCATGCCCACCTTACCAAAATGAAAAAACAGGCTTGGTAAGATCCGGAATAGCAGAGATTCCCCTAGCGAGGTGATTGACGACTGGTGGAAATAAACAGCCATGAATGCTAAGATCCATCTCCTATCCTTAAGACACTATCACCGCTCAGTGCTATAACGCGGGGAGGCGCGAGCCGCGCGGAATTGGATTTGATTCCAATCTGGATGTTGAAGGATTCGAACCTAATAACACCGCCAAGAAATAACGAAATTGAAGTCTCTCCGGGATGACATTGAAGATCGGAGTGCAAAGCCCAGGCGTGATATGCTATGACTTTCTCTAAGTTGCATCGTATCAGGTTGACAATAGTGGAGACGAATAGATTGGCGAAACTTCAGTCTTCCAATCATTATTTATATATGTAATAACACTATATTCGGTATGAAAGAAAACTGGAAT
>Ga0233330_1000084_pt1 | contig 10787 bp, 6 predicted proteins | sample GEONDECOMP201_FD_180703 | JGI IMG/M metagenome (GOLD analysis project Ga0233330, IMG submission 180703) | Leaf litter microbial communities from Shasta-Trinity National Forest, California, United States - GEON-DECOMP-201 | ecosystem: Environmental > Terrestrial > Plant litter > Unclassified... | reverse complement strand
TTTGAGTGAAGTAATTCTATGGAGCAAGATAGTAGATACAATTAGAGACCCCGGAAGAATGCTATTATTCCTAAGGAAGGAGGAGTATGTGGTGGACTAGCTATGAACCCAGGGAGAGAGGTGAGAGGGTTAGTGTTACAGTAAAAATTTACACCCCTGGTGGAATCAGACAACTCTTGGAATTGAGACACCCTTTTGGCAAAATTTGACAGTGAAATGAAGTTTTTCCCCTCAGTTTAGTGCTTGGTCACACCTGTCCCTAGGAACAGGAGCGACCGGTTGCACTTTCCCTAGAAAGAAGAGCGACCTGGGCTTTCTGGTTGCTTCTTTTGAGTGAACAATAGCGACCGAGTCCTCAAAGGCTTAAAAAGAGGAATTAGAACACGGGCTTAAGGGAGTCTCTGAGTCAGATTTGGCATGGAGGACACGTGTAAGGTATGCTTATCATGCATTTTGAGCTCACCACCCTCAAATCCTATAAATAGGAGGCTTTGGGTGAGGAGAAAAGGAGGAAAAAAGCCAATGATAACATCCTTATGCTGGAGAGTTTGAGAACATAAATGTCCTTTAAATATAAATCTATCTACTTTTCCCCCGCCAAAATCTTTGTTATGTTTTATTACATTTAGTTAAGTTTTGGTTGGTGATCTATAGCCTGGATAGTAGATTAGGATTTCATTATGCATGTTTATTTACTGATTAAATCATTTATATATGAAGAATGAGAAAGGTGTTGTTTGTTGTTCATGTGTGCAGGTCTGCATGTGAAGGATTAGCATTGAAGTGAGACCAAGCAGAAATAAGATCCAAGCTAAGGACAACCTTCAGTTTGCCAGGTACCATCCTCTTCTTTGTTTCTCATTTATTTATTGTACATGCATGTTATATTCTAGGGAAGATTAGAATAGGTATTTATTTAAGTTTGTCAGTGTGCTTGACCCACTCACTGAGGGAAGCACATAACTCTCCATAGTTCTGTGCGTTTCCCTTCACAACAGTTAGGGCATGGGAGACGATCTTATATTTCCCGGACACAAGAAAAAGCGACCTCTTAAGTTCAGTTTTGTAAAAAAACTTATCTATTAAGGGTTCTTAGATAAAATGGCCCTCAAGATGATGTTTTCCCATGATTTGTTTATACCTAAATTGTAGAGGGATGGGAAGCTCCTCTAAAAATCTTGCCCTAAAGAGACTTGTTGAAGTACTTAAAACTAGGATTATTATGCTACAATAAATGATGGGGATGGAGGGGTCCCGAGAGGATGGCTTTCCCTTCAGAGATCGTTCGTTGAACTACCGGATTGAATTCATTACAGCCAGAAAGAACTTCTTCAGCAGATATCGTTGAACAACTGCCGGATGGCTGGCTTATTATGGGCCATCAGAGAGTCTCGCCTCGTTGGACGGACGGACCGGCTAGCACTTAGGCGACCGACCAGTCTATTTACTTTTTATAAGCCTACGTTAGTTAGTCACACCTGCTGATATTGATGATTGAACTTGCTGCTTGCCAAAGGTATTATCTTGCTTTATCGCGCTATCCTTGGCCTGGAGACACAAATAAAGAACCACTTCATCGACAGGTGCTTAATCGACTGCTTCATCAATAGAAACCACTGGTGATGCTACTGATGCTACTGGTGCTACTGGTGCTGGATATACTACTACTGGTGGTACTTAAACTGAGAGATAAACTTATGCCGTTGGATATGCTTCAACGTATGCTTAAACTGGTACTGCCTCTCTAGCTACTACTGCTACTTGTGCTACTGATGGATCTGGAACTGGAACTAAGACTAGCTTAGATGCTGGCACTTTCTCTGCTACTGATGCGGGTTTCGAAAAGATATAGATCGAAACCCATAACCACCAGCAACTGGGGCATAAGCAAGGGTTTAAGAACCAATCACGGGGGCAGGGGGAATCCCTTATTCTAGTTCCATATTGAAATCCGTCACCTCGCCCAGATAAAGCAAAGGAAAGAGCAGGAGGAAAGGCATAGGCAGAGGCATTATCCCGCCCTGCGTCCCTGGAAGGTCGAGATCCGGAGCCATTTGATAGGGATTGAGATGCTGTTGACCGAGCTGATGAACTTGATAACCTGGTTAGCCCGTACTTTTATAGCTATACTACTGGAAAAAGGGTGGTAGTACCTATCCTAGGTTCATATAAGGCGTAAAGAGCAAAGGCAGGGCTATCACCTCGCCTGGCATACCTACCAGTTTGAGATCCGATCGTTGGCCTTGAACCAGTAAATAATGTGTCCACATAAGCATTAGTTGGAGAAACAAGAGCACAGCCAGGATCAGAGGCGAAGTTCCACTTCCATGACCATACGTAGATTTGGTAGAGTTCATAGTTCCAGGGCTTCTTACTATTATCACAAGGCTACAGGGCTTCTTTCTCTTTAGGGATGACCTAATCTCACAATGCTCCTGGGAAGGAAAGAGGCAAGAGGAGAGGACGCTAGGGAAACACTAGTTCAGGAAAGTAGCGGCGGTTGCTTACTTCGTGCTATTAGCGAGTGGAGAGAGAGATGGAGAAGGAAGGGGAATAAATATATGATTGGATAATATTGTTTAGTAATAATCTTGTTCCGAATAAACAACTCTGTGAGGTATATCCCTACAGTGGATTAAATTAATACACTGTCTGCAGGGTGGAGTAGCTCCAAAACTGGATGAGGTGAAGAAGCAATTTGTGATTGAGTTCTAGCAACCAAAGTCTGAGCACCAAAGTATTGCAGAGTTGAAGGAAATTAGACAAATGGTAGGGGAGATAGCATGGGAGTATGCCCAGGGATTCCAAGATCTAATGGGTAGGTTAACCTTCTTAATCCATGATATGCAACATAAAGAGTGGTTTCTCAGGGGCTCGCTACCATTAACACGAATCCCCTTGATGCAATAGAAAATCGGGACTACTAGGGAAGCCTTAGAACATTATATGAGAATTGAGTCTATGGAAGGATATACTGGCAACACTAAGGTTGTAGCTACTGGAGAAGCTCCCGAGCTGTCCTAGGTCTAAAATAAAATTGCAGCTTTTACAGAGCAGATACAAGAGCTCACCAAGACTAAGGTGGTAAAGGAGTAGATTTGGTGCACCAATTGTAAAACTAAAGGTCACTATGCACATGAGTGTCCATTGATGTGAGGAGGAGTTGCGCAGTGTCCTCCTGCTAGTCCCTTCCTAGGAAGACCGGCGGGTGGAGTTGCATAGGTGACTTCAGTAGCTCCTTTTAAGTAGACAAGCTCATTATTGATAACAACTCCTTTTGAAGCTACATAGTATGGGGATTATTGTTAAATTTGCAGGATCTATGGTCATCTGCCACAACACTGTCCTATATAAAAAAAGTATTCTTCCATTCTGAATACTGTTTACTGTGAGTTCTGCAATATTGATACCCATATCACTGACAAATGTAGAGCCTTGTAAGATCTGGTTGAAAGGATGGAAAGGACCTCCTTTAGGGTGGCGGATAATTCACAACCCCAAGGTGGAGGTTATAGAGGAGGAAGAACTAGTGGATGGACTGGTCTTGTCTGATGATACAATTTGAATAAGGTGGGACATATACCCTAAGACTGCCCACTTCCTCACCGGCCTAGATGTAATCATTGTCAAGCCATCGGCCATGCAATTGAAGATTGCCCAGATTCGATTGATAAATGTGAGGCTTGTACAAGACAAAGAGCTACCAATTTAGTCAACTCGGAGGCTATACTGAGTGGTTAATCTTTCAGACTAATTATTAATGCTGTGCCAAGGGGTGGAACTAAGACTAGAGTAGATTCCACCAATCCCTTTCCTGGTAGTATTAAAAAGGTTGGCCCTAGTGCCCCCAAGTTTGATGTTGTCTAGCAGACGGCCTTCTTGAGAGATGCTATCGAAATGTTCAGGAATATTTCTATTTTGGAGACTCCAAGAGTTGTGCATAGGCTAGAGGGATGCATTCTAAGGCCTGTAGATAAAGGTCCAAGTTGCAGAAGGATGCAAGTCATGAATTATCAAGGTAAGTCCATTGAGCTAGTATATAGATGGTTCCGGTTATTTTCTGATATCCTTGATGATGAATACTTAATAATAAAGTTGTGCACCTCGCTTAAGACTTTGGCAGGGTTGGAGGAAGAGGATGTACCCATTTCTACTAATCTACCTGAAAGGTGGTCTCATCGAGTAAAGAGAATAAGAATAGGGAAGAACTCCACTTAGATGCTCAGGTGGATAGATATGACATAAAGGATGTGATGTTGGATTTCGTTTTTTATGTAAATATCCTACCCAAGAATTCTTGGGAAACCATGGGGGAGCCTAAGCTGGTCTATTCTCTAATACAGTTGTGTATGGAAAATAAGTATAGAATTTGCCAAATTGGGAGATTGGAAGGGGTGGAAGTGGATTTGGTGGGTGTTATTACAATTGTAGATTTCAAAGTGATAAAAATCATGGATGAAAAAGATCCTTATCATGCTATGTTAGGTATAGATCGGGTCTTTTACAATTATGCCATTATTGACCTAAAAGGGGAAACTATGATGTTTGAAGCAGATGGAACCCGAGTTGTGCAACCCTTTGATTCATATCAGGGACCTCGATATACTCAACCTATCGAGGAGGGTCTTGAGGACACAATGGTAGACCAGATCTATAATCTTACAGCAGGTCGATGGGAGTATTACATTAATACCACTTCAGATGGATTGTTCGGTTGGAGGAGTATCCAGTCTTTTGACAGTGATTCTGAAGAGGCAATGTATAACTTGTAGGAGTGCAACCATGAAATATCTACTAGAAGGTGTGCTTCAGTCAAAACTATTTGGTGGATTGGATCAGAGTTGTGGGATCGTCATGTATATGATGGGATAGAATATGTTTAAGATTTATTGGATAAAATGAGTTGTAGCAGCTTTTCAAAGCTTTCTTGGGGGTATAAACTTTGACAGGCAATTCATATTTCACTTTTATTATATAGCACGCCCTCTACATCAGCTTTATCATCAGCCCATATTCACGTGGACCAAATCAATCGATGAGAGTGGAAAAAATAGGAAAGATTCCTTAATAAAACCCAAATACTGAATGGATTTTTGTCCGAAGAAGGACTTCTTGCGCTACACCTGCAGTTTTTGAGTGCGTCACATTTCCGGCACCAAATGCACATGTTGTTGATGCTTATCCCATGTCTGACTGAAAAGAAAGATATCATCCAACCTATCGGTAGATCACAATAAATCGACCCAAGTGAGGATGGAAAATCTAATTACGAAGGTGCTGGAAGATAGCAGGAGCAAAAACATGTAAAATGTATTGATAAGGGGTTTTGGTAATATGTCTATTTGTACAGTGATATTAGAGTAGTAGTTATAGGTGTGTTCGTGAATCGTATATATAGTATGATGATGATGATTACAAGGCAGCACCCCTTACAGACTTCAATCATTAGTGGATTAGCCCCGAATCTCTGTTCGTTTGACGGGTGGGGTATTCTACATTCGTATCCATTCTCTCTGTGCTTGCTCGAGAGGGAGGGAGGATTACAGCAGTTTTCACCTGCTTGCTCGAACAAGGGTTAACTAGTGCTCAACAGAGGTCGAAAGTATCTACTGATCATCTTTCTAAAACGAAAAGTGTTAATGATTGATAAGGTTAAGCACCACTAGCAGGAGAGTAAGCAACACCAATTTCACACCTCACTAATCATTACCAGCACTCTCTTATCCAGTAGTTTACAGAGAAGACCCCGCGAAAAAGAGTGAAACTTTTTCTCTTCACTTCTTGTTGGTTCGAGTAAACAAGTGTGATCAATCAATCGATCAATCAATCAAGAACTTCACTCTTGAGCAATTGCTCAATCAACACTATATAGAGGAGTAGCGTTAGTGAGTAAGAACAGATATATTACTTCTCCTCATGAGAGTGAATTGACTCTTGTACTCTCATCATCCTTTTTTACTTTTGATAATGATTGCTAACCTTCTGAATTCTTGATGATTCAATTCGAGATCAGATCCTATCAGTTCTTAGTGATGGAAAGTTATAAAATCTGATGATTTTAAATCAAATTATACCGCGGATTGTTTGGATAGAGGTGGTTTACCCGAGTTTATCGATGATCAATACGAGCAAGCAGACCACAAAAAAGAATAAGTTTACTGATCATCATTCATCCCCGCTAAGCCATATAGGTTCAGTCTTATGTAAATGATGATTACATTTCCTATCTTATCTTATGTTCAATAACAAATTGTGTAGCCATACATGGATCCATATTAATAAAGAGAAAGGTTAGAAATCATTCTCAAGATGACATGATTCTATCGAGAATAAAGGAGATATTCTTAGATAGAATAGGTGTGAACTGAGGTAAGGTAATAGTGTTCTGCCTAAGTGGTTGGTAAGTAGAGAAGTATGGGGGGTTAGTAGCTCGATTTGGGATGATGTTATAATCCCACCCACCAAATAGAAATAAGTTCCATCCAGGGATGATTGAAAGTATGTCAATGAAACCTCTTTCACATTTGTATTTGCAACTAGCTAATTCACAAGGTAAAGACCAGTCTTTGGATCATCTCGAACAATGATCTTACTCGTTTTCTGATCACTTCTTTAATTAATTCAAGCATCTCCTCCTCATTATAGTCCTCCCCTTGAGAAGTACTTTAGAAAGTAAAGAGCTTCTTTCCTCCCTCCCAAATCGTCTTATTATGATTTACCTAAAGATGAAGGGGAACTACTACTATTCTATATACACACTGGATGATCACTGGGGCTCATCCTACGTAGAACTCGCGAACTAGAGTCTATCTGGGGCACAGCGGGATATCTGGTGATAACTTCGGGTCAAGGAAAATGATGCGCTCATTATTGATGTAATAACAGTGTGATGAGCCCAATGCCTTTTAGATAAGCGGGCGAAACTGTCATAAAGTCGTCTAATTTTTTACCTAGTGATGACGTGATTTAAAGGGACTTATCTGTAAACTACCCAATATCCTCCAAGGAGTCGTGACGGTACTAGCATATGCTACTTGGCCTCATTAGCACTAGCGTACGCAACAAGGTTCTATTTGTGTCACTTCATTTGCTTACGGAACAGCCGCAAACTTATCTATTAACTATTAGCTTCATGCTTATGGAACAGCTGGAACCTCATCTATATAGCCATGGGGACGTACAGAGCAGGCAAATCATCCTCATCACATCTCACTGAATGTGCATACGGAACTGCATTAACCTTCTCCCTTATCTGTTGTGAACCGCTTACTTTATGCATGTTGTTAATCACCGGTACTAGCATATTCCACCATTTTTGTAAACATCCAAGTAGCAAAGGCAGCAGTAATTTGATTTTGTGGAACTCCATGTGCCCCAGATGCAACCATTGTGCCCCAGATGCAACCATTTGGCTAACGGCACTTCGTGCACACTATAAAGACGCAACTGGGTAATCGTCTATGTACCGGATATACTTCCAGCGTACCGGATAATCATCCATCGTACCGGATTAACTTTAAGAACCTTGCTTATGCAACCATTTGGCTTATCATCATTGTATAAAGTCCCAACCCTTAGATGTTTTTTGTTAGTATAAAGTCCCAATATATGTATATTCGCCCCATTCATTCAGTTTTGTAGGCCTAAGCTTCTTATTCAGATTTTTTCAGTTAAAGCAATCTGTTCAAGCTAAGTTTTTATACGCTTTCCTGCCATACGGAACAGCCGCAAATCATCTTCTTACTTAATATGTGCTTATTTCAGAAACTGCTGGGAACTCATAACCATTCAATTCATTTAAAGGAAACAGGGATGAATCTATTCACCACCCAACCAACCGCTTTATATCCTTATTTAGTTTAGGACCCTACTGCCTAAGATACAATTTGTTTAGGATACTACCAACCGCTTTAGGATACTTAAGGAATCATCGCTCTGAATAGCTTTCTTGCTTCTTAGGATAAAACAGCAAACATTCAGCCCATTTGATGCCCCATATGTGATTATTAAACTGTCAGGAGGGAACTACCTAGAATGAAATATGTGCTTCCTTATGTGCTTATGAAACTGCTGTAACTACCTTCAAAATATAGGGGCCTCTGAAGGGAAGGAAACAACTAAATTATCTTAATGAGGCAGCTACTATGGCCTAGTAGCCCTAAGAAATAGATTATTCCTAGTGTGCCTAAAGAGAAGGGGCTAAAGAGAATAGCCTTTCAAGCAATATTACATATATAAATATGAGCCAGCCTGATCTAGCATAAAGATAAGAGCCCTCCATGGTTCCTAAGGGTGGACGAAAGAACTCCAAAAGCCTCAGTAAGGTGGGAGTGACCTAAGGGTAGAGTTCAGGACAACCCCCTTCGGGCTAAGTGTGAGTTCAGGGAGTGGCCTAAGGTGCTACGCTCTTTCCCGACAAAGGAGGGGAAGGGACCAAAAGGGGAATATAATAATATATCCCTGCTGAATCCCTTGGAGCTGAAGGACTTACCAAGCAACAAATATCGAACTGGCTAACAGGTTTCCTCAATCCAGCTAATAAATCCAGCTAATCATCCGTGTCAAAATCCCTCTCAGAAAAAGCAGCAGACGCAACAGGCAGTTTCTCATCCATGTTCCTAAAGCAACAGGCAACTTCTATGTTAACTATTGACTCCCCGCTAGGTAACTAACTGTTATTGTAAAAGCTCTCTCTCTGGTTGGAAAGCATCTCTTTAGGATACAATAATAGGAGATTGAATCCTAGGCCACCCCACCCTATCAATTTGACATGGGAAAGAACCAGAATAGCATGTCTACATAGTGTTCAGAACCTAACATCTCATAAGACATTCCCAGATCCAAGAAAGAGAGAACAGCTCACGTCCCGATCAGGGGAAATACAAAATTTGTATAGACTTTACAGCTACGTAGTGGTCGTCTATGTCTAGCTGTGAGGTTGTAACCAAGTTGGCTATTCACGTCCCGATCAGAGGACACACACATACACAGAAAAAAAGAACTACTCCCAACTACCAAATTTCTAACTACCCTACTCAAAACTCCTACCAATATTAGCCACCCAATCTTAGGTTGTGGAGGTTTCCCATGATTCACTCCGGGGGCCGAACACCAAACAACAGAGATTACACCTATCCCATTGATTTACAAGGTGATAACAACTAGTAGTGGGCCAGAGAGCCACCAAGTGGAGGAAACACCTTCTTGTCAGGTTCAGGTACGATTTTCGAAGGGCAGGTACGGTATTATTCAGCGAGGGGAGTCAGGACAATAGTCAAGCAGACGGGTGTCATCAGGACATGGCTTGCTTTGGTAACCTCCCCATTCTACCCTACAGGGGCCGCCGAACCAATGAGCTACAGAGCTGAGCAATCTTAAGAGCAATGGTCAACCTTTTAAGAGCGAAAGCAAATGGTGGTTGACTGATTGATAACGGTTTTACGCTACTAAATACCCATTAAATTACAGACGTGGAGATTTAAAATAAATAATAGTAAAAGAGAAATATCATATTAACGTATAATACAGGAGCTATAAAGCAAATACCCTCTCCCCCTTGACGAGTAAGAATTAACAATACCACCTCTACCCTTGAGCCCCTGATCCCTCCCTTGCCGGAATGAATGGACGGACGGTCACCTTTTTATCGCTTACGCTTTACCTCCTTTTTAAAGGAAGAAGGTTACGCAACAAACAAATATATAGGACCGAATTTTAAAGAATGAACCACGAATTAAAGACATCATTTAGGTTGCTACCTCAATCCACAAATGAACAAAACAATGCTTAAGCCCCAGACGGTCAAACTACAGTATACGCTTGCCCCCCCCCGGCTAGAAGAAAAGGCCGGGGGTTCGCTCGACTTCGCGTGGTCCCTTAGAATGCTTTCACTTTGAACGGCCCAATATAAAAAAGAAGAGATGACCATTCAGTTCAAGACACGTTATACCTTTTTATCTTTATGCATTTTCCATTACTTTAAACTGACTTACCCTTTACTGCCCTCTTTACTGCTTTATGCTCCGATTAAACTCTCAAAACGACAGAAGCTTTTTAACCTTCCCTTGAGCTTGGATGGAAAGAAAGAAGGAAATTGAACCCCTTATCGCTGCTTGCCCCTTGATCCTGGACATACTTGACTAGGAATCGGAAACAATAGCTTTTACACTTTACATTTACCTTCGAACCTCCATATAGCCATACACCTCATCAGAACGGGAAGGAACCCAGATTATTTATACATTACCACAATAAGTCGGGAATACTACAGTACTACGCTTCACCTCTGGTGATTAGTAGACATAGGGGTGAGCTCGTCTTCGTTTCCCGATATTGCTTTTGACTATTTAGAACAAATACAGAGAGAGATACACTACTACCAAGCTTACCATCCACTACTGCTCTATACTGCTGCCTTACTGCCTTAGCGTGGTGACCAAACGGGTAATGCTCTAGCCACGGTTCGGTTAAGCCAGGTACCACTGAGCCCTTGAACCCTTTAATCTTATCGCTATTTATACCTTGAGCCAAAGACCTCCTTGCAACCTTGAAGAGGCCCTTCAACCTTGAGCCTGTACCGCATGAATTGTTACCCTAGAAATTTACCCCACTTACAAAAGCATTTAGCTTCGACCCTTGAGCTTAAATAGCTACTGCCTTCCTCCTTAGGCCGCTTGGCTGCATGGTAATATTGAGACAGGTAGGTGGTTTCATTGATGCATAGTTTGAATAGAGGAAGGTGCTGCATGGTTCAAGAGCTGCCTTCGTTCTCATAGCCGCATAGTCAT
>Ga0233330_1000081_pt1 | contig 11010 bp, 5 predicted proteins | sample GEONDECOMP201_FD_180703 | JGI IMG/M metagenome (GOLD analysis project Ga0233330, IMG submission 180703) | Leaf litter microbial communities from Shasta-Trinity National Forest, California, United States - GEON-DECOMP-201 | ecosystem: Environmental > Terrestrial > Plant litter > Unclassified... | reverse complement strand
TCACACGTTCGTACCTTATTCATAGAGAAGAGCATAGTTTCTGTATAGGAGCAGCAGATTCCCAGGAGGAGGTGCCAAGGCAGCACCCCATAGCGACAAGTCGAAAGAGGTTGGCTCCTCAATAGATTGGTTTGTGGCACGAATGCATGGAGAAATAAGTGTTGTATCGTCTATATTTATTTATAAAACCTATATTTATTTATAAAACGTAGATATGGCGAGGGAGACCCGGTTACAGCAGAGTAAATATAATAGAGGAGTTCGCTTCTGAACTTGCCGCTAAACACTAGATAAGATTATTCACTGGGGGGCTATAGCCTTCAGAGTGGGCCCTATGAACTTGGACTGTTAAGTGAACCGGACTGTTAAGTATCTCTTTATCAGTCGTCCCAGGGCAAGTGAAATGTATAGATGCGAGTATAAATGCGCTAGTATCAGACGAAGTAGAAGGTAATCTTGTTTCTTCTTATTTTTATTTTGAACAAGAATGGACACAACCAACCTGGCAAGCTTCTTCGCTAGAGCTATTAGAGGTAGTTAGTTGTTCTAATTTATTTTCAAATTGCACATTTAAACCCACCAATAAGGAGAGCTTCTGAGGCACATTCTTCTCCTTCCTTCCTCTTCCTATGGGATAGCTTCTGCGGTGGAGAGGTTAGGAGGGTGAGGAAGGGTCGCCATTCTTCCTTATAACTTGCCTCATTAACAGTATTTCTTCCGGGTTGGTGCAGGGGCATCTTTGTGTGGGATTAATCAGGCTCTGTTGGTTCTCCTCTTTCTATTTCATGTTGCAATTCTTCGTCCATCAGGGATTTGCAGGGTTTAGGACGAGGAGAGAGCTAACCAGAAAGTGTACCAGAATTGTCCTTTTTATAGGTAAAAGGCTACTTTATGCTTTGCTTAATTCACTCAATCCGGCCTTAAATTGTCCGTTTTATAGGTAAAAGGCTACTTTTATGTAGCTTATGCCTTACCCAGCTTAGACTCCAGTTGGTTATTAAAACTCCAAGAATGCAGCTTTGTATCCAGTTTATGCAACTAATGTGATGTATGAAATTGGTCGTTTTAGAAGCAAAGGACCACTCTTGCTTGTTAGCTTATTGAGCTTGCTAGGACGTGTTGATAGGACGTGTGGCGAGACCAAAGACACCCACTCGTGAGATAAATAAATCGAGAGATGCTCAAACCCGTGAATGAAAGAACCTGTCGGGGCTCAACGTTGCACCCTTCGTGAGGCGGTAGGTAGCACCCATTCCCACCCCAATTCACCCATTGCAGCCAAGTACACCAAGTATGGCACTTGCTCAGTCCACCAAGTACGCGTAAGGAAACTACCTGTAAAGTACACGTACACCTAGTTAGTTTAACTCAAAGTTGCACTAATTATACCTAGCTAGTATGAAACCTTATTCAAATGATACTTGCATCTTTACGTGGTACTTGCCTGAGAATAAAATAAGAAGTAGTGCCTCTAAATAAATAGTTCTAAGATATGTAAAACCCACATTATTACCACCAGACGACGATATTGAGTTCTCAACGGCCTCAGTTTAAGTCCAGGCGCAACAAAGCAGCTTGTGGGGTTGGGCAACAATATGAGAACTTATCATTATTTGATGTTTTTGATCAATGAAACCTCACCCTCGTACCTCGGATGAGCGCCTCCGGTCCTAGTTGTTAGGGGGTCGAATGACAACATAATATTCTTATTCCAATCGGGGAAATAAAAAGGATTGTTTTCTTTAGTAAAAATGGCATTTCCGGGAGTTTATCTATGATAAAGCTGGGGGGGGGATGCCATTAAGACTAAGAATACTAAGACATTTAGATAAGACATTGATACATGTTGTTGACTTACACGAACATCTCGTAGCCATGCTATCTATTATAGTTGTTTACTAGAAGCCAAGAACCAGGAACAGAAGCTGGAAGTAAGTCTTTTGCCTTGACTTGCCATAACCCTTTAGTTTAAAGAATGGGAACTACTAATAAACTACTTACTGATGCACTAAAGAGAGAGGTAGTCTTATCATTCTATATATAGAGAGAATCACCATTAGATTGAAATAATATAGATAGAACCTTCTCTTTCTTATGCACTTGAATGTATGATAAACACGGTTCGCTAAGAATAAGGAATTCCACATACAAAGACTAAGGCTAGCAGAGCCCCGAGGCAAGTATGGGACTTACTCTCTATGGACTAATCTTGGTTCACTCTCTTTACCTGCACGAACTAGACCTGGAGCCAGCCATAGACCAAAAATAACGTAGTGGAGTTACTCACTCGGATCTACAGAACTTACCTTAACAGCAGCTGATGGAATTTGAATCGGTTCATGAAACCTTAGAAGGGGGATGAGATTATGGAGTGGGTGGGTACCTAATGAATTGAGCCGAGATAGCATGCCTTATCAACCAACTTCATTCGTTAGTAAACTTCCCCATTCATTGCTTTGCTGGTTTAACTTATGGGTTTCTATTAGTGAGGTCATCGGGGGGTGGTCATCCATCACTGCTCAATTGGAATCCGGGATCATAATCATCGTTTAATGGGGATCCAGGATCGGGGTCATGCATCACCGCTCAATGGGGGTATCAGCTCTCGAGATCGTCCAGCCACTACGATAATGGTTATTTGGTTTCGACAATAATGAATGGATCCAATATATAGCGACTTGGACTAAGCAGTAATAAATTATCCTGGTAATGCCACTATGACCAAAATATGATGTCCGTGTTTCTACAATCCCCACATATAGCCTTTATGCATGCTGCTTTCGTTTCTACCCACACTGCTACTTACTGGCCATGCTGTTATGACCCAAACTAATTGACTTATTACTTTTGACTATGCCACTTCAGCTCTCGTTCTGCACTGATCTGGCTTTGCTACTCTTGTTTTAACCCACTAAACAGTTAGCTTTTGGCCAAGCTGCTCTAGGCACTTTTCTCTTTTCTAAGCATCTAACGCTCCCCTCCAATGACTGGCTGTTTGGTGCTCCCTTTACACCAATTGGATTCTGGCTTTTACCGTGTACACATCTCTCCAACGTATGGCTGCTTACTCTTCTACTTTTCACTTCACTTAATATAGAGTTTTTCATTTCATAGCGCCTTCTCATTACCACTTTCCAACCCCGATTATCGGGGGTATAACCTTACCTTCTTAGATAGCCTTCTTAACCAGCAATTCTAATTCACTTTTTTCTGAGTACTTAATTAAGCTGGACCTTTCCATTTCTTTTTTATACCCTTCTTTTCTATTTTGACTTTCCCTTTCCCCATACCTTCCTTTTCAATCCTATCTGCCTATCTGGCTGGACCTGCCTTAACTGCCAACAGTTAAAACCTTAAGTGATTAAGTGATCAATGGGAAAATTAATTCTATGACCATTTTAGCGCGCTTATACATAACCTTCATCCTTATCGGGGGTTGGGCTGATGCTCGAAAGCCAATTGAATGCGGGTTGTTATCCCTCTCCTTCCGTCGGGTTTCAGCCTGTGGGCTCTGTCCGTTGGACCACCGCTCTCCCTCAACTGGAAATAAAAGAAATGAAATCCAATCAATAACTCCTCACTTGGTGTACTCACTTCACTTAGTGTCCTTCCTTGGTGTCAACTTGGCAGACTTGGCTAAAGGCTAAAGGTTCAAAGTGAAGGGCTAAGGTTTAGAGGCAAAAGGCTCAAGGCTTAAATAAAGAGGCTTTCGGAAAAAGGTGAAAGGCCTGGTGGTTAAAGGTTACAGGTTAAAGGCTTATGGCTTCCCGGCATCTGTCTTCTGTTTTCTGAGTGAAGGCTTCAGTTTAAAGGTTCCTGTTGACAGGCTGCTTCCTTCTGTTGTACTTACCTGTTGGACTTGGCAAAAGGTTACAGGTGAAGGTTACAGGTAAAGGGTATCAAAAGAATCAATCCTGCCAATCATAGAGAAAAGTCATGAAATGGAGCGAAGCCCATCCCTCCCTTTGGTCGGACAAATATTCTGATAAAAAACCTTCATTTTAAGTCGCCAAATGGGAAATCCCCTCAACCAGAGGACCCGGAGGGACTCATACTTCTTTTAGTCCGCACACTAAAGCCAGTAATTCTATCACTTTTACATGCCTTAGCTTTCCCTATTAATTTAGGCCTACGTTGCAGCAGCCTTAAAGCACCTCGTTTATTTCAAATCTCTTCCACCAGCCTTCTTTTTCAACTCCAAAGCCTCCAGATAAGTTTATCTAGTAGCCACATCGAAGGGAATCTGTTTCCTTTTTAGGGGCTTTTTACGGATTTACCACTTTTACTTCTTACAAAACTACTGCTATTCCTTCATATTAAGGAATCTCTCATATACCCCCCCAAGTTCGTCTCAGCTCATTTTTATTTAACAACTTGGGGGTTATTCATACATCCTGATACACCTTTTATTTTAAACCATATCCTCCCTTCATACCTATGCATTATTTAGGAAGAGTCTCCGCTATCATTTCATTTTTTAGGAATGTCCCATCCTACTTAATGTCCAGCAAATCACACACATACACATGCCTTACACAATAAACACTTTCTTTCTCAAATCTTCGTTCAGACACACTTTCCTTCGAGGGAGGCACTAATCCTGTTTAACCCTTCCAACTGCGGTCTGAAGCCACAGAATTGACCAATGCGTCTTTTCTTTTAAATCATTCACTTCCTTGCCCTCCCTTGCCCTCCCTTCGGTCAAGCAAGTATACCTTTGGTCAAGCAAGCCTTTCCTTCTTTATTCTTTTTTTCTTACTCCATTTGTTCACCCCAGTACCTCTCAAGCAGCAGTCTGAGGTTACACTCAGGGGATCCATTGCCTCCATATTCAAGTCGTGTTTCTTAGTTCCTCCAAAGCCTTTTTTGCGGTTTATTCTTGGGGTTTTGCAGGCTAGTCTATCTTTGCCTTAAACTTTGAAGTGTCAGATAAATAACAATAGCTCGTAGTTCTGGGGTGGCTCGCAAACTCAACAGAATCCCGCCCCTTCCTCGAGCCATACCATAATCATCTTTGTTTTTTTCTCCGCAAGAAAGGACTCCGTCTCAGTCTCAGCAAAATGCGACTCCTTCTGGTATCAGTCACATTTTTTGCGTTGGTTCTCAGTCCAATTCCTGCAACACTGGATTTTTGGAGCGGAGCATCTAGTTCTCAGTCAGTCCAATTCCTGCAACACTGGATTTTTGGAGCGGAGCATCTAGTTCTCAGTCTGTTTACTGCAACTTCTCTTACCTTTTAACTGCATGAATGACGCTACCCAATGCATTTTTTAGCCTTGATTAAACCTGTGAAACTCAACAGATGCTTTATAACCTTCCGTGGATAGATATACAATCCGGGATCCTTCCACATAGTCTGGGCTAAGCACTAACTTTTAATTTCTTATAATGTAGCATAAATCAATTGGGCAGGGTACTTCAGGGACGGTTCCGGTGAGGTCTTAGAAGGTACGGTCTTTTCCAGTGAGATCCAGTTAGTTACGGCCCATATTGCATGTTGACGGACGCTACCGCTAAGGGGAAGAAGAGATGGATCGACACAGCTTGCCCCTGATCGCTATCGCTTTATGGTGGCTTATCGCTATTGCTTGACCCTTTCTTGATGGTTGCTACTGAGCTTACAGAGCGGGCTCCACTTAACGGAACCAGATTTATCATAGAACCTGCCCCATGACCATGCCCCCATGATCTTGGTTGGAGCAATAACGAACGCTTGACCTTAGAGCTTGCTTTAATTGATACCTTCATGGGTAGAGCCCATATAAAGATATAGTGGCTGGTGACTTATAAGAGCGTAGCATACTGGATAAGAGCGTAGCGGGCAGAGAAACCACAACAGAGCAAATGAAGAGCGAGAGTTTCCATGTACATATGGACTTAATGGGATATTATGAGCTTTTAATAGGGTTATCTATACTAGGAATCTTAGCTTTTTAAAAATAGAACTTTCTTTTAGAGTTGGAGTGAAGACCTTGGCTTGACGGAACATAGTTTCTCTCATATCCTTCCCCCTTGGTGAGCCCAGAGCTATACTGGCTTTACTTATATGAGCGTAGCAGGCAGAACTATCAACCAAGAAAGAAATAAAGGGCCTTTTGAGGAATGATCCCGATAGACAGACGAGTGAATACATTGTGCGAGTGCGAGCAATAGCCCAGTGGGTAGATATAAAATCTGTCTATTCTGGTACGGTAAGGTCTAATATAGTAGGTCCAGGTTAGGTGGTACGCGTTATCAGGTACGGTCAGGTCAGGTACGGGCGGCATCAAATCAGGTTAATCACACCCAGAAATAATCACAACCAGATATAATAGTTAGGACCAGACCGGGTTTCATAAGGACATTGCCTTGCTCTGGCACCGACAGGGGGGTTGATCGTTTCGCTTGCCCATTAGGAAGGATAGCCCTATTGCTTAGATCATACGCAACCCACCCCCAGATCGCTTGCTCCATGAAGGTTGTAGCCCTATTGCTTCATCCATCCGTCAAAAGAAAGAAAAAAAAAAGTCCATTTTACCTGGCCGAAAAGGAGCGTGTCCAGTTAGGCCCGGGATGGAACGGGAGTTGAAAGAAAGGGAAATGGCTTGGTCACCTTCCCATGATCTCCGGAGGCCAAACAACGCGAGTAAGCTATTGTCCTATGCCTCGTTCAGTGGCGGTTTCTATTTCTAATTTTTTGAATGGGAATTAAAGCTGGGTCCTACAGAGGAACAACTCCGAAGATCCTGGAGGGCATATGGTGATATATTTGTGATTTTGACACTGCCTTCAATGCATACTTAAAATGTACTTTAGGACAACATGGCAAGAGAGGATAGGTTGGTAGTAAACATTTGCTTTTTAATTCAAAGCATGTCATAGTGCATGTCATAGTTGTGGATGTTCAATCTATCATCATTACAAGTAGGGTTATATGTTATATGCCTATGATCGTCAACGACCAGATAAAAGATGAAATGCAACTCCCCCAAAACTCCATAGCAATAGACAAGGCTAGAGCCTTTCTTGTGTAAGCATGAATGTTCATGGCATTTTGTGTGGCGTTGAATGCAACTAACAAGCTCTTTATAGTCATGGGGTGGTGGATCAAATGCAAATATTTTTGTTGTATGAAAGAGGTTGTGAAGATCCAAGATTTGGATTGCAGGGTTTCTTCGATGGATTTCTTAAGGGTTCCAACCAATGACAGACATATTTATTGAAGAAATATTTAGTAGCTTCAACCTCAGCCAAGTTCTCCCAATTGAGTGTGTCATAAATGGTGCATTTTGCAGTGTGTTCGAGCTATTATGGAAATAAAGCATGTTATAATCATAGTAATACATGTAGAATAAGGAGCTTTGATCTTACTAATACTAAGTACGGGTAATATGAGTAATAAACAGGTTCTAATCCTGGATCAATACAGCTTCATTATGCTTATTCACAGCACTAGTAGTAAAGTAATTGCATTGTCAATACGTATCATCCAGCTGCCTTCACAAGCCATATAAGGGATAAACTTCTTTCGGACAATAGCGGGGACAAAGACCAACATCTCCTGGTTAGTACCAAAAATCGTTCTAGTTACAAGATGAGCAAAATTATTGTTAGGGGTAAACCAACCATCCAACCAGCTCTCAAACGGGTGCTATTCTAAATGCTGCTACTATATATGCCTTCGCTGCTGCTCCTACCCTACCTGGAACTAGAACTGGCGGTTTTCGATCTGTCTCCGCTACTTAGTGAACTAAAACATCAAACAATGAACTGTAAAAAGAAACAATCAAAAAGTACGAATTGAACAGCATCAATCATCAAGTATCAATCAAAAATAAAGAAGAAAAAAGAAAACTGTTCATAGTCACTGAAACGGAAACAATAGCGTATGCCCCAGCTCCCCTTTGTTCAATTAATGGGAATAAACATGCCCCTTTTTGTTCAAGCTTCACCACCATCAGCTAAGGCGGTTGATCTTGATCCAATTGAAGTTCCTATTGCTCAGCGGGTTGAAGCACCTGTCAAAGAACCAATTGCTCATGAACCAGAATCCATTGATCCAGAAAAAGACCATGAGCGAGTAGTTGATCCCACAGAAACAGAAGCTAAGTCAAAGACAGGGCCTGTAGTTTCACTGATTGAGGTTTAGTAAGCTGCGGAATCTGCTTGAACTTCAATTGGAACTTACATATGGATCCCGATAGCTTGCTTGGTTAAGTAACGAACCTTGGCCTTATTTTTATATTCAATTTTTGTACTAAGTATGATAGCAAGGTGTGAGCAGAGATCAGAATGCATACACGTAGGTTTGATAACGTTGAGAGATGCGGTTATAACAATACGATAGTTACATGCACATTTAGAGTTTACCCTAGTAAAGTTGCTTCGTCAATACCTGTCATCAAGTACCCCAACCAATTTATTAACTCTATTCCAACGCGGGGATGGATGTTTCTTTGCTACTTGAACCAAGGGCATTGGATTTGGATCTTTATCTGTATGTAAATAGCTTCGGAACCATAACTTCAACTGGATCCATGGGATAAAGAACTGCGCGAAGGGAAGCTGGGGGCTATTGATCTGCTGTAGTGCCCGTAAATGGATCTGCCTTCTTCACTGCTGCTAATGATGCTTCTATCTTAGCGACTTGTGGTATAGGTGGTGCTTATAGCTCAGATGCTTACTCAGGTGAAACTATATAAGCTTCTCATGTGTTTTGGCCCTTATCTGTAACTGGATCTAGGGATGCTCGTTCTGGAATAGGCTCCGCTCCTTCCTTTGCACCGGAATATGTCTTGATCTCAATCAACAGGGTAACTACTTGGTTATGAATCGATGAAATAAACTACTGAATCGACTGGAGGATCTGAAACTGGCTATGCTCTAGCTGGAAGGTATGCTGCTTCATCAACGGCTTAACCATTTAAAGGGGCTTCATCGGCATAATCTTCACCTCGATCTCTAAAATAAGACTAATAACAACTTGAAACTTATAATAATAGGTAATAGGCACTAGGGACCACCACTGCTGAGATGGACGGCTTTGTCCAGCTATGGTAGTAACGGATGCTTCCACAAGTGCTATCTTAGCTGCTTGCTGGTTTACTTCTAAAATATAGGCGGGCAAGCTCTCGATCTCAAACAGGATATTGCTTTCCAAAACCCAAATAAAGAAAAACCCATTATTGATTGCTCACCAGATTGTCCCCTACCTCATTGAAAAGAAGAAAAATATAAATAAAGAAAGAAATGATAGCGCTTACCAATTCAAAGGAAGGAGGAAAAATGAAAGTTTTTAACTAATTGAAAGAGTCTCCCTGCAATGATAGTGCTTACCAATTGGAGAAGGCAGTCTTGAACGAAACTAGAAGTCCTCGCGGAGGAGGTTATATTGTTTACGTAATTGAAAGGGAGTTATTATAAAGAAGGGGTAAAATAAGCCCGAAAGGCCTAACGGGAGGTCATCACCCCAATTTAAACGGACCAATTATCACTGCGCGGGATACTATAATATATCCTAAATCGCTATAAGGTAAGGGAAAACTATCTAGGGATATAGATAGATAATAAATAAATTTATAGGTATATCCAAAAAGGCCAGATCTTATAAGGAAAGTAAGTGCCCTAATATATATAAAGGAAAGTGCCATAAATAAATTGGGTTACCCGAACCAAACCTAGCTCTTAAACCTTTACGAGTAATTATACCACACTGAACGCTCCGTCACTGACTTGTACGAGTCCTACTCCCCTCTCCCTCTTAGTAAGGGATGGCTCGCTACGCTCAACAGAATCCCATCCCTTCTCCCTTTCAACCTTCTCCTTTGCTTCGATGTTAAAGCAAGCAAACATGGTAATTCAATAATTTGAGAAAGAAAGTTGATAAGTCAGGGTAAGATTGTCCGGTCTAATACCTCGTATCACTCACATTACGCTAGCTCACCAACAAGGTAGCCGTAGGGGAATCTGCGGCTGGATCGACGGGTTCAAGCTAAGTAACTGGTTCTTCAATGGCTGGATCTTGAACTGGACGAAGGGAAGCTGGAACTGGGATAGGAAGAGGATATGCTAGTAGAAAGTAAGCTGATGCTAGTGGAAAGTAAGCTGGAACTGGCAACTCGATCCGACCTTAAAGCCAATACGAGGAGATCTTCCTAAAGCCGAGTAAATCCTACTACTTTATTTAGACGCGCTTACAATTCAGTACTTGCTACATACTTTCAAAAGAACTAAGCTCATACTCGCGACCATACCAGGAGTTATGCACAAAACAAAAGACAGTCAAAGATACTGATTCAGTCTCAAATCCCATTCAAATTCAGAGAGTACACCACTAAAAGAGGAATCAAGTACTTACTCCTCAAAACGAGGGAAGAAGCTGCTCCCATATCAAGGAAAGAGCTACTTTCGTTCTCTTATTAAAGTTCTATGATCTGCCCTCCTTTTATCGGTACCCGGAAAGGATAAATCGGTTGGTGCTTTCAGGATGATTCGAGTCGATCTTCCCAAAGCCGAGGGAAAGATTGATCTCCTTCTATATCCAGTTCCTAGTCCATCGAGCCAACACAGAACACTAAAGGGCAGAACTGCTACTTGTTCTAAAAACAGGAATAGGAATAAATAATAAGAAGCAGTTATAGTAAAGAAAGTAATTGCAGGCATAATAGGAAGCAAGCTCGCTCTTCTGACTTCTCTTATCTTATGCTCTATTTCATAGCCTTATCTTCTATTTCATAGCCTTATGCTTAAAAGGACACACAGAGTACTGGGAGGGAAAAGCTGCTTAGGCTAGTCATTGGTTCAGGCCAACCATTAACTGGTGGAGGAAATCCATTAACCGGTTTAGCAAAAACACCAGTTACTGCTATTGAGAGGTGTTGGCTAGTCACTGGTTTACCACACTAGCTAACGTGAGGACGGGTCGATCGGTGGCTTGCTCGGGTAGCTCTTAGGTGGTTCTGAGCGGTTGTCTGTTGGTATGGGGACTTATCTAGGCCCTATCTTTTTTGTCCAGTCTCCCGTAGTGCTTCC
>Ga0233330_1000079_pt1 | contig 11418 bp, 7 predicted proteins | sample GEONDECOMP201_FD_180703 | JGI IMG/M metagenome (GOLD analysis project Ga0233330, IMG submission 180703) | Leaf litter microbial communities from Shasta-Trinity National Forest, California, United States - GEON-DECOMP-201 | ecosystem: Environmental > Terrestrial > Plant litter > Unclassified... | reverse complement strand
AAATTGCTACATGGTAGCTAGGAAGAATTGATTTTCCATATGTTTCACACTTGTCGCTGGGTGGGAGATCAATGGCTTTTAGGCTGAGCGGGGCCCTGGAGGATTACTGGCTGGCAGGCTGGGAAAAAAGAACCCGGCTGGTCCAACAAAGAAAGAATAACCACCGGCGCGCTTACTTACGTGCTTCCTTCCAAGCTATATTTTGCCGTTTGCTTAGAGGCAGGCGTTGTCCACGATGTACTCACAGTGTTTGTTATTGAGTGTTACCTGTCAGTTTAATGAGATATCTGCGCAATGGATGTATTGGGAGGGTGAACAGCAGGTGTTTTATCTTTCTGGACAAACTGTTGTTTCCAGACCTGTGTTATGTTGGGTGCTCTGGGTATGGGGAAACTCTTTTCGGGTCTGTTGTTTAATGGGGCAGCGTGTAAACGGGTATCATATGATGATAGACTTATCCTCTCGGCCAGTTTTTATGTGGGATTTATCTCTTGTCTGTAGTTCCCCGTGGTTGATAACATACATGGGGAACTACTTATTATCTCTTTCGGGTATGGAGGAACTAACTACTATTATTATGGTCTTTCCCTTTTGGGTTTGGTAACTTGGCTCTCTCTCGTCTGTTGGCAACTTGAACTCAAATTATTTTTATCGTGGCAACTTTGCATGGGTGGAAGAATGTGGGGAATGTATGCTACCACTGAGGATGTTTTGTAAGATCTGTTCTACCAAAACATTGTGCCTGCTCCTAAGGGTAGTGCTGAAGATGGTATATAAGTGAATCTATTCAATTTAGGTTCCCTTTAGGTGCGGTAAATATGAGTATATATAATAGAATCCATTTTATTTCCCCTCACATCCCTTATTGGAAATAAATATATCTGTTGGCTGTCGTTCGCCCAGGTAACTGCCCTTCTCGGCAGATGTTGCCTGTTGGGGCGCCCCCTTTTTACTAGGGCTGGTGCAGATTGAATGGGAAGTGTACATCTGTGTACCGAAAGCGAATTGGAAAAATAATATAATGCACGTGCGTAGCTCTTTCCCGACAAAGGAGGGGAAGGAATGAATTGAGGAAAAAAAATTGTTAAGCCCAAAAGAAAAATATAGGCTCCCTCCCCTGGCTCTTTACTGGTGGGGGCTTGCTTGCCTTCGTGGTCCCTAACCTCGTTTTATCTTCTGCTCCCTTGTCCGTAAGACTGCTTATATGGCAGGGGGATCCGGGCATCTATCAACAGTCATAATCTCTGATGTAACTCATCTGAACCCAATACTAGCTGATATTGTGATATCCTGAGTTTCAACAGAAGATGCTTGTTATATACGTCTAATATGACCCCCAAGTGTTTGTGTATGTGAGGTGGTTACCAATACGAGTTATTTATTCAACGGGGCTATGCGCAGTGAACGAACAGGTGCTACCCAGAGGTGCTACCCAAAGGTGAGCTATACCATCCCATTCCGTTCCCACCAAACGACGATGAGAGAAAGCCTAAGTATTTTTTATTTATTTTTGCAAGAGGAAAGAGTCCTTACCAAAAGACCAGATCGAGTGCAACATCACGCAATAAATATATAAAAATAGAGGTTTCCCATACCCCCTCACAAACTGAACGGTACGAAACAACGGAATGTTACTACCTGCATGCACTAAACTAATGGTATGAAGGAACAATGACATGTTACTAACTGGGCTGGATGCAATGACGATGTGTTACTTACGCTGATTTTGAAAAGGTTCTTTCCTGGTGACAAAATGACTTAAAAGCACGCTCGACTGATAAGGAGAGGTTATTTTAGTAACAAAGCTGGGCGTCTCCATACAATCAAAAGAGTTGAACCTGACCCAATGAGGGTGGCAAATTGACTAACGAAACTGGGCGTCTCCAGATGATAGAAAGGTTTGAACGTGGCCCAATGAAGGTGGGAAATTGACTAACACTACTGGGCGTCTCCTTTAGAGAGAAAGGGGGTTGCCCTATTGGAGCTGGGAGATTTAGTAACAAATATGGGCGTCTCCTTTAGAGAGATAGTTCGTTCGAACGTGGCTTATTCCTCCTGCGTTCACTTGGTCCATTCGGTCAGAGATATGGGAATTTCAATGTATTTTTAAGGAGAAACAGCTATCGGATAATCCTCTACATTCCCATAATAGGCTGCAATCGGAAAATCCCCGTACAGCTATGAGAAGTGTTTCCTGAGCTTTAGATCTTGCGCAAACTGAGAAATCTCTATTGATTTACTTACTTGATTATTACTTTAAAGATTTGAAACCCGACTGCGGCTTAACGACGCTCAGATCGACAAGAGCACCAATTGATTTATAGATTGATAGATGGCCTACCAGGTTGGGCGCAGGCACACCTTTGGTCGGAAAAGACTGAAAAACTCATATAATGCGGTTTTTATAATGCAAAACCTCGTATTTTTGCGGTCGTAGACTTGTACACAAGCCCAAGCCCACCAAGCCTCACCTACCTCAGGGAGGGGATAACCAGAAACCAGATAAGCCACCCTAGCCTACCACACTAAGCCTAACCTACGATATACTCACTCGGGTAGGGGGAGGGTTTACATTCACAAAAACTAGGCATTCTGTATGTTACTTAAACTTATTATGCTGGGGATGTTCGTTCAACTGATGATGCCGGGGATTCTGATACTGCTTTTGCTGCCTTTGCTGGGCTTCCTTTTGCTTCTGGTAATTATGTTGGTTGGATTGCTCCTTCAACTGATGGAAATAATTCCATTGAAACAAGTGTTAGAACTACTTTCGCCGGTTCGGCTGGTGCTTATGAAAATGATCTTTAGAATCCTTCAATTGATGTTGTTGGTTCAACTGGTTATGCTATAAATTACGATACTGGTGCTTATTAAGCTGGCGCTGCTTATGGGGCCGCTGGTTGTAATGCTGCTAATAATTATGCTTCTACTGGTTAGGCTTTGGCTTGTGTTGGTCGTTCTGCTGTTGGAAATGATGCTCGTTCAACTGATCCTGGGGATATCGCTCCTTCAACAGCTTATGGAAATGCTCTGGAAACTGCTACGGGAACTTAGGCTGGGAATAATTATGCTAGTGCTGCTGGTTCTAATGAAGCTTGTGGGATACTTTTGGAATGCTCGGAATTAGAACGATAATATAAATCTGGTTAGGCTGCTGCTTTAAATGATACTGGTAATTGTGCTTGTGCTGCTCGGGATGCTGGTTATGATCCAAATCTTCTGCTTTGAATTCAGGTTCTACTGGTTATGCTGAGACCGGTATTGATAGTCATAGTGCCCAGTTAAATAACATATAAGTAAAGGTAGGCAACAAAGAGTCTTGGGCGTGACCATTAAATAAAAGTGACTCAGTGGAAGTTCGCGGATTAAGAAAGCACTTCTTCTCCTGGGTGGGTCGTGCTTCATATTGTATATGTAATAACAAAATGAAAAAATAAAATGAATAAGTCTATGTAGTAAACCCCGATCAGCCTGTAAAGTAATGGCATTATGTATTCTGGGCTCCTAAGGAACCTACCAGGTTGGGGACTAAAAGGTCGGTTCAAGTGAATCCGAAAAAGCATATGCTCGTACTGATATTAATCCTTGTGCTGCTGGAAATAATACTGCCGAGTCCGAGGGCAATGCTGCCGGTTCAAATGATGATGCTGGGAATTAGGCTGGGACTGCTGCTAGTTATGCTCCGGGAATTATGCCAATTGAATGCCCGCCCATGCCCGTTTACGAATAACTGTTTCCCAATGATGCTGTATTATCCGTGAATGTATAACTGAGGCTGGAAATAATGCTAGGGCTATCCTGGAAATAAAATTATGCCAGTTACAACGTTGCTCATGGCCCTTTCTCTACTTCTTCTCTCATCTATTGGATCATTTGTATTTTCGTCGGTGCAAGAGGGACGGTAAAAAAAGTATTTATACTACCCGTTTCTCTCTTTTTTCTGCCTGAGCTTAGAGCTTACAGTATGTCCAGTCCACCTATACGGCACTATATCTGATATACCACCAGGAGGGCTAGAGTCAGTCATTGCCAACCAGTCATTGCCAGTCAGAGCCAGAAGGCCAATAGCCATACATATCCCATGCTTGCCTCGAGAGATAGATATTGATTGATTGGATTGCCAACATCTACAGAGCGGGGTGGGACTACGGACGGAGGATGTAGCAGTGTGAGGTGCGCCAATTGATGAAAAAAATCTTATTCGCTTGTCGATTTATTAAGCTGCTGGCCGGTAGTGACCATAAGTAGGTGTTGGCTGCGAAGGTGTACGGAGATCTAAAATGAGATATCACGTTCGTTGCTAGCTGGTTGTGAAGTGACCGTGTGGCAGAAAAGGTTACAGAAAGCGTAATAGAGGATTGGTTCCAGAAGGCCAGTAAGAAAAGAAAGCATTGGGTATAATTATGAATAAACCCAGTTTTGCATTACCAGTCGGTTGCCGCAGGGAGCATGCCCGCCTCACATGCATTCATTCTCAAACACTATGAAACGAATGGTGCTACTGCATCATTATACATATATAGGGAGCGGCTACTTACTATATAAGTAAGATAGATAAATAAGGCGAACATAATCATCAGAAGGATTTCCCAAGTACATGGCTCTGCAACAAGATGAGGACCGGTTCTTCCACGGCGAGCAGGTATCTAAGTGTTTAAAATAAATAAAAAGACTTAATTATCCACATTGATGGACCAGCAATAGTAAGTAGAGGTAACTATAGTAGTAGATTCATAGGTAGTAAAGATAGCATTTATATAGAAGAGATATATCCATTCTCCCAGCCCATCCACCAGCGAGCTAGCCTAGCTGGGCCATACCTAGCCAACAATAGTGTGAACGTTGTCAAATGTCATTATTTCATATTATTAATCGTAAGGGCAAGGGGGGAATGGTAGACCCAACATCTATATAAGTTGTTTCCGTGGAGAGTCTCGTCCATGTGGATTCTTTAAGCTTTATAGACAGAACTACTACTAGACAAGAAGCCCTAGAGTTGCCTATATAATAGTAGTCTATTGAAGCTTCAGAGAGTAAGATATTTTACCTACTTTTATTAGTGCACTTTGATCCGTGTGAAGACCATATCTTAAGCTATGTAGACAGAACTACAAGACTTTGTACTACATAGCCTACAAATCTCACTATCTAGCAGCCTAAGAGTGGAAAGCCTTAAAGAGACAAGAGCCCTAGTCTGTAGTATTAGTAAGCCCTATTGCTGATGGACACTTTCTCATTTAGGTACTAGCCCTAGTCCAAGCACTTAGCCAGTATTGCTGCCTTGGTTTAGCCTTAATAAAAAAGCTTATTATTATTTTAGTCCTGCCTGGAGCCCCCCCCATGGACTACTATAGGTTCTGTTCAAGAAGTGATATGCCACCTTTATCTGGATAAGCTACGTGAGCACTTCTCTTATCCGAGCCACCTTTTGTTACTTAAATTAACATCATCTGGATAGGTGTAAGATAGGAGAGCCTCATTTAACATGCCCTATATAAGCGCCAAGAGGGCATTTACAGGAAGGAGGTGGTCGCCGATAAACAGTCTCTCATTCGCAGCAGATAATTAACAATTGGGTGACACATAAAAGAAGGCTGAGTAGCCCAGCTATGATTGGCATCAAGTGGATCGAAACCTTACATCGAGTTATTACTCTTGGCATTGAGTGATTGAACGTGGCATTTCCCACTTGACATGGGTAAGCATATATTATATCTAAACCTCCCAGGATTTCCTACCGGCATCTACACCTCCCTTGATTGAGTAGCGGAAAAGAGTCCTGGCATAGGCAGGGTGTTTGTAAATGAGGCGTATGATCCATCACAGGTGCCCTATAAGTAATGCATCAATCGATAAATGGATAACATTTCCCTCCCTTATTTTTGTAGCGTTAGAGATATAACTAGAGTTCGAGGAATAGATGGAGGTTTGAGGTTAAAGGGGTATAGGTACGGCTGCTGCTATGGGGAATGCTTGGAACTGACTGGGGCTATCGGACTGTGGCTAAACAAGTGAATCGTAACCTACCACCTCTCCTGGGGGTATATTTATCCAACAGGTGGTGTGGTAACGTATAACTCCTTCCTTGCTGTTCACGTCAAACTGGTAACACACATGGGATCACCATAACCTCATTCCTGGGATGGGGGATTCATAACAGGTCACGTCGAACTCCATCCTGGTCACGGGCTCTTGGGAATGCCCCTAACTGACTCACCTGACTCACTAACTGGGCACGTGTTATCAATAACAGGTAACGAAATTAGAACCGCCTCCTTCCTGTGCATGTCGAACTGGTAACGGTGTATCTAGAATGGATAACACACTAGGATAACTGCGCTACCTCTCTATTATTGTTCCCGTGGGATCCGTTAAGTGCAAGGGGAAAAGTGAAAGGGGGGGGCTAGGTAATGTGTTATTGGGTAATCATTATTGGGTAATGTTTAATGTGGGAAACCAGCAAGCAGCACACCTTCGCATACAACATCATCTGGACGCTCTGTTGACAAATATCGGGAAGCAGCATCATATACCGGCCAGCAACACACATCATAACCTTCTCTCTCCATCGAGACACCTTCGGCAGAAAACACCTCTGTAAACATTACGAGTAAGGATAAGAACCCGGTAAGGAGAATAAAATAACCCGGGAAGGAGCATTATATTTATTTATCTAGCGGATGGGGCTTGAGGAATGTTTCCAGAAAGCGTAATAGCGGATTGGTAATAGAAGGCCGAATGGTGGGGAAGAACATAAAACCGGAATGGGATGGGTACTGAAAGCATAATACATAGCATAATGGGATAGGTAGAAGGAATGTGGATTGGTTCCCGAAAGGTTCCTCATTCTTTTTCTGCTCCCCGGCTTGTAAACAGACGATAAAATAGAGAAGGTCGACGAGTCAGCGTAAGGCAAACAATACGCCCAGTACACATATGGCACCCGCCCAGTCCAACAAGTCACATGCAAGTGCACCTCCATAAAGGCCACCCGGTATGCGTAAGGAAGGAACCTGTAAAGTTCACATACAACAAGTACACCCCAAGTCCAGCTAAGGAACCTGCCAAGTCTCCACGTAGATAAAACCAGCCCCATCCCTCCAGCCTTGGGAACCTCATCCTCATCCCTCATCCTTTGAAAACCTCTACTACCTCTTTCTTCCTATAGCTAAATATATATATATGTTAAATCCATAATACCCCATACCAAGTGTGTGTGTAGGTGCACGGATACTTATTGAATTCTTAAATGCTGGCCGGAAAGGAGCGGCCCGGTGGCGACGGAAGTGAAGGAAGTCGTGTTAGTGAGGTCACCGAAGTCCGTAGATTCATTTCCATGGACACTTGCTTAGTCCCTCATACAGTAAGTTTCAACATTTCTTTTTGTACAAAAGCTTTAAGTTAATTGCCGAGAGACAGTTGTAATTGTAAATACATAGAGCCAGGAGTACTTGTCGGTAGTACTTGCTGATCATTGCCGGAAGGTCATTTCCACTCATAGTCGATCATAGCCGATAGCCACTAGTTGATCCAAGATTTTATGCAGCTGATACCAGGAGTAGTCAATTTATTCGTGTAATTGAATCCATGTTTACTGTTATGCCTTCTGTGTGAACCAATAGCCCACATTAGCTTTAGCTCACACTATCAAGGCGAAGCCTTCACATTAACAATTATAACTAATCAAACTATGAAACTCAGTGTAGTTGTTTGTTGCAATGAGTAGTTCACAATCTGAGTTCTAATTAGCAGTAGTTAATTCCGCTGTGTAGTTCGACCCATTGCAATGAGTTCATAAGCTTCCGTTCTAACAAAGACTATTTTACTATAGGCTTACTAAAACAATCTATGAATTCTAATGTGTCCCAGTAACGTAAGTAAGGTACTACCATAGTTTCCATTCTTTAAAAAAGAGAAAGAGAGTAGTAAATGTATTGAAAGCCGAGTTCAAGCCTTAAATCTCTATACAGATCTATATACATGAATCTATATTATTTAACCCTTACCACCGATATATTTTTTTTTATCAACGGCCTCAGGTTCGGTCGGAACAGGCACAAAGTGTGGTTGGACAATTTCAATGGGAGAAAAAGAAACACCCATTCCATAAAGATGCACCCAGTTGAATCCATGTTAGTTGGTGTTGGGGAGAGGACCACCATATTTTCAAACCTTCTTGTTTTAGGGTTCCAAACCAGGAGGGATAGGGTGCAGAACAAAAAGAAAGTTTAGCTAAGATGGGTGGGGGTGAAGCTCTGGCCCCTGTGTATGGAACTACTTATCACTACTAGATAGTAGAGAAGTTACCCCATATCAATCTGAAGTTGGAAATAGAATACCCGGTATTTTGAAATAGAATCCCACCCGGGCAACAGGATATAGGAAGAAGATAACTTACAGCCCTCTCTATTGGGTATGGGTAGTCCAGTTCAATTGGCTTTCACTTTATTCGCCATTATTTGTTGAGTAAGATCGCATTTTTATGGGGTCCAAGGAATCGTAAAATGGATTTTTTATAATAAAGTATAAGAATGCCTTTTCTTTGAGTTTACCTAGGGGCAGGATGTCGTTGATTGAGGCTCGACAAAATAAACCCAGGCTTGACGAATTAACTATGCAACGTGTTTAAAATACCTCACAGGGAAGATGCACTAGATGAGCCAATCATGCAAGTCAGAAGGAACCTGCAAAGTCCACGTGGCTCACTAAGTATGGTATGGAAACAGGGTCGGGGCGTTGCAGGACGGACACAAGGCTTTTATTTCCTTCTGGCATTGAGAAGGCCCGATGCCCCATAAGTAGCCCAAAGTTAGGAGGGGATATCACGGATATAAGGAGAGCTCCCGTTCGGGTCGAAAAAGAATGGATGAAAGGCGCGTATTTTTAGGTGATTTATTAGGCAATCCAATAGTTGAACAGAGGCTTTTAGGAAGATTAGGCAATAGGGATAAGCCTAATCAAAATATAAGTGATAGATGGGATAAGCCGCAGTAATATCAGCTGAGTAAGCCCTAAAATAGAATATAATAAAGCCTTATACTAGGGGAGAATCTAGCCATAATAAGACGAAGGGAGGCAAGGCAACTGCCCAAGGAGAGTGGGTAACTCTAGTAAACAACTAAAGGGCTAATTATTCGATGCATACTAAGTTAAGTAAGTAATAATTAAATTCTATGCTTGCTCTTCTTAAGGAATTCCTAATTATTCCATCCATTCTACTCTACGTTGGATTAAGGAATCGACGATAGCGGCTCTTTTAGGATAGGGCCCTTCGATTCATTCTTTCGTGATTTATTTTCATTCGATTTCCGTTGGGCAGCTACCATCGTTCGATCGTTATTTGCTTACAGAGTTACTGGATGATAAAAAAAAAGATATAAATAACCGCGGGTAGGTTCTTTGTCCTTTCGTTTCACCGTGCGCTGTAGGTATACCCGTGTATGCACTCCCTCCCTCCTCTTCCGTCTGACCACCTCCTTCTGTTATACTTGGTTAGGCCTCTGGTGACTGCCTCTATCCCCCTCCCTGGTGTAGCTCAGTTCTAGCGTCATAAAAGTAGGTGGACTGGGCAGACTTGGCGTGTGCCTTATGCGGACTGGGCTTGGCAGACTGTGAGCTCTATACTTCTGTTGACTGGTTAAGCCCTCCTTATCTGAATGTCTCTTAAAAACCACATTCAGTTAAGTTTTGTACTAGATAGGATCGCGTGGGTTAGCCACACCCACACGAAATGGTCCTATAATAGAGAAGATAGGGAGTTGAATCACATATAAACCGAGGAGCAAAAGCTCAACCAGACCCCCACCCAATAAAGACTTAATTTGCTATTGAAAAAGAAGAAAGAAATAAGAACTTATTATAAGAGCGCGAAAACGCTTATTCTTGTTGTGTCCATTATTTTTTATAAATAAAAAAGAGCTTAGCGTAAGCTAACTATTAGTAGTGCCATTTGAAATGAGACTGATAACTTATGTTAAACTTGTTGTTCTCTTAGCTGAGCTAAGCAGTTCAGTTCGTTCTGAGCTTTAGCGAACGAAGCATAGTTCAATCAATCTCTTGCCGTTGTTCTATATGAATGCAGGAATAACAAATGAGAAACAGATCTAGTAGAGTGCTACCAGCTGGGTTGATATCTTATCCCGACCTACAAAGAGAAGCTTTGCGCAAGGGTCCAACCCATGATGTGATAACGTGGAAGTAGTGGCTAGAAATAGAGTATAGGCTATTGCGTTAGGCAATAAAATATATGGGCTTTATTGTTTATACTTTCCGGGAGTAGCGCAGACAGGTTATGTATTTGAGAGGGGTGGCCCAAATAACTTATTTGGGTGGGGGGGCTTCATCGGCTATATAAAAAACCCACATCACCACTGGACAAGAGGAAGGATATGGAAACCCCACGTTACCAACAGAAAACAAGCAAAGTAACTCCACGATGAATGAGTCACCTTCAACACAGGTCACACCTAACATGGTATTGTACGGGTGAGTTAGGTTACACGTTGAGTACTCATAGATGGATACACGTAAAGCTACACTACAGCTACACATACTGCATACACACACAAAGATACATACAAATCTTTACAGATGAAAACACAAGACTACAGTATGCCTAGCGCGTTATGGAAATGGATTCAATGTGGATTTCGATGTTGAGTTCGATGTCGATTTTGATGTGGATTGCTTACTTTTCGTTACTGCTGTTGGCAGGCATCCCAAACTCCACACAAACATTTCACTCATCAGCACGATACGGAAAGATGTTTAGGGAACCCATATAACCATGGAACGAGATAGGTTTAGTTCCCCCATGTTGTCAACGAACGAGATGGATTTGGTTCCCCATCACACGATACGGGAGATACGGTGTTATCCCATTTGCTACGATATGAGACAGGACACATTGAACCAACACGGTACGGTTACGCTACGGGGACGAATGATCAACACTTTGAGTGAGTCACACATACCTGCCTTTTAGCTATACCATTACATCCATAATTTGATAAAAAACTCCTTTTAGACCTTGCTACAAAGTATGTGTTTTAATTGATGAGAGACGTTGGTTGCTCGAATCGATTCTAGTTGTTGCTCACGCCCTAGGGAACCCAACCCCAGGAAGGACTATTGGCCCCCTGAAACTGGGATTGATAGTTAGGAGAGTCTGAGTCTTAGAGTCCGCCAGGTCTGCATAAGCACTTGGTCACCAAGCCTTGTGTTACATACATTAAGGTTGTATTTGGAATAGTAAAGTATTCCTGAGCTACCTCCTGCTGTCTGAGCTCCGTGTCCTTCTGGTTATGTCTGTAAGCTGTCATATGCACTGTAACTTAAGGTAAACCAAAAATCTCAGTTCATGAGTTTCTGTGTGTTATATCTGTCTATATATTTGTGTGTTTTATTTGTTGCATAGAA
>Ga0233330_1000078_pt1 | contig 11429 bp, 4 predicted proteins | sample GEONDECOMP201_FD_180703 | JGI IMG/M metagenome (GOLD analysis project Ga0233330, IMG submission 180703) | Leaf litter microbial communities from Shasta-Trinity National Forest, California, United States - GEON-DECOMP-201 | ecosystem: Environmental > Terrestrial > Plant litter > Unclassified... | reverse complement strand
TTTTATTTTTTTGATTGGCTTAACCAGTTTAACCTTCTTCTAGTAGTTTAACCTTCTTCTAGTACTAGATAGATCTGTATGCTCTCCCTTTTTAACTGATTACTGACACTCGGGTGCTACCTTCTGTCCTATTAACTTCTTGTTCCTCCTCTGAGTCTAATATCCAACCAGACTGACCCGTCATAGGCTGGCCACGCACTATGTATAGGTTCTCCCTCCGATCTCCCAAGAATGCTGTCATGGCTAGATCCTCTGTATCAATGAATACATGTCCCTTTCAGAACACTATGGTGTATCCACCAACCTCTTCTCCCAGAGCTGATACTTATAAAAATCTGTCAGCTCTGGTACATGCATCACTCCTGCCAGTTACAGAGAACCCTTTTACTTGAGTTGGAATCCAACCCATCCAACTCCCTCTGAGTCTATCTCTGAAACCCTAAGGAACACTTACTTTTAATTAGTGAGCTCGCCCCCAATGTTTAGCTCATATTAGCCTATATTGATGGTTTGGTTACGGTATTTGGCGAATATTCCCTCCAGCCAGATAAGTAATAAATGAAAAAGCTACTCTACACAGCCTACATCGCAAATAAATAAGCAGCCCTATCCTCCATATAAGTAGTAGAAGAAGGTGGATCCAACCCTTCGAAGTCAGTCAGAAAGGAAGCCCACTCACTTACTTATGAATCGATTATACTATACTGGTCACCTCGCCTTTCCACCTAGCTTTTGCCCTACCTATATGGGGCAGTAGTTTTCTCTCCTATTTTTACTAACACTTAATTTGTCGATGGTGCACAGTCGTTGTTACTGGTAAACTGAGTTAATAGGACTGGTAATTTAGCCTTTGAAATGAGCTAATTGCCCCCCCATCTACGAAGCTACCCTATTTAGGGTGATAAGGGCAGTAACCTACTAGATATCCCGAAGGGCATCAGATCATTCTGAGGCTGATCAATTAAAAGTATATGTTCCAACCAAAGTGCCTGCCCCAAACTGCCGTCGATAAATAAATATAGTCTGTTTTTTTTAAATAAGCTCATATGTCGAGCATGGCTCCAATGTCATCTGTTGTTCAAATGGTAATAATCCAATATCGTTCTCGTTGGATCGATGACCCTCCGGTATTCTCCCTCGTACCTCATGAGATGGGGCTTTTCCTATATTGCATATGATTGATAGGTTTTTTATTTGTCCCCCGGTATAAACTATGCGGGAATTGGCACCTACCTCGCTACTTTCACCATCTGGGTATCAATACTTGGAGCTCATACTGGCCCACCATAAAGACGTTTACAAAGTCCATTGTAACTAAAGAATCATACATATATGATCGCCATGTTTATGCTGGTGGAGATCCACTACTAAGCCAGGTACCGTCCCCAGTAAGAGCTGGGCTAAGATAATCCACTTGGTATGACTCTACTTACTTAATACCTTGGACCTGGGACTATGGAGGCTGGCTCCTTCTCATCGCCATGGTAGAGTCCTGGCATCGATACACGATGTTGCATAGATACGTTGACCAAGTTAAGACGAGTGGGAGGCCCGGTCCCCCCGAGTAAGCAAATCAGCTTTCTTTTTAAAGATAGTTTTAACATATGACGCCATAGAGAAGTAGTCGCCATGAACAACAGCAGATTCACATGACATAGAAAAGTTTACTTTTTCGTGTTCTAGCCTCGCCAAAAGGTTCAATGCAATAGAGCTATTACTATAGCTGCTATAGCTGAGTCCTAGCTCTACTCTGCTGTAACCAACCGGGTCTCCATAGCTCGTTCCAATGCGTGCCTATTGTTGCATCAAAACATTTTAACATATATATATATAGCTGTGGCTCCAGTCCTCTGGCCATGGGGATGTCTAATAATGGGTGAACCGTGTCACGGGGCAATGGGGATTTAAAGCGAGGTCAAAGCGTATGGTGGTTTAAGTGCTCTTGTAAAGCGAAGCATAATCTCGTCGGGTTGTTTTCGCGAAGCAGAAAAGGTCTAATTTGGTAAAGGGCAAGAAGTGATTTTCTAAAATATGGTAAGGTGAATTATACTTGTCGAAGGCTGGTTAATCAAACGCTGGGAATAAATCCTCCCTCCTTCGGGCCTATTCTAACAAAGCCTCATACTCAAAAGGAAGATCCTTTCTCACTAACCAATTCTGTCGGAGCTAAACACTTGGCCACCCCTCACCAAAGAGATCAGATACTCACAAAGGAAGCTATCTATTAAAAGGAACCTTCTTAACGCAATTCTTGTTGGAGCCAGAAGGGTCACCATTGGGGCACCAAAATAAATTACATCGCTGAGGAGACACGTATTAAGGAAAAACCCCCATATCGCCAAAACTTTTGACTCTCACAAAAAGATGAATCTTTGTCACAAAAACAATGCTTTCACCCTTTATCAAGGTTGCCCAGCGTGAGATGAAAGAACCTGCCTTCGACGGACGACCAACCTCCAGGTCTATTGGCTTCCCGTCTGGGAATTACCTCTTGGCATTGGCTAGTATCCAGGCTATTCTATTCTCTATTTGTCCGTCCGTTACTAGATCAGAAAGCAGGCATCTACGACCATAATACTACCAGCATTAACTACCGGAAAAAATTCCAGGCATTTACTACGAGTACTGGATAAAGTGCATAAAAACCTGCCTAGCGGCTGCTAGCAATGACCACTGGCTCTTCTCGGGCGCCCCAATGGCAAAGATCTTCCGGCGATGAATGGAAAACCATATATATCCAGGGCACGGGGTATTGCAAGTGGTGGGTACAAATAACTTCCTGAGCGCGTCAAACTGGGCAAGGGGTATGGGGAATGTGCCTCACCTCACTCACTGACTAACCTCAGTTACTCGGTCGCTATAGCAACAAGTTTAGTAACTCACTATTGTATGTCATAATGGGTCACCTCTATCGATCATCAGGCGGACTTGCCTTTAATAATTGGTAAATCCTTTCCTCACTCGGGTATGTGGGAAACCAAGGGTGGTACATGCGCGGGTATGGTGACTCAATAGGGGATTTCCTCAAAGCAATGTGTATTGTGGACTTCCTTCTATTCTCGGCCATTGATTGATGGGGAGCGAAGCGAGTAACCATTATAAAGTAAGATAGCAAGATCGATGCAAGAGCTCTACCTCTCTACCTTTACACCTGGGTATCAGCGTTGGGTGGTGTAGCATGTGGTGAAGTTGAGTCGGGTATCGCGGCGAGCTATTTATTCCTTTGGTCAAGTGGTGAGGTTGTCATTCGTCCAAGCCTATATATATATTGTGGGGCTGTAGTCCGCCCGTTGCCCAACTGTAAGACCTACCTCCGGCTCCTTACTACTAGGGTGAAGTATAATAAAGCAAGCTAAAAATGGGTCCTTCTTCAACATGTACTGGGCCTTTAACTCGGCGACAACTGGCTATTGGTTAACCTTCTGGCACTTACCTCCTGACTATAAACTTTTATGAATATGATATAAATCGGCAATGACCCCCCTATTAAATGGACCGGACGATCAGCTATCAGCAATGCTCACTGGCTCTTCTCGGTTGACCTTCTGGCTCTAACCACTGGCTCTGCAACTGGGCTATGACCTTAAGGCTACTCTTGGCTATTATCGACTAGTACTCCGGGCTATTAGAAACTGGCTCTGACTGCTAGCTCTCAGCAATGACAACAAGCTATGGCTTGCGGCTATGATACTGGAAGACCTTATGGCAGCTCTGCTTGGCGACCTTCTGACTGACTATATTAGCCATGTTATTGGTAGAAGTTATATGATAATTTTTTACCTCACCTGTGTCAATCTTTAATATTTATTATGCGCCTAGGTGGCCTCTAACTGCTCTGCCTAAGCTTCTCTCTCGCTCCTTCCTCCTTATCTATTCTCGGCGGGCTTTTTGGGGAAGACTACTACACCGTCTTCAAAATCTCTAATTGGTGGGCCATTTGGTGAAGACTCCTCTCCTCCCTACTCCTCATCAATAAAATAAAATAAATCATGGCTGGGTAATTATACTCCTCCAACTCCTCATTGTCCTACGCTACTCGACATGTCCAATTATCCATGGCTTCTGGCTTAAGGCTAAAGGTTTTATGCTAAAGATGAAAGGCTTATGTCCTGGCACAATCCCCCCCCCATTTAAGTCAGCTACACTAACTCCCTAGTAGCTGGTTGTACCTATGCAACCCGGTGAAAGCACTCTAACTAACCTACTGAGCAGTCTTATAACTTGTTTTTAATAAACAACCAGTTGTTGAAGAATCCATGTTTGTTTGTTGTTTGTTTGTTGGTTGACAATAAAACTTAATCTAATTAATTTGATGTTGTTGATCAATGAAACCTCACCCTCGTACCTCGGATTAGCTTATATAACCTCCCCCCGTGCAACATACGAGAGGGAGTTTAAGTTGTTGCCATATGTGATATACATATGTTACCCAGTTTGCTCCCTACCCGAGAGAGAGGCTAGCCCCAGGGACTCCGACCCCCTTTACCGGGGGAAACCTCAAGAAGGGGCGGGTGGACAGGCAGACCAAAAAGCTAACATAAAGGGTTAAGGTAAATCCCCCGTAAAGCCCTCGATCTCGAACTTGCCGCGATACAGCCATTGCACTAATAGGGAGTTAGTGATTGAAACGGTTCAACTTATTAGTCCCACCTACCAGCGGCTGATCTATCTCTTGCTACCTTCAACCTGTGATCCATCTCTATACCTCTTGGCAGTTCCTATATATAAACTTATTCTCTAGAACCCCGCCTTAGAAGATATATAATCTTCTTTCTCCCTACCTTAAAACTTCTGCATGCATGCTTATTGCTTTGACCTTGCCACTGATAGTTAGTCATAGCCAGACAGACTATTGCTAGCTATAACTGGGCTTTTTTACTCGGGGATCAGGGGATGGAATCAGGGGATTGGACGGGCTACAGCTACTATACTTTGTTCATTGGCTTCACTTTTATCCTTGTTGGTGATCGTTGATCGCTATTGCTTGCCCGAGTAAAAAATTGATAGTTCATGAATACGCCCCACATTACCAGGCATAATACCTGGATCAGAAAAGGTCCCAAGTTTTATTACAACAGATTTTTAAAACCTACTCAGTCAACATTATTTGCTAATTAAACTGCTACTTTATGGGTGTCCGTGGTAATCATCCTACATTGGCACAATAAACTAATTTTTTTTGTTGAAGGGAAGGGATGAAGAATTTATTGCCTATACCAGGTGATAAATTTTATAGTGAAGGGCCGTTCAAGGGATGGTAAATTCAGTACAAAAGGGGTGCTATAAATCTTGCTACCCAACAAAATTACTCTGCTTCGCAAAACAGGAGCACCAATGAATAGATTGATTGAGATTAAATAACTACCTGGCCGGTATTTAACAAAAATGTGGTAGGTCCAAGAGATATAAAATCTATAGGGTTAGGTCTTAAGTATATCAAGGAGAAACGGAACCATTGCAGGGTTACATGCTTAGATTAAGTCTTCGGGATAGAAAGTCGAGGATGCCAAGTTCCCAACAGACAAAGACGCTGGCGCTATAAAATAGTTCGATTATACCTTCGATCTTTATTATACTTTTCACCCCATCGATCCACGCAACGATATATTGAGTTTACTCATACATATGCCACGAGACAAGATATATTGATTGAGACGCGGGACTTCGACGACGATACAACAGCTATGGTAGTAAGCCTGGAATAACCAGCAAACCTTACCCTCTCTCTGTTTGCCCAGATAAATACCCCCCCCCCTTGAATAACAGGTAAGGAAAAACATAGGCATATCGGTCAACAGGAATTATAGCTGGAACCACTTCTAAGGCTGAACCGGTCAATCCATACCCGAGAGATAAGGACCCTATACACATACCTTTGTCACCTGAGTAAAAGACCCAATAGAAGTAAGAGTCTGCCATACCCCGGGAAGGGAGGGACTATGTTAAGTGAACGAAGGCTATGTGTAATGTAATGAATGGCTTCAGTTCACAGCTTCTATGTGCGGTGAGTGGTTAACGGCTTCAGTGAATGTTGTGCTGTTTGTGAACGGCTCAAGTGAATTGCTTCTGTGAACAGCTTATGTGAACAACGGTTTCTATGTAATGTGAATGACACGTTAGTTTCCCATGTTCCCAACAGATGATAGGAAGTGAGCCAAGTTGACAACATATAATAAATAAATTCCCCATGGCCGAGAGGATAAGGCCCACATAACCACTGGCCAATAGAAAAGGAGAAGGAGGACCGACCCCAAGTTACCATCAGAAGACATTGGATTGAGCCATGTTGTTTACATATAAGTATATTTCTTGATACATGTTATTGACCAGACGACGATAGATTGATTGAGTTCACCCACCAACTCACGGAGAGATAACTTAATCTTCTGATGCGGCTGGCCAGAAGGAGCCGGGATATTATGTAGCGCACATTCCCCTAAATACACCACCCATTGCATCCATGCTCTCTTACCTTCCTACAACTAGACCTAGCTAGGGGCTATGTAGACGTTGGTTCAACTTCGTTTTAACTTGAAAAATTTATCGAGTTAGAACTGACTGAGTGAGTGAGGAGATCTATACTTCCAATAACTTGGCACCGATCGAAACACTTTAAAGCTGGATTTACGCATCGATGACAATAGCACCAATTTTTTAGAGATTTATTTATTGATTGATCGCTTGCCTATGGTAAGCGCCCTGAAGAAGAAGGTACCGCACTGGGAAGGAAGTAAGGAAGAAGGTGCCGCATCAAACAGCAATGCTCAAGGGGCTATAGTAAATATGGTCTATCCTCATAAAGGCCGGTTCCAATTATACTCTGGGCTTTACCTGTTAACCTAACTGCTGCTTATTGATATAGCCTCTTGCCTCCATATTGGTGATTGATCCTAACGCCTGCCTGATATCTTCTTTCTACCTTCTCTCTACCTTTCTGCCTGCCTTATTTTATAGGGGCTTTCGAACCAGCACCGACAAAACCTGCCTTACCTACTGCTAACGGGTCTCCACCTGTTATCTCTTTACCAAGCCCAGTTGTTCTTTGTGACCAGGAATAAGTTGGACGACTGCTTTTTACATATAGTCTACCCTGGTTAGTCATACGCAATAGGTGGTAACCAGACACAGGAATCATCTTATGAGATAGGTGGTACACCGGAACACTAGCAACATCAACCAATATTTTTCATCCAGCATAATAAGCTCTCGAAACTGATAAAGCGTAGGTAACTTATATTCCCTAAAATGTTACAACACCCCTCGCGGAAGATGTGGCATTTGCGGCTTGAACGGAATGCATTTGTATTGGGAAGTGAGATGGGTCAGGGGAAATTTTATATATAAAAGGTGGCATGTGGCTATATAGGGCTGTGGTTCCATTGCTCCCTGGAAAAAGGGTTAAAATCATTGCTGTGATACGGCAGCCCTGCAGTCAAGAAATAAAGGAAAGGTGAGGCACAAGTAACTGTGGATTTGGGAGGTTTGGATCCACCGGAATCCCTCTCAAATAGTGTGTATAAAAAGTATGGGTCAATTTGAACTCCCTAATATTTAACCTTAATTCTTGGATTTTATTTGAAAGCCCCCCACCACCTCACCTTGAGTGTGATATGGGACTATTCTTATAACCATGGCTATTCTTGAGCAATAAAACCTTCTGTTTCATATGCAAAGGTAATAGTTTTCAAAAACTTATTATGTATATGATCCTGACCCCGTCTTATCTTTAGGAGTTTATTCTTTAGATAAATCCTTCATCTTTTGTTCTTCTTGGGCAACCCACCCTATCCTTAGTTGAATATAAGGAAGAAGGAGGTACTTTATTTCATAAACTTATTTTAAATAGGATTTAGACCCCACCTTTTTTAGTAGATTCTCTATTCACTTCGTTTATCAACTTTTGTTTTCTCTTATTGAGCACCCCATCGGAATCTTCGGAACATCAAAGGGACTTTATAAACTGCTGCTTATGACATTTATTTTAAACCACCCCAAAAACTACTGGTGCCAGCCTCACCAACAGGATTACTGTTTCAGATGGGCATAATCTCATTACAAAAACCCAAACTCAATCTTTTAGTTATTCAAAGCCAAACCGTCCCAGGATCATTTAAAGAAGCTGAACCAGTAGGACCAGAACACTATTGCTCATCCCCCTACCCGAAGGTAGTCGAAAAAGATAAGCGTAAGATAACCAAGATTCCACTAAGTTGTTAATTGGACGAGGAACAATGTTCCGATCGTGGTCCCATGGTAGGTCGGTATGGAAACGATGCGGCCTATCCTTCTTCACCAGGGCTGTTGAAGTAAATCCCTCCTAATGGTGTTTGGCCTCCGGAGGATATCACGGTCCGGTAAGCAATAACCCTTTTGCATTCTGTCCTTCCTGGCTGCCTGCCTGACAAGCCTTACTCATCCCAGATCCATACGGATCCTGCCCTCCCTGATAAGCCAGGCCGCATTACCCCATCGTTTATTTTATCGCTCAACAATGGGTTTGGTACTCGTGATCAAAAGGTGTTAAACTCTACTGGATCATCACTCAATTACTGGATTTGTGATATCCTCTTTTGAACCCGGTCCATTCTAGGTGTTGTGATCCTTGGTAGACCAGACCTAAGCAGCAGTAAGAAGGGGGACTAAAGCTCTCTTGCTTTCTTGCACTTTCCGGGAGTAATAAATAGAGGACCAGGGTAGGTACGTCTCCAGTGGAAGCCACACAAGATAGATAGGTGTTGGATGGAGGACAGCCTCACCACTGGCCGATAAGGAAGGATAAGGCTACTAATTAAGAAGGCGAAGTAGGCCTTACACTATCCATGGAACTCACTACTCTAGTGAATAAACAGCAGGTTCTCTTCTTTCTTAAAGGCAGGCTCCGACAACACCAGGTGGAATCTAAATTTTCTATTTTGTCTGGTTAGCTCGCCTAGTGATATTGCGCATATATACTTACCTTTATTTCCATATTAATTAAGAAGCAGTCTTTGAAGGCCTTATAGAGAGTACTACTTATAATTGATATATGAGCTCGCATGGATATGTTTAAACTAAAGAAAGAAAAAAAGGAATTACTTGCCATGATGTCAGGGGACACCACTCCCTTGAACCCATGGCATTCCAGCCAACAAACCAGAAATAAGTTCTTTCATATAAGCTGTAGTTTTTAGAGTCTTCTTTGCTAGAGCCTCCGAGTAAAGAAAGCCTATTATGCACTTCGCCTTAGGGTGAAAGCCTTGTCCATACAGTTTTTTCTGATTAGTGCAACTTGTAGTTCATCAACTTCAGTCCAATGATAGAGGAGACTCCGCTAATTTGGAAAACTTAAGTGGAACCAAAGGAGCCATGTTGATTACTTCGTTGATTACTTCACGAACGTATACACCAACCATGGAGTTGCCCCCATATGGAGTACTAAAAAAGCAAATTTACATGGAGCTAACTCTCTATGGCTTTCACTAAGCCCTAAGATCTTCTTGCCTTAAGCCATCCATAGCCATACAGTTATTTGAAGTCTCCATTCTAATAAAATAGATAGTTTAAGCCATACAATATAACTATTATTAGTGCCTTATTCTCTTTATAACTCTAGATAAACCCAGACCAGACATGTAGACCATACCTAAAAAGGAGAAAGGACTATAGCTATAGAAAAATAATGTGCCCGTGTAGTTCCAAAATAAATAAGACTTACTTATTTAGTGCAACTTCAGGGAGAGACTAGACAGCAGCTCTTCTTACCGCGTGCCCAGGAAATTAGTTAGTGAGGTTAGTAAGTAAGGGGGCGGGGTACGAGCCGCTCATCTGAGGCACGAAGATGAGGACAGGAGCTGCTCGACATAAGGTAGGGGAAAGGGCCTATTTCAGTAAAGAGCAAATCCAGTTTGAGTCCCCTTCCCACCCTCATTGGAAGTAAGGCCAGGAAGATGGACCAGGTTAATTCACATTCTGTTATCTTAAGAAGAAACGCCGGGCTCACTGGCTAGATTGCAGGCGGGCGCATGTTACATTTGATTTTATTTATTATACGCAATTATACTGCCACAATTATGAACCCAAGATGAAATATTGAACCCATTACCTTAGTTACCTATGCGTGCCTTACTACCCTATCTATGCATACACCTGGACCTTACTACCTATGCTTACTAACAACCCTACCAATAGAATACGGAGCGGGACTACCAACCCATACCATTGTGCATCCCGTAACAGCCGTAATCGGTCTTAAAGCAATCTCATGGTAGGCCCTTTCACTCAAAATGTAATGCGTCTGGTAGAGACGGAACATAATTGTAAGAAAAGCTATCTCTATTTAAAGGCCCTTTCTTCCCTCTAGGCAGCGTGCCAGTTCTTTCAGAGACTTCGTTCATCCCATTCGATTGACGACATGTCACCTTCCGCCCACTCTAACTATGCATACAAATAATTGCTCCCTGTGCTATAGCGCTTGTCTCCTATGGTTACCTGCCGGTGCAGTTTCACTTTCTTATTGGACGCGCTTGCTTGGGTGGGCACTTTGAACCTTAACTATTTACCCGCCTAAAGTCTTCTTGGGTGGACAGAGACACTCAAGCTAAAGCCCTCAGTGAGGAGGAATAGGAAAGCCAGACGCATCAAAGATGGAAGGAAAGAAGGAAGGTTCTACCTAAAGTGAACAAAGCCAGCGCTTTACGCCTGATACCCCCTTTTTACCTTTTGCCTTCATCAACAGAACAGAATCACCAAGTTAACAGTAAACAGAAAGAATCCAAAAGAAAAGAAGCCATTTGCCTTTAGCCAGAAGTCTTTCTTCAACAGGAGCCTTTAACCGGCAGGAAGGAGTCTATCTTTTTGAGCTATGATAGCGGGATGCCATCGATTCCAGGTTGATCGCCTTCTTTATGTTTATGCTTGCGGGCTTTACGAATTCACCCAACGACAATGGGCTGGATAAACCTAGAACTTAAAGCCAAGTCTATGTCCACGAAGTAATGACACCCGACATACATACGTTATAAAGTGTGGCTATCACGTGAGGCAAGGAAAAGGAAATGCATGGATTGCTTGCTTTTTATACCTGCCCAGGATGGATGTAGGGCAGCCATAGGTTACAGAATTCTTTATTGACTCAGGTTCGGCGCAGACACAAAGTTCGCTTGGAACAAGTCCTAGACATGGATGGACTACACCTAAGGAGGTTCCCCGTACGTGCTCAGTCAGGAAGTTCGTGAGTGAGGTGATTCACAGTAAGGTCCTTCCCAATAGCCCCAAGCCCACCAGTCGTTTTTTGTTGGGACTTCCAAAACCTTCTAATTACATTGATATAAGGAGCTCGTCGCATGGAGACGTTGAACTTGTCTGTAATGAGTAGTGCAATCTTAGTGTACCTTTGCGATTCTATCTTATAACGACTCTAGTTCATGATGTTTCTCTTTGCCGGGATGCCC
>Ga0233330_1000075_pt1 | contig 11670 bp, 8 predicted proteins | sample GEONDECOMP201_FD_180703 | JGI IMG/M metagenome (GOLD analysis project Ga0233330, IMG submission 180703) | Leaf litter microbial communities from Shasta-Trinity National Forest, California, United States - GEON-DECOMP-201 | ecosystem: Environmental > Terrestrial > Plant litter > Unclassified... | reverse complement strand
TTTTGAATTACACCCAAGTTTAATTTCTTATATTTGGGATTTCTCTATTTGAATTAAACTTTAAATAGGATTTAAATTATGCTCAAGTTTAATTTTCTATATTTGTGATTCTTCTATTAAATTAAATTTAAGACAATGTGAACCCAGCCTATCCTCAAGTAAATATTTACTTGATTTAAATTTTTGATATACTCCCTATATTAAAGTCACGTCTAGTTTATTAGTATTTCAAATTTATCTTTTTTGTTTTTGTTTTGTTTTAAACATAATGCTCAACTTTTTATAATGCAAAACTCTTGGTCTCCCCCCACTCCATTGAGAATTACCATTGTCACCCTAATGCTCAAATAAAGATGGCATATATAACAAATATTGAATTGTTATACCACGCAATACTCTAAGAGAACATTAAAATAATTGATGGAAATGTTTTGAAAACATTGGGTCTATTTGAGTTTTTCCAAATTACTAAAAAAAAATTTAAATTTTTTTTCCAAAATAATTTATTTTATATTATTTTGGGCATATATCATTGGCATGGCAATGCTCTATGATTCCGCTGCAAGAATTTTGGTGTATTGAAAATTCAATCAAATTTGAAGGTAGGAATACAATTAAAGTTGGTTCTAAATAGTAAGTAGGCAAAGATTCGAAATGGTTTCCTTCGGTATAAATTATTTGCTTTAAAGGCATGCATTTGTCTTCCTTACTCCCAAAGTGGACCAATGGGGTGTTATTTACCTCTGAAACTCGAAAATCAACAGATTATAGCAAAATTAGGATGGAATAAACTATTAAATGTAGAAGAGAGCTATACGTATGAGACGCTAATAACATAATATGGTAGGAAAAGAGCGTCGGTATTATGGAAAACAATGTTCGTAGGCCTCTTGTGGCAGGGAGACCATTAAGTGGAGCAGATCTTCATTACAATAATTCTCAACAAAAATCTTTACAGTGTTGAAGCTCTTTAAATAGCTTCATCTATCTAAACCCCTAACTACTTCACATGGCAAAAATGCAACTTCCTAGTAGGCCTTAATTAATAGAGAGACCATTTTTACATTGATTGATGAACACTAACTTAATCAGCCATATTTCATAGATATGGCCTTGTACAGTGTGTGACAAACTCTTAGAGTATGGAGGGCTAGGGCATGAATTTAACATTCCCTCCCCCTTCAAAAGAATCATTGTCCTCAATGCCGAAGGTGTGGAAATCGCTCTAAAATGTGGGACGGTCTGCAAGTGGCATCTTCTTGCAGATTGTATCTCCATAAGATCAAAACTTCTTTCATTGTGGGCGTAGAAAAATGTCGTCTTCTAGAAGCTAGTACTGCAGCTAGCGAGATCCAAATGGATCCTCTGTTGTCGAGTTTTCGTAAAGTGGCATGTATTATACAATTACACCCACTACTCTTTTGAGGCAAGAGACATGGAAGATGGGGTGAATCTTAGAGTGGTCTAGAAGGGATAGATTGTGGTCCGCGTGTTCAGTGCGGTGGAGGATTTTTTAGGGTCAACATATCTTTGAGTGGGATCGTGATGCGACCTAGTTGATCTCTTTTTCTAGGATTGGAGTTGAGGAAACACTTGATCCCCAGCTTCAAACGAGCGCTTGGAGATATGTTTATATTCTTGTTGCTTTATTCTATTCTGGTCCATAATCAGATTCTTTGTAAGCATGCAGAAATGCCATCTTTAGTGTGGAGTGTGGTGCATAATTCCTGAACCTCGGAGGTACTAGATGGATTGGAAATCAACGATAAGGGATTTTTACCGTACACTTTTTTTTATGGCGGTACCATTATGAGTTGTATTAAACTACCATTTATCCATAGGGATTCATTTGTCCCATTAGTTTCGCATGTCCGACACAAAGTAGCGCAAGTGGTTTTTCATGCACTCATTGACTACTTTTATCATACTAGCTATTTGGGAGATATATGATGTGTTGATATTCAACTGACTGCCCGAGTCTTTAAACGACCCCTTCAAAAACACGTTGGCAAAAGGTGGCTCACTGTTAGAGACGACGGGAGTGGGCATGTTGGGGAGCTTGAAAATTTGATCGAAATGTTTTATGCCATCGGCGAGGATGTAAAATTTAGTGGTAAAGCATACAAGTGGGATTGCTTCTTCAGACAATATACCAACACCATAATGACTATTTTATTGCGTTCCTTAGGGATAGCCACAATGAGATCCATAGAGATGTCCATCCAGATATGGTTAGGAATAAGAAGTGGATGCAAAGCACCTAGCAGCCACACGGTTTCTGCCTTACGCCGTCCACGACTGTCACGGGATAGAATGAAGTTGTGGATACCCTTTTCCATGCCTTCCCAAATGGAAACTAATTTAATTATTTCACAAATTTTATGAAATCCAAAGTGAACTGCTATGGTTGTTGCATGTAATTAATCTATGATTCTTTGTTTCAATACCAAATCAGAGGTGAGATTTAGATGTGCTCCTTATTCTTCAAAATATTTTTGTTCCATGCATGCCTTCGAAGAGGGTTAGTGACTCCTTGAATAACGGTGATGAGATGCTTAACTGTGCCATGGGCCTACCACCCTTGTCGCGGTTCGTCGAGCAATCCTACGATTGGTAGGTATAATGCAAAAAGTGAACCCTCCTATTGGAATTTCTTAGACAAAGCATCAAATGGAATCACATTGTTGTGACCCTTTTCATATATGATTCCATAATTATAACCCAACATATTTGTGGCCCATTTATGTTTCTCATGCGAGGACAACCATTATTTGAGGAAATACTTGAGACTACGATGGTTCATCTTGATATAGAAATGTGGTGCAATCAAATATGATTGCCATGTCTCAATTACTTGAAGGATATCCATTAGTTCTTCCTCATATGAGAATTTTCTCAAGTTTTGACCAGATATACACCTACTAGTGAAGGCCAATGGGTGTTCTTCTTTTGATAATACTACTGCCATGTCATGAACCCACGAGGCATAGCCTTCTAATATGAATGCCTTGGTGAAACATAGCATGGGTAGCACATGCGTATTACACATGGGATCCTTTAGTATGGAGAAGAGATCCTTTGCTACCTCAATCTACTAGAGAGCATTTTTTTAGAAGTGCTGAAAAATAGCAGAAATATTGCCATAGTTTTCCACAAAATTACGGTAGTATTAAATATTGGCCACGTATGGTTGGCTATTGAATGTGGGTTGAATCTTGGTTGAATGATGGTTTCCTTTTGATTATTGGTTGATTGCGGTTGACTTGTGAATGTTGGTTGACTTGCGATTATTAGTTGACTAATGTTTTTGCTATGTGAAACATGGCTGACTATTGATATCACATACTAATATCCATAATTGTAAATTTATAAATTAATAATAGTTATAAATATTTATATAATAATTTCGAATTATAAACATATCAATTGGTCGACTAAAGTGCAAATGACTTTTGGATGACATTTCTCTATGGTTCACTGTTGATCATTAGTTGAATATGGAAGCTATGGTTGACTGTTGGATAATTATGCCAACCATGGCTTAATATAGTTGACTATTGGCTAACATTGTCAACCATGGTTGACTTTGGCGTTTACTAAGAATATATCGGTCCACTATCTGTTGGATTTTGACTTTGCTTTACTTTTGGATATTGGTTGGCTTTTAACTGTTCGTTGACAATCGAGGGACATGCTTTTACTATGTCAACCATGATTTACTATGTATGACCATGTTTGAGCATGGTTGGCTATTTATAAATAGTGGTTTTACCGTGGTTGATTATTGGTTCAATATGGTTTTTACTGTGTCTTACACGGTTGACTTTTTGTTTACCATGGTTCACTTTTTCCTCGCAATGGTTCACTTTTGTTTAACAATGGTTTGCCGAGGATTATCATTGGTTCAGTATTGCTTACTATTGACTGTGCGTTGAGGATAGATTGTTCGTTGAGTTTTTACTGCTCGTTGATTGTGGTTGACTTGTGAGTATTGGTTGAATAATGTTTTTTCCGTGTGAAACATGGTTGGAATTGAACAAAGGTTGGCTCTAAAATATTGTTAACCATTCCATAGGTATGGTGAATTTAAAAGAAGTTTAACCATATTAAGCCGTGATTGACCATTGTTTTGGCATGGGTGTATTTAGTTCATCATGGTTAGATATGGTTGATTTTAGTTCATCGTGGTTACCTATGGTTGACTATGTTTGAATTTGGTTAACTATGGTTGGCTATGTTTAGCCATGGTTCTTGGCATCTCATTGTTGGCCATGGTTAGCTTTGGTTCACCACGCTTGACTATAGTTGGTGTTATTTTACCATTCTTGAATTCAAAGAAACATGGTCAACTTTCATTAGTTACGAAAGACCATGTGAGACCATCGTTGACCATGGTTGACACAACGAGGAGAACCATTTCTGACCGTTGTTAAAATTTGGATTACAGTGTTTGGCCATGCTTAGACCATTTCCAACCATGGCCGATAAAGGGTTTGATACGATGATTGACTAATTTTGACCATATTAAACCATGGTTCATAAATGTTTTCACATGGTTGGCTTTAGGGAAGCGTGGTTAACTATAGTTGAATATGCTTGCATCATGGTAGAATGTGGTTTTATTTAAATTATGATTGGACGTTGTTTTTGCATGGTTGACTTTAAACTATGCTTCACCATACTAAACCATGATTGACTATTTTTAGGGTGCGGTTGACTTTAGTGCGTCATGCTTGACCATGGTCAACTACGTTTGACTTTACGATATCGTGGAAGATTAAGGTTGCGTCATGGTCAACCATGGCTGAATTTAGTAAACTATGGATGACTATGCTAAACCATTGTTGACTTTTCTTAAACCATGGTTGACTTTGTTGACATTGGTTAATCATGGTTAACTTTGGATAGCCATGGTTGAATTTTTCTAACCATGTTTGATTATGTTTGAGTTCATTAATGGTCGAGTTTCATGCAGCATGATTAACTAATGGAGTGGTTGAATTTTCTACATCATGGTTCACTACAGTTTACTATGATCGATTTTAGCTAAGGATGGTTGACTATGGTTAACAGTGGTTGACTTACGTCCACCGTGGTTAACCATGCTCAAACTATTGATTAACATTGTATCTCCATGGTTGACTTCAATCCATAGTTTACTTTAAACCAAGTTTGACTACGCACCATGGTTGAGCATCGTTTAGGAATTGTTGACTTTAAACTAAGCTCAACTATATTAAACCATGGCTGGCCATTGCTTAGGTATAGCTGAGTTTAGTGCATCGTGGTAGACTACGGTTTCATCGTGGTAGACAATGGTTGATTTTAAACCACGATTTACCATTCTTTCTGCATGGTTGAATTTAAACCATGTTTAATCATATTAAACTATTGTTGGCTTTAGCGCATCATGCTTAGCTTTGGTTCACTTTGGTGCATGGTCGTGGATTATGGTTGTATCATGGTCGACCATCGATGAATTCGGTTATGTATGATTGTATCATGGTTGTATTTTAGTTAACCGTGGTCGACTAAGTTTAACAATGGTTGGCCACATCACACCGTTGGCCATGGTCGACTTTGTTTACATTGGTTAATCATCCTTGAATTTCTCTTGCCATGGCTGAGTGAGTTTAACGTTGGGAATGGTTGACTTTAGTGTAGAATGCTTCACTATGGGAGTGATTGATGTTTTAAGACCATGCTTCGGTACGATTTACTAAGGTCGACTTTACTTAACCATTGTCGACTATGGTTGCTCAGTGGTTGACGTTGGTTGACTATGGCTGCATCATGGTTTGCTATGGTTGACTTTAGTTAACCATGGTTAACTACGTTGATACATGGTTTACCACATCCCATTGTTGGCTATGGTAGATTTAGGTATACTATGCTTAACTTTGGTTAACCATGCCCAACCTATGGTTGACCAGTGTATGGGCATGGTTGGCTTTAATCACGAAGGTTGAATTTGAACCACGACGGACCATTGTCCAAGACTTGACAAACTTAAACTAAGTTTAACTACATAAAACAATGGTTGACCATTGTTTAGGAATTGTTCACTTAAGTGCATCATTGTTCTCTATGGTTGACGTTAATACATCGTGGTTGTCTATGGCCCACTACGTTGGAACCACAATTAAATACGGTCGACTTTGGTTAACCATGGTAGACGATGTCTAACAATGGTTGATGACATATCGTCATTGACCATGGTAAATCTTGATCATGGTGGACCATGGTTGACCCTAATTGGTTGAACTTTGTTGTCCGCTGTTGATTATGGTTGACCATGGCTGAATTTGGTTGACGATGGTTGATAATGGTTGTTTATGGGTAAAGCACCTACCAAGCATCTTTAACTTTAGCCGGGCATATTTGGCCATGGTTGATTTGATTTACCATAGTATAATTATTTGATTATTATTTACAAATCTTATGAAACTTAATTAATTATTAGTATTATTATATTAATACGATTAATGGTAAGTATTACTTTCAATTTACTATTAATTTAATTAATGGTAAATAATACCTCTGCATTCACGTTATTACATTATTATTAATCCATTTACATTATTAATGAAAAACTATTATCTTTATTGTACTAGAGAAGTGTTTTGAAGAAGTGGGTTGCGTCGGTAAAATCTTAGCTGGGATACTTATGTTCCTCCTACTTTATGTTGATGGTATTGTTACTATGGCAAGGTTTCCTTCTTGTCTCGATGAGAAATTAAGAACTCTTAAAGATTTTTTCCGTAACATGGGTATGACTGTTAACATTGACAAGAAAAAAATAATGATTATACAATCTAAGAAATAAACCTATGCAAATTTTATTTATGATAATAGAAATCTAGAGGAAATGAATTCTTACAACTATCTCGGAATTTATACTTGTCACAACCTCAATTCCAACTGTAGCGTTGAGAACATGATTAATGGAGGGTGGAAAGCTTATTTTGGTCTTGAAAATAACTGTAAATCAGTAAATCTGGTCATGTGGGATAAAAAGAATTTCCTCTTTGAAACTCTTGTCATCCTCGTTATCTGGTATGGTTGGGAAGAATTGGGGTGGAACATTTCTAGAGAGTCTTAGAGGAATATTGAGCAAATCCATAACAGGTTTATCACTTATAACCTAAAAATTAAAACCAATACACCTTATCCTATTCTCCTCATATAAGTGCGTCTTTCCCTCGTCGACATCATGGCTATGACTAGGTACCTGATGTACAAGCATAAGATAAATAACATGGGAAACGAGAGAATTCCTAAAATTTGTTTAAACTCAACTCAAGACAAACTACTCCTCAAGCGGTGTTGGTGTAAATATACCACATGGCTTGGTTAAACCATTGGGGCATTGATGAAAACGACATTTTGCAGAACATTGATAATGTCAAAACTATTAATACTTCTAAGTTTAAAGAGAAATTATGGCGCGAGGAAAATTTAGCGGTTAAGAGAAAGTTAGGATACTAAAAGGAGGTCATTAATCCTACCTTGAAATATCGAAAGTATCTCTCGGTAGTAACTATCTCACCGAAGAAAATTAATATAGCCAATATTAGAACGAACTCTCATGAACTCCATAGCGAAAGAGGGTGTTGGTCTATTCCTGAAACTCCATGGGAGGAAAGGGTTCGCCATCTGTGTGAGTCTATGAGCGTTGAGGATGAAAAACACTTTCTCTTAGAGGTTGTTGCTTACACCCACATTAAATCTCGGTTTCATAGTATTTTCTACAATACAAACCTTTATAACCTCCTAACTTTCCAAAACTATAGTGAGCTTGGAAAGCTCCTTGGCAAGCTTTTTGAGCACAGGAACAAGATTTTAAACTAAATCGAGTATTGTCCTTCTTAAGGTCCGATAGAGCGAAGTTGGTCTCAGTGGGCGTTAATCATCTTCATCATCACTATTAATTAAGTTAATATTATTAATTTAAATTAATCAACATTAATTAATCCATGTGCATATTCGTTTTGATTTCTCTTTGTTGTATAATTACATTATACAACTTAATTCAAGCTAATTTAATTATACATCCACGTACACAGTAATAATTAATGACAAATATTACTTTGAAATAATTCTTCATAATTAAAACCTTTTCCAAAACGAGAAAGGAAACATTTACGATAAATTAATTAATTAATTTCTATACTTCTTTTAATTGTACACTTCATTTAAAATTTGCATTAAATATTTTAATTTTAAAACATAGACTTAATCTTCATTAACCATTCAATAACATATAATGAAACAAATTTATTTCGATTATTTCAAGTATATTTCAAAATAATTTTATTATATAGCTTGATTTGAGAAATTAAATAGAAATAAAAAAACACAAGTTATTTTATTAGTATTATATCTAAAATATATGAGTGTACGTAAGGGTTAAGAACATGTGTTCGAAGAAGGGTAGGGGTATAGGTGTAGTCTAAATATTCTACCTTTTAACCTTTTCTTCCGAGTATATTTTTAGCCTTATTTTGTTCGATCCCGGTTGGAAATCTGAGGGGAAAAAAAAAAATTATATTCACATATACTAACAAATAAAATTGCACAATTTGGGTGCGATCACGGTGGTCGAGAGTGCTTAATCTATTAATGAATTCAAAAACAAAGTTTGAGCACTTCCAAATTTGGATTTTCCCAAAAACAGTTATCGGATTCTCAACAAAACCCACCATAATGTCCAAAATGTAGCATAAATAGACTACTCCGCAGGGCATGTAAACCTATGTATGCTTCAGTAATTAAATTCATGCGTAGAGGGGGACCCTTGTCCCACAAACAAGGGGTTCTCCGACACCAAATTGGTGTCTCGGTGACCTTAAAAATATATTATTATTATTATATTGACTAATTTTTAAAAGATTCGTTTATACAATTCTAAAAGCCATAAAACACCAAACGTTTGCAATAAATCGTAACTAATCTAAACATTTTTAAAGATTTGGTACTTTTGCACTTCATTGTTTATACTCACTAGGAGTTTGGTGAACAAGAGGCCTCCACAAATGTTTGTTTTCTATTATACACTTGTGGAAGCCATGGAACACCGAGCCTTTGCAATAGGTATCTATGACATTCGTCCTTGCTACTAGATTCATGTAACTAAATTAAAAATGTAAGTTTTTCTTGCCAAAGATCTCAGGGCCAAGGACTTTCCAGAAGACTGTGTAAGTATTACTTACCTATTTCCTAAGTTGTAATTTGGAAAAGAGTAGACTTGGGGAACTGAAGACGGTTACGCAATTAAATGAAACGACAAATGAATCCACCCGGGCAAAGAAAAAATGGCTAGAAAATCCATGAAATTTATGAGAAGTTACATCATGGCGCCTGTGACACTTGATGAGAAGTAAAAGGTTCGGTCGATGGACTAAAATTATTGGTTGCCGTCCTAAGATGTGGTCAACCGTAAGTAAGGGTGGTTATTTTCCGCAAGAAAATAGTGAACTCCTATGGCTATCCTTTAGCATAATATATATCAATGACTATATCTATATATAAATATGAAAAGATGTCAAAAATACTTTTGTTTCTTTATGTATGTAAAAGAGATCTGAACATATAATATATGTCAAACTATATGAATTATTGATAAATTCTTTAGATAAATAATTTGAATCCACTTATGGTTAAAAGGGCACATATAAAATAATTGATTATCTTCTCAAACCAAATTGTTTCATCAAGAGTTGGCGTATGAGGGCGAAAGGCTGCTTAGGGAGAGTCGAGCCTCGTATGGTAAAAGAAAACCACGAGACATGATTTAGGAGGCCTTCTAATTCTTTTAACGACTTTGTCCCCGTCTCCTTGAACATTATAGGGATGCGATCCTTGTTACGAGGATCTTGTTTTCGTTTCCTTCGTGAACAGTATGTTTGCAGTCGTGGAGTGGGGATATTGTCTTCCATTTTTCCTCGCGGGGTTTCTCTTTAAGTAGGGATGAGACCTTTTTTCAGGGGGGGCATCTCCCTTGATGGGGATGGGAGTAAGTGGAAGGGTGCTTCCATACCAAGAGAAGGTATGTATGTTCTTGTGGTCCGCATTGCTTTGTTTTGTTGTGAAATCGTAGGGTGTCTCCATAAAACCCGGCCCATGCATTTTCTTCATTTGTTTTACTCTTATTGTTGTAGGGCCTCATATGCCTTTGATTTCTTTATAGTTTTGTAAATGATATCATTTTGAGAAAAGATATCGGCGATCTCTGCCATTTTTCTCTTGCTTATAATTTTCTTTTATGAGTAGGTTTCAAGAAGAGAAATGAGTGCTCCCATAAAAAACGTTTTGATTCTTACATGATTCCGTCTGGAGCAGATACGAGTTCTCTGCCTTTTTTATTCAGATATTCTCAATGAAGTCGTTTGAAACAGAGAAATGAGCGTTCTATGCTTTCTTTATAGATTCTGAGTTTCAATAGAGACAGTCCTTCTCTGCATGTTTATTTTAATTCTCTAAATGATTCTTGCAACGTAGAGAAGGTCATTCTTGGTCCTCTATTTTCATTTAAAAGAATTATGGCTGATTTCATTTGTAGCACAGAGAGGGGTGTGCCTACCCTTTTGCTTTGTATTACAAGTTTTAAATATTTTCTTTGCAATAAATTGATCCATGGGTTGAATAATCTATGGCTTTTGTTGTTTAGGTCTTAATTTAATTACATGGGAGGACTCCTTATGAAGCAGCGACTCCCTCTATCTGTCGTAGGTACTACCTACATGATCGCTGTGAATTTTACGGTGTGCATAAGGAATGTGTCTCATTATCGAAAATAAAATAGAATTTGAAAGATAAGCCTACCATCTCAAGGAAAACATGGAAGGAAAGGAGTCTTGAATGTTGATATGAAATATTCTACGTTGGAATTTTGTTTAAATTATCGCTTAGTCTTGGTTACCACTATCTATAGGGTGGCCAGTATGTTTATCAGTTGTTGTGACTTTTCACATACAATCTTTTCACTATGTCTTTTCCATTTTATTCCTTAGAAATATGTCGTCTTCCTTGAGGTCATTGCTATTACTTCTAATACATGAAGCAATCAAGAAAAACAGTAATCAAAATGGATAGAGAAACCAACCCAATCTATATCCATGACATTGGAAGAGTCTCATGGGGGGTTGTATAAAGTCCATTCTCCTTTTCATTGCAGTAACAACGCATGCTCGTCATTGAATTAGAAACACGTACAAAATTCTAGGAACATGCACCATACCATTTTAAATAGCTTTGCACCCCCTCATCGAACCCCCATACAATATACGCCACATATATTGAAATTCCACGTCCTTAAATGTGAAACAATGCACACTAATTAGGAATGTGTCCATTTTGAACATGTGTGGATCTTAAGAATGTGCGTGCATTCCTAGCATGGGTGAACTAGGAATATGTGTGCCTTATTTTGTCTATAAAAGAGACAACGGAATCGCTAATATTTTATTTGACCCTCCCGAGGCCGATGTCTATTATCTGGAATTCAATAAACATGAGAACATTGTACTTTTAAAATTACGACTTTCAAAATTTTCACATTTTAGAAATTTTCATATTTTTGAAAAAAAATATTATTAATGTTGAGTTGCAGTTCTTATTCCTCATAGATGTTGAAAAACCTTGAACGAAATGAAAAAAAAAAACCAAAAC
>Ga0233330_1000074_pt1 | contig 11677 bp, 9 predicted proteins | sample GEONDECOMP201_FD_180703 | JGI IMG/M metagenome (GOLD analysis project Ga0233330, IMG submission 180703) | Leaf litter microbial communities from Shasta-Trinity National Forest, California, United States - GEON-DECOMP-201 | ecosystem: Environmental > Terrestrial > Plant litter > Unclassified... | reverse complement strand
AGAAGCTAGTCGATGCCGCCGGAAGGAAGGAAGCTAAACAAATGTCAGAACTGGATGCAACGCCCTACCTGAAATGCAACGCCCCTCCCTAAGCACATGCAGCACCCTACCTAAATGTAACCTCCTCCCATTCAATTGAAAGGACCTTACCTCATTCACGCCCGCCTTTAAATGTCACCTCACCCCCCTGAGCATTTATTTAAGGACCGGATTTCATTTTCACTCCCCTCCGAGTACTTTGCTCAGCAATGCAAGGACCCGGAGGTCCTTCTTATTATTACCAGTGTTTACATTATTCAGATTGGGAGGATTGGGCACATGTTGTTGAGCATAAACCTGCCCTTGAGGAGGTGCAGGTTGAACGATGTTAGCTTGGGGTTGAGGTGTCACAGTTGGAGGAGCCAGAGAAACTGGTGGGGGACCAATAAAAGGATAATATGGGTTGGATGCTGCTCCACTATAAGAAGAACTAATACAAGTATGGGCATGCACATGCTGATGCATAGGTTTACTAGGATAAGAGGTGCTAGTTCCAACTTGATAGGTGGAATGTGAAACATACTGAGGAGGGTTGCTATAAGGCATCTGGGGATGTTTGAAAGGATGAGGAGCATACGAAGGAGTAGCTCCATGGTAAGGAGTACCATACGTGTAACCTACAAGTGGGTAAGTATGAGGATGGCTATGAGTGACAGATCCAATAACACCATTTGCCGCATGGGATGCCCCCCGTGCAGACAAGTCACCTAAGTGAGAGCAGGGGGCATTGGGCAAGAGTTCCCGCCAACTTTGAAAGAACATAAGTTGCAGCCTAACTTAAATAAGTGTGAGTTTGGCAAGAAAGATATATTCTACTTAGAATTTATTACAGGTGGACAACAAATCCGCATTAACCCAAACAAGAAAAAGACCATTTTTCATTGGCCAGCCCCCCCCTCACTGAAGTAAGTTTTTCTTAGTCACTGAAGTAAGGATTTTTCTGAGATGAGTAAGTAACCTCAAGGAGCTTTATAACAGGCTTTTCTGAGATAGCAGCACCATTGCATGGGCTAACTAGGTGCAACAAGTTTGACTGTGGGCGGAGGAGCATGAAAAGGCACTTGAAGCTTTGAAGGTGAAGGTATGTAATGTATCAATGTAGGAATTGTCCAATTTGAGGCTTTCTTTCCAGATTGAAGTTGATGCCTCGGGCTATGCCATGGAAGCAACACTGTTGCAGTAGGGTAGGCCAATTGTCTATCAATCAGAAACTTTCGCAAGTGCAGCCTATCACTCAGAAAATTGAACAGGTGCATTTATTAATTACCCAACCTAAGAGAAAGAGTTTTCTTCCATTATGCGTGTCATCAAGCATTGGAGACATTTTTGACTCGGCAAGGCTCTGTTGTTTCAAAAGGGTAATACTCCATTTAGGCTATAAAAGTCCAACCTCATTAAGCTTTAAGGAAACAATCCTCCCACGAGGAACCCATACGCTCCCAGTCTCGTATTACCGCTTTCCCCAATACGCCCATTCTCCTATTCACGCATCAGCAGTACGTATTCAGTTCGCATTACAGCATTCCGTTAAATACGCTTTACCCATTATACCAGCTCTCCATCCTGCCATCCAGCCAGCTTCCAAGCTCCAGCTCCACGGCCAGCTCCAGCTTACCACCCAGCAAGCTAACAAGCAAGCTAACAAGCCAGTTGTTTTTAGTTGGTCGAAGTAAGGCAAGCAAGCGATAAGCAGCCAGTTATCGTTAGTTGTTCAAAGAGTCCTCCTTTAGTGTTGTATTTATTGGAGTTATTGGGTTCACCCAGGCAAGCGAGTAAGCACGAGTAAGCGCGAGTAAGCAAGTGAGTAAGCAGTTGGAATGAATTGGGGAAGGGTCTCCAGGCAAGTAAGCAAGATAGATCTACGGGCAAGCAGCAAGAGAGCGGGTAGGTTGTCATTTCCTAAATTAGAACCCCAAACCATTGCTAGGAAAGAAGAGAATTATCCTTTACCACCTTCATACTTAGACCTGTTTTAACTATACACCACTTGCTTCATGAATCGCTTAGTGCATGGGTACTATCCCTTTCCGGACGGGATTGAATCAGCTTACCCTGAACCTCCCCTTCTTACTGCTTTTTCACACTACCTAACCCACCTGAAGAACCAGACCTTCTAGCCCTAGAACACTGAATGAATGCTTAGGAGGCACTGCTTAGACCTTCTCTTCTCAGGGCCGGCCGGATGGCCAAAAAACCCTTTTACTTTCTTATTCTCTTCACCCTAATACAGGAAAGGAATTATGAGTTAAGGCTTTAAGTAGCCACCAAGAGCATTGGCTAAAGGCACAGCTATCACACTTCCGAATCAAACGGGGAGCAAATAGCGGGGAGCAAATAGCCTATTAACCCGCTTTTTTCAAAATATTCTATTTATGCTTTCTAAAGGTTTGGCTCACTTGACGTTAGGAGAGCGAGGGCCTATTGCTGCTTTTTATGGGAAGTACAAATGAAACCTTATCTTTGCTCATTTGAGTGCTCCCTTTCTCTTTACGGTGCATGTGGAAGTCAGCTCAGCCCTACCCTTCCTTCCTTATTATTATGAGTGTAACCTCTTACCCAAACCCCACATATGAAATAGATGGTACGACTGGGGGTCATCATTAGGTAGAGGTCCGCTCCTTTGTGCAAGTGCTATAGGTAAATAAAGCGCGTCAGGTACACCTTAAAGTGTTTTAATGGCAGCGCCAGCCTTGAGCAATATATAACAAGTAGGAAAATATGCTTGCACCGGTAGGAAAGCTGCTGGGTCCACTTCCACGGATTATGGATAAACCGTTGCTCCTTCTACTCCTGTGGGATCATTTACGGGCTATCAATTCGTACCTGAAACTGAACTTCACCTTATAATGCTTGGTCATTAATTCCCTCCTCTATCTAGCCCAGGAACATGTCCACCCAAGGTTCTATAACGGTGGAGGGTAAAGGGTATAGGGTGGGCGGAGGGTCGAGAACATGGGGACTAAAGATTAGACCTCCTCTATGGGGACGTGAGATGTGGATATGATGGGGACGAATAATGCTATACTCATCGAACAACCTCTACTCAGTGAGTGCTAGAACCTCTGGGCGATGCATGATGAAGAACTCTGGTACGGCGGTCCACTAATGATGCTCCTGTCAGTACAGCAGCATTATTAAGAGCTATGCTTGGCGCAGCTAGAAGTTCTTGTCGGTGCCAATCGGTGACAAGTAGTCAGGAGTTGATGCCAGTCATAGACCAGACGCAACCATACCTCAATATAGAAATCTAAACTTACCCTAAAAACTCGAACCTCTTCCGCTATGGAACCTTGGGATTGGTAATACCTTGGCTAGATGGAAGGAAGGAATTATGACGCGTTACATATGTTCACCATAAGGGAGGAGGATCATTCATACAACAGTCATTCAGAGACGATAATAGACAGAGGGTATTTGCATGGGTTCTTCGCTGCCGATTCACTTGTTGCTTTACCTTGGTGCCGATAGGGAGCCCCTCATTCCCGGTCTATGCATGTATGCCACTAGAACCTACACAGGAGGTGCCAAGAGACACGAAGGAAGTCCTGTCGGAAGTACTTGTCGGGAGTAGGGCGGCCAGCCAGGGTTGGAATTGTTGTTACCAGTTTGCCCCTTTTTTGCTCAATCAGACTTTCAGGTCAGGTCTGATAGCGTCGGTAAGATCAGGACCTTATTTGAGCGAAAGGAAGGTTAGACCTACCAGATAAGATAAAGGTCGTATGGATCTTTTTATCTCTATAATATGGATGGATCCGGCTCTCTACCACAAGCATCAGACTCACCGGCACTATGTTGCTTGCGGTCTGGATCACGAAGGTCTGGGTCTCGCTCACGAACAGCAGCTACTACGTATTGCTATCCAAGATATGGATATACACCACGAGCATCTCTATCCCGAGCATCCGGCTCTTCCTCTAGATAATGAAGGTCTTTATCTCAATCTCTAAGATCAGGCTCTTACTCCCTATCACGATCTATCACGATCTCGCTCTCTACCAGGATCTTGCTCTTTATAGTATGGATATTATATGGATGGGTCTTTATCTCTAGCATCAGTAACTGGATCTCGATCTCGTTTATAATCTGCTTAACCGACTGGATCAACAACATGATGTAACAAAGATTTGAACTTTGTATAATTACCCAGTTTTGTCTAATAACAAAGAGTTTTAATAAGAAATCCCTTACTTAGTGCTGCGTTAGGTGCGCCCATTCCCCCAACAAATTTGACTGTATACGACGATATTGCATATAGACGTTGCTTATTTTGTTAGGTCCTTTATATATGTTATTTATCCATTACACTTTGAATCTTTATTTATTCTGTTGGGCAGCTCGCTAAGGAGATCCTCGGAACTGCCTTTGGAATTACTTCCTTAAAACTTAAGAGATGGGGGTGAGCACTTAGAACATCCTTATTTACCTTTTAAAGCCTACTCTGGCATGACCTTTATGTGCGACAGCTCCCAACAGTCCCAGATCCTTGGAACTGCTTGGATTGAGGAACTCACCTTTTATATTTAGATACGTCATCTCGCGGGCTTGATAAAAAAAACCCTCTTTTGGATAGGATTTTTAATCACCCCCCCCCACTTCAAGTACTTAGGATGCGCAAGCAGGCTCGACCAGAGGGAGGAGGGCCATCCACCAATATAGTATCGTCGATGACTTAGCCCAGTCACCTGCCGCTATGTCTTTGTTAGAGGTTCTTCAGACCTGCCCTTCCCTTCTCAAAAGAAGGCGTTACTATCCACTCACTTTGGGAGCTATTGATCCGCCAGACTCCAGGTTGATGGTCTTCGACTTGGATAAGGCTGACCCACGTATGCCATCGTCAATTGCGTTCCAGGTTTCGGTTTCTATTCGGAACTTGGTTATCCATCGGTGCATCATAGATGAAGGGGCATAGACTTCATCGACTTGCGTCATGTCTATTCATGTTTGGAAAAAGTTAGGATTCCCCTTAACTGTTGCCATCCTCTATCATTTTACGTACATACGATGGGCTACTATATACATTCTTTGGGCTTCACAGCCACAAGCACTTTTTCCAAGTGTTCCTATTGAATTGTCTGGTAAAACTTACCCTCAAGGAATATAAAAAAGAAAGTCGAGGAATGGAATGAAAACGTTTTGAGATGCAATTTTGTATATCTAAAACCATTGTTTATCCGGGGTCCAAGTAATAAGATAAGATGCATCCTAGTTGATAAATATTCTTTTTATCTAGTCAAACGCTTTATTTTCAAATTCCCATAGCCTTTGCTTGTTGGGCCTGGACGCCTGAATCCATTGCATTGATTGGTATAAAGAAATAGCGTTTATAAAGGCCGATCCGATGAAAGATTTGAGGGTAGTTATAACCTTTCCTTATATCCTTTCAATCTTAAAGGAAGAACGTAGGAAGTGGGACAACCTTATCCGGAAGTGGTATGAACGGGGAATAAAGGGGAGAACAGACTGGGACTTTAACTGGTATGAACGAGGAGGATAGGCGAGAGTGCGGCAAGTCATAAGTAAGAATGAATCTTTCCTGGACAGTGAAAAATCTTTTACACCCCACCCCTTCCCGACTAACTTAGCGCCAGCCCCTCTACCTGGTGCCTGTTTCTTAGAGATGGGATCTTACCTGCCCTTTTAGCTTATTGAAAAAGGTGGGTCTTAGGGACGGAGTCGCTCGACTAAAAGGAGAGGGATCTTCTCTACGAGTCTTCTTTCTTAATGGCGGCTAGGATGGCTAGGATTTATGCCCCACCCTTACCAACTAACTTGGTGCCCCTTGTCCTTTTTTCAGATGGGAATCTCTACGATCCTCAACTTTCAATATTGGGCGGGTCTTTATATATGTTATTTATCCATACTACCTTTTTTATTTATATACAGCGTTGTGCAGGCGTTCGGATAGATACAGCATTCACCTACGTTCGAAAACAATTGATGACATCTTCGTACTTGGTACGGCACGACCAGTTTTATTACCTTTTTTCAGAAATAGGAATTTATTTAAGCCCTACAGCTACCAATTACAACTTGGCGTACGCGTACGTATTCACGAACCTTTTTATACTGGCTTGCTCCATTAACTGAACTTTCCACATTGTACAGACGTTCAACAGAGAGACAGAGCATGGGCGTTCAACTACACACTTGCTTTACCGAATCTGGCTGGGTACTGCACTGATAACAACCTTCTAATCTCTCAAGTTCAGGCAGGCTATGACCAGCACCAAAGTATAAAGTTAAGTAAGCAACAAAAGCAAGAGGCGCGAAGCAAACGTGGCTAGATATGTTCAATTTTAGAGTGATAACCTGGCCTTTAAGCGGGAAATTCAGGAGTGGGTGGCGTTGCGAATGCTTCATTGACTAGCCCTGACCCAATTAATAGAAGGGTCTGTAGCAGTCAGTACCGACTAAAGAATTAATTCAAGAAGTGATATAGGTAGAACAGGTGTATAACTTATGAGGTTCAGGCATTAAAGGTAAGTCTATTCCTAGCCAGTGGGTTCTAATTCCAGAATCGTATGGGCTCCTCCCTCGGCTGGACCAATGGGTTAATACGCGGTACCAAGAAGACTAAGGTTCGTTATGAGGTTAAATTCTTACTAGAAGAACTCGTGCTGTCACCCTGAGCATTATTTAATAAAGCAAGTGTTTAAGGCTAAAAGGGGAGAGGTCTTCAGGTGGGTAGCAGCAGCAGGCATTAAAAGAAAGATAGGTCTATTTCTATAATGTAGTGGGTTCTAATTACTGAACTTTATAGGCAAGGTTCGGCGGGACCAAAAGATACTACATGTTACCGCTACGCTCCTAGTGATACAAAGAAGAATTATTCATAAGTAAAAGGTAAGATATTAGGGTCAAGTATATAAGAGCTTGTGGTACCCCTGACTCCTGAGATTAGCTGGGAGTGAGCCACTTATAAGACCATTTGTATTACCTATGTCTACTTGATTACTTTATGTCTGAAAGCAACTAACCGACAACCTGGTGGCGTCTTAACAAACCAGAACCACTCCATTACTTCAACTTAGAGCTAGCTTTGCACGGGCGTTCAAATAGAGCAGGGCGTTTGAAACCACTGGCTTAATTAAACGCTTAGTGGGTACTGCTATATACTTCTATTTACGGCCGGGATGAAACAACCTTACCCTGACTTTATTACTGCCCACCACACAGAACCACCATCACTGGATACTTAACCCTTACACGCCGTATCTTAGCTTCGATACAGCATAGCATTCACGGGGGTTTGATAACACTTGCTTAAATAATCCTTGTGGGTTGGGGTTGTACTATTGATCCTTTTGTCGGGCGGGCTAACTAAAGCGAGGTAGTTCTTCGTTTATGGAATCCATAGGTTAGGGGTGAGGTACGAACCACTCACTCGCCCGACAGCAGGAGGACAAGGCACTTCTTCTCTGGCAGTAGAGAGAGAGTTTAGTCTCAAGAAGCAGGTACGCGTATAGGCAAGTCAAGAATAGAGCTAGCTAAGAGCCCCCAAATAATTCAATTAGGATATGCGCAAGCAGGCGAGACCAAAGGCGCGATAGCAGGGAACGACGATAGATGGGAAGACAGAAAGGGATAGGAAAAGAGGCGCGTAGCGGAGTTATTCGAAAACATGCGCGAATAATCTCGTATACAAAGAGAAAGGGCGAAGCGAATTATATATGTAATTATGCCGGCCGCTTGCCTTATTACTTGACACGAAGTAAGTCTTTCACGAGCGTGTAGAGAGGAAAGAAATAAACCAGCCCTACTTATCACCTATTCAGTCAGGAATACCTTGCTAAGCACTATTGCTATTAACCCATATACCTTTACTCTATTTTGATAATACAATTAACAACTACCCAGCTGACCTTACAACTTAGCTTTTGACATGCCCCCAAGCCTTGACTTGCTTCCACCGCCTTCCAGACCGCCGCATTCACTGGAATCACACTTACTGAATGAATCCGCTAGGTACCACACGTATTACCCTCTGGCTGGGTAAAACTATGACTTACTTTACTGTTCCGGCGGAACCTGGCCTATATATGATTCATTAATTATAACCCACTTCATTGCTAGGAAAGAATAGATCTCCCACCTTTGACCTGAATTAAAGTAAAGGAAAAGCCAGATAGAAGGAGAGCACCTCTTCTCCCGAAGTTATGGGATCATTCAACATGCATGGTTCAAAGTAATGGATGGCCTTCTCCTGTTTTAAATGCATTCTGAAGAGTTCATTAGGTATCTAGGCTCTGCCTGCTCAGTCAAGGATAGGGCTGTATAAGTGACATCGAGGATTTCCGCTTATAGGAGATGTCAAAAGCTTGTTCAAGTTCAATATTCTAGTTGTGGAGAGTATGAAATTAAGAAACCCTTTTCCACCTACGACCCTTATTCCTTATCACCCTATCACATGCCGCCCTACTTTTATTAATTGAGCCCGCGCTTATATCGATAATAAATAGGGGGGTTTCAATTAATAATGAATAGGCTATAGCGAAACACATATTTGCTTCCAAGTCCAACTTCCCCTTCCTATATAGCCAGCCCAATTCTGCTCTCGTGCTCTGCCCCTTATTATAAGAGTAGGCTGGACCCCCAAAATACCCACTTCGAATCGGAGAGAAGAGGGATGGATTTGGTAGGGAAACGGATCGAATTAATTTTCTGGAAAAGTTAAGGTGAATGAGGAGGATTAAGTGGATGAGATAGGTTTGGAGTCTTACCCCTATATATAAAGGAGTCAATTACGTTTCCACTACCTCGGTACGGCAAAACAGGCACGGCCCGCTTCGCCTCCTTCGTTGGAATTCGATCTATCCGTCGTCATTGATCGCGCTCGATCTCTATTCCGAATCGGCGGATTGAGAGTCGCTCGCTGGTGAATTGAGTTGAGCTCCACGTCTTCTCACTCTAAAGACCCAGTTAGCTATAAATAATTAGCCCCAGCTATAAACAATTGAAAAAGGTTTGTAGCTCCATATACTCAATACTTTTTTTGGTCGGTCCATAACTCATTCATTGGAGGGGGGGTTAAGCGCATTCTAGATAGCCCTCCCCCACTATATATAAGGTGTTGTGGTCAAGAGAAGTTTGTCCTGCATATATCCAAGGGAGCCCGCCTTTAAGGCTCAGAGTTTACTTCAGAGTTTACTTTTGGCTCGGAACTTATTTTCTTTTTATTTGGATTGGGACTCAAAACTTATTGCCTGAAAGGCCGAGCTTTTCTATTGCTGGATCGTTCCACTTATTCCCCTACAGAATTCAATTGAACTAACAACTTCCCCCTTTCTATATATATAATCGGAAAGGGCTGGGCGGCGAAATCGATTAGTTGCCGATTCAATGGAGTTCGGAAGGTAGATATCGGAGAAATGTTCAAATGGGTGCCTCTATCTGTTCCAATCCCTGGGGTGGTGTAGTCTGATTCCAGTTCCCCTCACTATTCGACGAGAGAGCCCCCCCTCCTTATAATGTTGAAGGCAGGAGTTAACCATTGAAAAGATAGCTAGCTTTTGCGCGCCCAACATGGAAGGGTCGTTGCTGTGGGCCGAATGAACAAAGGAGGAATTTCGTGGAAAAAGCAACACTGGCAGGCCTAGCCATTTTAACATCCTTATTATAATAGTAAGGGGCGACTCGGTTCCGTTATTAGGTTCAGTGCCCACCTTAATAATAAGAATTCCCACTTTCCTCTCATCTCCATCTATTTCGAGTGAGATAGGAAGGTTTCAATTGCTAGGTATGGGTGGGACGAATCGGAGGGTGTTAAGTTGTTTGAAATGAATCCCCTAAATCCGTGAGGGAAGGGACTACTAGGTCTTACTTGAACGGGAATATGAAATATAGAAGAATTTGCCGCAACTTGCTTGATCTGCAGCGACTCGAAACCTCGCTTGTTGATCTAGCTGCTTCGGAAATTGAGGGTCGAAGCTTTAATAAATAAAAAAGTGTCTATGCCTTTTACTATAAAGGGGGCAGTTTCATAATGGTGGTATACCAACCAGTTGCCTCTCATAAAGAAGGTCGGTTTCGAGCGCCTCCCTCATTACTTTTATATGCTTTTTTAAGTTTCCGAGGACCAGCCGTAGCAGAACCTTCATATATTATCTAAGTAATAGAATTCCGTCCGTACTTTCTATTATTAAATAAGGAGATGGTAAATTAGCATTAGTTGCTCTCATGGAAATAGGTAGTTGCTTTGGCTCGGTTCGGAAGCCAGCCTTTGGAATAATAGAGCTAGGGGAGGAGGTGGGTAGACGTATACACGGGCTAATCTCTGAACCAATTATTGAAAATTTAGAGGTGAGTATAGTAGGGCTTATTCCCAACACATTTTATTTATTCAGCAAGCGTCCAATTTCACTTCTTTTTTTATCCATTTCAAAGAAGCGAACGAAACGAAATGAGTACCTAGTTATACCGACGGTGATATGCTCAACGCGGACGCTCAACTCGGTTATATTATCCATCAATTATATAAGGATCCTGACCATAGATAGAAAGGGGTAATAAAAGCGTTCTTAATAGTAATTATATTAATGAGTCCTCCCCTTCTTCCTATACATTGATGTGCGTGCTCTTCATCCTTCATGTTGAAATGGATGTGCCCGGTCGGTCTCCTACCCCTTTGGCTCAACTGTTCCGTTCCTCCCAACTAGCTCCAGCTTATTCCGTTCCCCCTTCCGGTCTAACGACCTACGATCTCCGGTAATATGCTCCTCTCTGAGCAGCGGTCCTGTTTTCGCTGTTGGCCCTCCCCGAGATCCATGTGCCAGGTCGAGGCCTTCGCGTTATTGACCGACGGGAGTGGCCCTGGCCTTTGTTAAATACGAGAGAGAATACCTTTGCTACTGGCCGTGGGAGTACGATCGATGATCGCAGGGGAGAAGGCAGTGCTATGCTAAGCTGCTAGGCTATTAACGAATGCCTGTTTCAATCAAACGATGCTGGTAGGAGACTACCACAGCTTAAGCCTATTGAGAAAGGTTCCGAAGAGGTGCATCAAACTTGTACCTTAGTGAGTGCAAGTGCCAATGAGCTAAAGCTGCCTTGTTCTAATCCGGCACCTTACAACACTTGTAAACAAACAATCTGGAGTTGATTGAGTTAGTCACAACCTCCTTTTGATGGGTGAGATGATTCACATCTTCCCTAGTAATGGTAATGTTGATGGGATCCACTAACACATATCTCTATGACATTGCATCAAAGAGTTTCACTTTCCTTGATTTGGACATAGAATTCGCCCTGAAGGCCATAATTGAATTGTAACAGATTTCCACAAACTCTCTCTACGGTCGACCTACTTCAAAGCAGAGGATTATTGGGTAAGGTCCTGAAAGAAAGTGCTTTACTCGCTCTCCCAATTGGTAAGTATGCGTAATTACATATATTAAAGAATTCGCAGCGATGATAAAGGGGGAGTTACATTCGCAACTCACTCTATGTTCCCGGCCTGGGTGATATTCCATCTTGCTTTCCAAGAGTACTACCCCGTACGTAGTCCATGTCTGGGGAGGTGCGGTAGAGAGGTATCCCACTTAGATCCCCGTTAGCATATTCGAGAGAGATAAGGTGCGAAGCCGTTAGGTAGGTTTTTACGGTCCAGAGCCAGTCGGTAATGAACCTCGCGGACAGCCAA
>Ga0233330_1000073_pt1 | contig 11719 bp, 8 predicted proteins | sample GEONDECOMP201_FD_180703 | JGI IMG/M metagenome (GOLD analysis project Ga0233330, IMG submission 180703) | Leaf litter microbial communities from Shasta-Trinity National Forest, California, United States - GEON-DECOMP-201 | ecosystem: Environmental > Terrestrial > Plant litter > Unclassified... | reverse complement strand
AACGAGGCATTAAAAGGGAGGAAAGCTAGGTTACCCCCCTATAAAGTAAAGAATCCTTGGCGCTAGCCCTTACTAAATAGATCTATTTTACTATAAACTGACTAGTCTTAAAAGCCTAATGGGCGAGAAAAAACAATAGGATAGGAAACATAACCGGGAGACCTAAGCAGTCGTACCTCGACCCTAAATCTATACCCAACCACGGTACTCTAACCTAAAATAGCTTACAGATTTGGATCAGGCAAGTTGGCTTCGAACAGATAAAAAAACCGATGGAGCTTACTTACGATCCGCCTGTTGAGGATAGGATCATGCAACAGACAAACAGACAGACACACATTGTGAGTGCTAGTCTCCGCTAGTGCCAGTATTGGATGGGAGGCCGATGCTTGCTTATAGTGATTGATGGAAAAGGACCCACATGATTGATAGGGGAAGGTTGCGTGGGTATACTGCCCACATAAGAAGGGGTCCCACGGACTAAAAAAAGAATACAACAGATTTACGGTACCACAGACAACAACATCCCCCCCTAAAGAGCTTATCCCTATGGAAAAAGGTTCCTACCTGGGATGGAATGCACAGCTGGGCTGATCCACTGGGCTACTCGGGTTTTACTTATCAACTCGGATGGCTGCTGCGCTAATAAAATGCTTGGATACTCTCAATCGCTGCTTGGCTTGGTTACTCAGACTGCGCTACTCCGCTTGGCTACCGGGATACTTAACCGAGCTTGGCTGGAAACAATCAATGCATAGGAGCTAGGTAAGTATAGAAGCTATGGTCACTGCAGCTACTCAGTGCAACTACTCATCAGTGTAAGAAAGAAGCCATACTCTTGGGAAGCTATACTCATAATGGCTACACTCATCAAAGATATACTCAGGGCATATAGCTCTAGTCTGTGCCAAGTAATTGATCATAGTCAATAGCCTGTGGTCGCTGATAGCCTGTTGTCATTGCGCTTGAATGAAGATCATTCCCAGAAAGTGCCGATAGACAGGAAATACGATTGAAGGTCAGTCAGTGCCACTTATAGTTAGTTCTCATTGACGATAGCCCATAGTTGAGGCCAGGAGTCGATGCCGCTAGTCAATGTCTGTTTGTTGTCATAGAAGGTGTAGCTAGGCAGTGCATTAAGCTATTTTCTGTTCAGCTATAAGTTATTTTCGGTTCCAAGTAATCATCCAGGAGTTTATGCCAGGTTTTTATTCACTCGAGCCAGGCGTCGATCCACTCTATCCCGCTACTCAATGCACTCGATCCAGTCTGGGAGACTAAGAGACTTTGCTGGGATACTTGGCCAGGCTACCAATTATAGAAATCATACTCATTCACTTTTTTTTATAAATAAAATCGCTATATATGAAAGGTTGCATGGAATTTCTTTATTTGAGGTTGAGCGCCTTCCCCTCCTTTGTCGGGAAAGAGCTCCGCACCTTGGTGCTTGCTTTTAGGGACTGACAAATCACCCATGAGCTGGTCAACTGAACCCCAAGCCTTTATGAAAGAGCCCACCCAACAAAGGAAGAAACATAGCCCTCGGCCCTTTCAATCTACCCTTGACCCTCAAACTCAAAAATGTTCTATACCTCCTCTACCTCCACCTCGAGTTCTACCTCGATCTCACTTACCGCTACGGAACACACCTACCTCAAATGGATGGATGCCTCGGCGATGCGTTACTTATAATGCACCTATTGAGGGTCATACGTCAGTGCCAACCAGTAGCCAGTGTCATAGCTGCCGATAGTCAGTCATAACCAGAAGGTGGTCGAACAGCCAATTATAGTTGATATAGCCAGAAGGGCATTGCTAATAGATGGTAGTCAGAGCCGCCGGTACTCATAGCCATACAGAAAGAAAATTGCTAGTCATAGCTGGGCTTGGATACTCAGATTTGAGAATCAACTGGGATAATTGGGCTGGGCTACTACTTGGATTGTATACCGGTGATTGAAAACCGCCTATCCTTTTAGTCGAGCATGCTTCGCAACCTAATTCGCCATTCTTGAATAAGAAAATTGCATCTTTAGGAGGTCCAAGGAAATCTGACCTCATCGGGGCACTCAAACTGGATTTTTTTCATAATGAACCTACCCCTTTACAACGTTTCTCTATGATAGCCAAGCATTGCCGATAGTCGATCCAGATTCCGATTCACTCAATATCAGTCATAGCTGGGATGGGATACTCAGCTACTCCGTTGAGCTTGGATACTCGAGCTGGAATATCCGAGACCGGGGGAGAAAAGAAAGAAGCGCATAGACACGCAGGAGCCAAAGAGATGCCGCTAGCCAATAGTTTCTCAGTCGATCCACTCAATCCAGGCGGAGATGCCAGTCATTACTTGGTAGGATGGAATACTCTAATCGATTCGGATGGCTGCTGCGCTAATTGGATTAGATTAGTTACTTGACTTGGATACTCGAGCTAGGCTACTTTGATCGGCTACCAGTTATTGAAAACGGCCTCTCCTTTTAGTCGAGCGTGCTTCGCAACCTCTCCTTTTAGTCGAGACCTCCTATTAACTAGCAGATGAAGGGCGGACCTCATTCACCATTCTTGGCTAATGAAATTGATCTTTTTAGGGGACCAAATAAAATGAATCAGACCTATAAAGTGGAGTTTTATTTTATGAAACATACCCCTTTCAATTGTTTACCTTCGTTTGGCAGGATTTATTCTTTTGCTTTTAAGTTAAGCGACTTCCTCACCGAGGTCTGCCGTATAGGTAGGGGCGGGACGCTGTGGGTGGACAGAATTTTTTATCCTTTCAACTGAATAAATGGGCTTATCATCTTCCAGCCTTAAAAACCCATCTCATTAACATATCAGTCAACCTCAGTAATGCGCAAGCAAGCTCTAAATGGAGGATAGGGAAAATGCCACAAACACAAGACCATTGAACCCATTTAAGTTGATGACCTTGAACCACCAGCATCACCAGGCCAACCAAGCATAACAAGCACTAAAAGGCCCAGCAGTTCCATTTATTGAACCATAACTTGTAAATGACTCAGTCGATGCAGCAGATGACTCAGAAGATTAAGTTGCTGTCTTTAGAGATCGAGATTATTACTTTCGTAAGTGAGAGTGAGATCCTGACCCATCGCCAACAGTAGCATAAGTAGATCCAATACCACCAGCATCAGAGCTAGCAGCAGCCCTACTAGTTTCTTCTTTTTATTAAGTAAGTTCAGTAGCACTATATCCAGCAAAAGTAGATCCAGCACCAGGTTAAGTTGAAGCGCCTAGAGCATCTGAGCGTGCATCGGTGTAGATAAAATATCCGCTTATACCTTCCATCAAAGCTTGTAGCATCCCTTCGCATGGTTCCTTCTGCAACCGAATCAATCAGTAGACCCAGACCTTTCTGTTGATGAAGCAGAAGTAGAAGCAGAGGTTGATGCAGTAGATCCTGACCTTCGTGATCGAGAAGAAGATTCGGGTGATTAAGCAGTCAATGATGCACCCGTAACAGCAGCAGAGGTAGAGGTAGCACCAGTAGCGTCGGTAGCAAGCAGAGGTAGAGGTTTCACCAAATACATATCCAGATCCATCAGTAGCAGATCCTATTACAGAGCTAGCAGCAGTTAAGGTGGTAACATTGCTAGTTACGGTTGATCTAGCTCCTTAGCCCACAGCATCAGTTTAGAGAAAATAGACACTTAGACTTTCCATTTTATATATACATTTTGAAAGCCAGTTACATACCCCACTTATCCATAACCCATAGTTCCATATTATTCAGTCGCTGTTCGAGATGAAGATGGGGATCATGAGGGCCTAACTCTTTTACCTCTTTTTCTGGTGTTTATGGTGGTGGTTAACCGGGAAATGCTAGTCCCCGATCAATGGGCTATAGGACTAGATCTGAAATAGCAGAGGAAGGGAGCTTAGGAAAAGCTACATATACATATATAATAGAATAAGGGTCCTAGCCCAAGAGCGAAAGTACTTGCCTATTATGCTTTTGACTCTACCTATGCCCTTACTGGTTCTTTGCGTGCAGCTACCACCGTAAAACTACCTTTGTATCTGCTGCCTTTTTAACCTCTACCATCTCTGATGGATTTTTCAATTGGTCAACCAACGGGTGAAACTGAAATGAAGTAAACTGTATTGACTTCTGCCTCTATCTCTATTTCTCCCGTGGGTGAAACAACTGGTGCTGGAAGATCTGGAACTAGTGCTTCTTCAACTGACTCCGCTGTGTAGTGCTGGTGGGACTGGAACTGAGCCAACTGCTGCTACTTCTGCCTCTATATGCTGATGATGCTATAGTGGTGGTGGGTGTTACTGCTAGCTATGGAACAGAATATACGACTCGATCGTAAACGTAAATAACTGGAACTGGATTTGGTCCTGTAGGGTCTTGTCCTGTAAGGTCTTAATCTCTATAACGAGCGTCTCTATCACGATTTCAATTCGAACAGCTGCTAGGTCTGGGCCAACGACTGCTGCTGGGTAAGAAATCACCTTAGCTCTGCTGGGTCAGAAACTGCTTTTGGTGGTGTTGTTTATGAATCAACTGGCTCCGGGTCTCGATCTGTTCTATCAATGGCCTATGCCGCCCTTGCTTCTGATGCTTATGGGTATGGGTAAACTGCTCTTGGACGTCAGTCGAGGGATAAATAGCAGAATACTACTTTATTTTCCTCAAACTGGCTGGAAGGATCGCTTTTGAGGGGCCAGCCAAAGCCAGCCAGGGAATAAGAATAACAGATAAAGCGGATACCTTACCTTCGCTATGCAATTGAGGGGCGGAGCCGCTCGACCAAAGGAAGAGGGGTTTTCAATAAATTAGAAATTATGTCACTCACTATAGAATAGACATACTTTCTAATTTGTAAAGTAGGCAACGTAGAGCTATAGTGCAGAATTACGGCACTGCACTAGAGATTATCCTACAAAAATTCATTATTTGTGGGATAGAAGATTTGCCTCGGTCCAGACTATACAATGAACTCAACAATTCTTTTATTACGATGGAGCGCACCAAGTGGGACTAAAAAATAGAAAAGCCCTGGGCCTCTTGCTTCCCTTCTCACAATTTGGAGCTTCAAGTGATTCTTATAGATAGGAAATGAATGAGAAAATAGAGAGAGACATAAAGCAATGTTGCAGATCCCTACACCCAAGCCCTAGGACACAAATGCTCAATGTATTCTCTGATGAAAATTATGCAGCTTGCCAGTTATGCACTCAATCATGTTCTTAGTGCCTGGAGCTTGTATTTATAGCCTTGGAGGGAAGATAAGATTGGCTCCTGCAACTAACTAATCACCTACTCCTTTGGATTAGTGGAAAGATTAGTCGAGCGTGCTTGACATTCCTGTTAAATAATAAAGGTGTCTTGTGTGGACATAACCGAAATTAGTTATGCCTGGGCGCTTTCCCTTTTTATAAGGCAGCCTCATCTGCCGCGAGGCCTGCTGACTTGAAGGTGCCGACTGTCCGGATGGGTTCTGGCGTCTTGGTAGTATGAAGTTGAGAGGTAATACGTTATTAGGTGTATCTCGTTGGGGAGCTTTTATGGCATAATCGTAGACAATGCCGAGTATCAACCAACCTTCTTCACTTACTGTTCTGCTACCTTTAAGGAGCCATAAGGATTTGTACAACCCCATCTTATCAAAGTGATTTATTGGGATCATTATGCAGAAAATACGTTTGGCGTCGGTCCAAGTGGACATGGAAAGGTGCAACTGATTGAGGACTTCCATTGTAGTTGGAATAGTCCCTTTGTCCACCACATGATACAATAAGTCCTTTTCTTTCTCCAATATTCTTTCATATTCCTTTGAGGCAAATAGAAGAAACCGGCTGTCCCATGGGGAAGGGAGCCCATTGGATATCATGTTTGCCACATCATCTATGAAGTCTTTAATGCGGGTTATCCCTGACCCTAAGACCCATCCAGCTGACCCAGCTCTCCATAGGGGTAGGTCCCTCTGGTGAATGAAATGCCACTTCCCCGAGATACAGGGACAACAAGGTGCGGAGTTCTTTGGATGTTTACCTATTACTTGGATTTAGTCGGGGATAACGACGTATATAAAACATAGGAAGCATGTCGCTAATTGTACTTCCTCCTTTTTATTGTAGTGAAACCCACATTTTATTTCCCACTCCGTGCCTTTATTGAAATATGAAGCAAAAGTGAATAAAAGAGTTAACAGGCGGGCGGGTAAGACCGGATTGATTGGCGGGTGGAAGGTCTAATCTAAAGATCGAAAAGTGAGTAAATAAAACGTCATTCTGTAGCGTGTTCAGGTCTCAAATAATATATGGATCATCCGGGGTCAATAACTTTCTTTTTTATATAGAAAACTTGATGAATTTGTCATTTTCCAATAGCTTTTAGCCTGGGCCGCCTTAATCCCAAAGTAAAGGGGCGAAGCGAATTTGCTCGAGGTAGGAAGGGCAAGGACGAATCACATGCTTCTAACTGTACGCTATACTGGTCGATCCCTAAGTGGGACCAGCACCCAAGCTAGCAAAATAAACAAAGAAGCAAGCACCGGGCCGGGGATATTTCGCTTGCACTCATAACTTTTATATATATAAAGAGAAAGATGACCACTCAAAGAGAATCTGCTTTCATGGGGTTTAAAGCAGGGCTATAGCCGGTGGTTCATGGGGCACTCAATAGCTTCTGATTTCCGTCTACCGTTATCTATCCTCTTTCCTCCCTCTAATTGGTCCCATAAATAGTAGCCCTTTCATATCTATAATTAGATGGGGTCTCATTGCTAAGCCTAACTGCCCTACCTCCTTCTTTCTTCGAGCCGAGCTTTTCTTTCATTCTCCTTTTGTATAAGACATGCTAGCTGATACTTACCTTGTGGACTTGTGTGTAGATGTAGGGCCAATTAGGCCTACAAGAAAGTGCGATGTAAAGGCTGGGTGGAGGCAAGGGACCTTGGACCAATTGAACAGAGACTGAGAGTGGATCCAGAGCAAGTGATAGTGTGGGGAATTGGAACTCAATATCGATCTCCGGGCCAGCCAACAGAAAAGAAATCCTACCGGAATGAAAAATGAAGCTTTTCCCATTACCCCCTATTCCAGAACATTTTGTTTCTTTCTTTCCATCGGACCTAAAGGAAGGTAGGACAAAGAAAGAAAGATAGATCCTACAGGTCCATATCCAGCAGCATACCCGAGCGGAGACAAAAAGCAGTTCCAAAGCCAGTGTTCCTTCCGGAATACCTGTGCAAATGTGTGGATGAATGTTGCGGATGTTTGCTGTCATAGTTATGTTATGTATTGTAATGTATTGTAGTTAACCTGCTTTAATGTGTTGAGGAATGTGTTTATGTTACAGGTTGTCTGTGTAATAATCTGAATGCATGTCAATTTATTTTATTTATGATCTATATGTGAATATATTTGCTATATAAGAAAACACTTATAAGTCTGAGAGTGTGCAGGGAGAAGTCTGTGTGCAAAATCGTGCATTTCAATGTAATTGTATGAACGGTGTAGCATTATTTAACCTGTGTGTAGGATCATCTCACAGGGTAATATTGGGGCCCATAACCCGCAGGTTGCCAGCGAAACCTATTGGCAGTTCATTGCTTATTCGTAGGCTGAGCCATGTAGCACATACATATAAAGATTTTTTTCTTCGGTTTACAATGAAATAGTAGCTCATGCCCGTCTCGGGGCGCCAGGCCCTCTTCTTTAATCGTCAATGCAAGAGCCAACTATCGGTGTGGAAGAAAGAAACCATAGTGGATAGTCTAATAGGTAGGGGAAGCCAATGGATCGGGCCCACTTAATTACTGGATGGGTTTTATAATAAATAGAAATAACTCTATATTCCCGCCTGCCTGGATTTACCGCCTGCACCTTTTTTGAGAGCATTCCAATATTTGCATAACTGGTAAAAATATCCCTCTCCCTTATGGTCGAGCGGCTCCGCCCCTATATTTTATGTTTCCTTTGAAAGAAAAGGTATTACCTATTTGGATAGGGCCAAGAATCTAGTATACCAACCTATGTTTTCTTTTCCCCGGTAAATAAATTATTTTCTCTTTATCTCTTCATCAATATATGTTCGCCCTCTAATCTATAGACTACTTCATATAGAGACAAGTATGCCTGTCCCTTATAAACGAGAAATTAGAAATCAATTATAGGGAAGCTCAATGATAGTTTAGTTATGTAACATATGTATTGCTTGAATCGAGTTGTTACATGGTAAATTGCGAGTGCGTGTTCTGTTTATGGGGGAAAAAGAATACATATTTATGTAACAGCCGGAGCTTTCGGAGTTATAAGATAAGTTGGTGGGGAATCAAAAGGGCGAGGTATGTTAAGCTTTTTTAGGAGGGCTAGGTACAATTGTGATTTGTTTGTTGAGGTACGATTAGTGACTTGTATTTTTGGGGGAGGTTATACCTTGCCCTCGGAAGGACAAGCAGCTCCGCTCCTTTTGAATATGAGCACGATAAATTACTCTCCCTTATGGTCTAGCCTGCTTACGCATCCTTTTTGGAGCTAGCTGCTTAAAGAGTAATGGTATTATTTACGATGCTACATTCACGGTACCAAAAAGAAAAAGTATCAGTAGTTCGGTAGCCCAACTATGTTAATTCTATTTCTATTCTTCAAATGGCACTTTAAAGCGTGTCGCTGTACGAAGCATGGCTCTACAACATAAAAATGTATAAATATATCTATTGGAGCACTTATATTTCCCTCCTTAAAAGCAGTACTCCATCGTGGCTCTACTAGCTGTATGAAGCACGGCTTTCACCCTATGGGATCAGTTCGTATAAATAATTGATAAATGACATCGAATTAGGCAAGGGTAACTCTACTGGGCAAGGGAGGGCTTCTCACCCCCAAAATAGGAGGTAGGACCAGCCCGGCATCCAAGCAAGCTCTCAATCCGAGCTTCAGCAATAGTTTATAAGTAAAAGTAGGGTAAGTTCTATCTCTAGGTGGGTAGGTGGTTTGTAAACACTGAAGGTAAAAGGAAGAAGGGTTGTATCATTCCGTCCTGATAAGGTATAGTGCAGTAGCAGCCATGAAGCTATTCCTGTGTTACTAGGTGGAAGGCAGGTTGTATAGGTCTCTGCAGTGGGTTCTAATTCCATAATTGTATTGGCTCCTAAGCTAAGCGGCGGTACCATAAGGTAATACGTGGTACCCATAATAATTCATGTAGTAAGGTAAAGGTTTAATATCCTAGAGTGGTACCCCCTGATTCCCGGCTTAAGCAAGTGTTGTTGGGTGCAGGCAGTAAAGTAAGTAAAGTCTGGTAGAAGCAAGTGTAGCATGTACTTCAGTAAAGGGTTAATAGCATGCCATGCCTAACCTCCCCTCGTATTATTACTCCAACTATTGATCCACCTGCAATAAATATACCTTTGGCCTTATACCACTTCTTGAATGGAATCTTAGTAGCGAGGCGAGGTACTACTATAGAACCCCCAGCATGGGAGGGATGGCATGGATGGCATGATACAACCTTATTACCCTTAGACCTTACTGAAGTTTTGACTTATTACCTGCCCACCTAGATAAGAAACCTAGGAGACCTAGACTATACCACTTGGATTCATTACGCGCTTAGTGGTGAGTCGGGACTGCTATGAGCAACCCTTATATCTTCTCAGGAATGGGTGGTTCGATGGGGATAGGTTTGCATGAACATGCGATTGCTTAGAATAACTTGTTGTTTTTAATTTGCTTTTGTGTAAGTACGGGGACACTACCATGACTCCGATAAAGGGTAGAAAGTGAAAGAAGAAGGTAGGCAAAGCTCCCTCGGTTCCTAATATTCACATCCCTTTCAATGACACATCACCCAATATTGGCGTGCCATTAGAAAGGACCTATGGGAACATGTTCAAAATGTACTAGTAAACCCAACCTCCTCCGGTATCACTTGACGATGCTAGTAGTGGATCAAAATATGACAATGACTATATGAAGTACAATATTTGTATTTCACCATTGCATAGCGCAGTAGCTAAAGCATAAATCTTTATCTACTTAGATGTTATACAATGGCTTGTAAAAAGGGACCACACTTATGATAAGGAGATATATGAAGAAAATAAAGGAAGTCCAATAAATTCCTACACACCAAGCGCCATTTACATTATCTACAAGATCGAACCACCCCAGCTATTGTTGAATCAGACATTGGTGGAAAGATTACCAAAAATAAGAACCCAATTGAAGTTACAGATAGCTGGTAGCGCAGTAATAAAAGTTTCAGAAAGCACCCGGCAAGCTCCTACCCTAATATTCATTTAAAACATCCAATAACAGATGTAGTTATGTTAATGAGAAGACTCTATGGGAAAAAAAGGATTACACACGTTTGCTGGAGCATTGAGTGCCACTTATGTATTAGGTGTTGTACAATGGCTCAATTCTTACGTATATTATGTATTACGTATTAATTTAATGCCCTCTTAAGTGGGTTGTTCAGTAGCACTTCTTTTGATTTCTGCCATAAAAAAGATATTAATTCCTCTCCCTCTCTTAGGTTAGGAGTAAATCAGAGAAATAATGTGGGTCGAGTGCATTTCAGCTATCTCCCTCCAAAGGACTTTAATGAAAAGGTCCCGAAAACAGGGTCCTTTGGTCAAATTCCTATCGATGGCGGCCCTCGACTTATCTTAAGACATTTTTTCCCTCCTTCTTTTTCAGAGTAAAGGTCCTCTCTATTCTATTCCATCTTGCGACTGAACAACCAACCGGAAGGGGAAAAGAAAGGCAGACTTAATATAATAAATAGAAAGCCCCCTTACTAACTGGATTATAAGCGGATGGTCACGCTTTTTTGTTTTAAGCATCCGTACGGGTTCATCCATTCTACTATTTTGTCCATCTCTACTATATGGTAAATTTAGTAAAAACATTCTTTCTTGTATTTATACACTTGAGAAAAAAGGATAGGAGCGCTAAAGGAATAGGAGCGGAGCCGCTCAACCAAGGGGATAGGAACGCCAATCAACCAATAAGGAGCGTATATCAACCAATAAGGAGTGTCAATTATTATATACGTATTTATGCCTAATGCCCCTCAGCACCTAACGTCTTTATTGAGAAGTATCTAAAGGGAAGTATCTAAAGTTATCCTCGCTAACGCTCAATGTAAGGATAGTAGGGCTCCTCGCTAACGCTCTTAAGCTATTGGGATACCACCCCCTACCTCTGTAGCTATCTAGATACCTCCCTAAAGGAAGGCCTTTAGGGTATTAGGCCCTACTATGCTTCCCTTAATATATCTAGGGTACCAATACCTGGAGTAGGCCCTATATTTCGGGTATATTATTATGGCCCCTACAATTGTTAGGGCTTAATACCCTACCCTGAGTCAGTTAGAAAAACTGACCTTGCGTAACTACATATATATATATATATATAAATGACTTGATGTATCACTGACCTTCATGAGAGCTAGGCACTACCTATCAGAAGATGACCCTACCTAATGTAGGCAAGCACTCAAACCTTAGTGAAATGTCACATATATAGGCAAGACCTTGCTAACAATAGAAGGTGGGTTCCTGTTACTGGCTCTGTGGCCAACCAGGAGGCTCAAGGTTCGCTTTATCGGTAAATAGAAAAGTTTTGGGTAACTATGTAGACAAAAGACTTCTACCAGGTCTTCTGTTCCACCAGGTCTTCAAAGAGGCGAGAGAGATATAAGAAATCTGCCCTGGTACCACGCTCGAAGTGAGGT
>Ga0233330_1000070_pt1 | contig 11811 bp, 4 predicted proteins | sample GEONDECOMP201_FD_180703 | JGI IMG/M metagenome (GOLD analysis project Ga0233330, IMG submission 180703) | Leaf litter microbial communities from Shasta-Trinity National Forest, California, United States - GEON-DECOMP-201 | ecosystem: Environmental > Terrestrial > Plant litter > Unclassified... | reverse complement strand
CCTCTTAGCATTGAAGTCTGCTAGCCCTTACGAGGTAGTGATGAGTCCACGCCAGTAGAAAGTCCTTCACATGAAGAGTGCCCTGCCCTATGGCTAGAAAGATAGCATGTCTTCAAGTTTAGCCCCGAACGCACAAGAAAAGGAGCGAAGCGAAACTTCTCTGCCCTCTCACAGTTAAAAAAAGGTGCTACGCTCTTTCCCGACAAAGGAGGGGAAGGATTAACCGGTATTAACATGTAGAATGGGACTCGCTTGTGGAGCCCTTTTGAGTTGAGCTTAGCAGGAGCTTATCCACTTCGGTCTTATTCCTACCTTACCTTAAATGGTGAGCTACTATTACTATCAGATCTATCGGCCTATAGGAAAATGTTAGTGTGTTGTTCACGGTACATAAAAGATTCCGCCAGAGCTGCTCCTGTATAAGGAGCGAGGTATTGTAATGTAGCTGGGGAAAAGGAATTAATTGTCGGGGAGAAGTTTAGTATTCCAATCCCTTCGCGTTGCAATCAGTTAAGCTCTTTCTGTATTAGTTAACGGTACCGGTAATACTGCTGTTTTACCGGGCTGTCTGTCCCCAAAACTGTTCCTGTCTTCTTTTTATTTTGTTATTATACCGGAATTCTTAACAGTTGGAAAGAACTTCCTACTAGCCACAGAACAACCGAAAATTCCCTTCCTTTCTATGTCCTTTGGTCAGGTAGTTATTTCTATCTATCCACCAGGGCTTCTGCAGCCAAGCCCGCAAGGCATTCTATTCCCACTTCATTCCTCCCAGTCTAGGGGCTAGGAGCGGAACTAAGTATTTAAGGCTTTCAGTCGTACCAATGGCTAGGTTTACTTACACTAAGTATACCATCAGCCTCTTTCCGTTGTTAAAGCGAGTACGCTTTTCAAGCTTTTTCCTTACTAAAGGGAAAAGTGTGCGGGCGCTTTCTTCTTAAGCGACGAATTCAACACCCCGACTTCTTACAAATTTGAAATGGAGAGGGGCAGCCCCTCTTCCACCAAATCCTTAACCGGTTGGACTCATTTTATCGCTTGTTTAGCTGAACAGGCAGCCGGAAGTCAACAACAACAACTTTCTTACCGGCTGGCTAACCTAGAGCTCACTCATAAGTTCCAGTCGGAAGGTAAACAGGGGCTTAAAGACCTCTTTTCCACTCGCTCTCATACCCTGCCCCTGAACACCTGTTGGAGGAAAGTGGCTCTATTTCACTGGATGAACGTCCTACTATCTAAGCTCTGATAACAAAGGCTCTCGTGCCCTACAAGGGGTGTAATGAGACACGGACCTAGGGAACAGAAGTACGAATTGGTGGGGCTTCACAACTCTTTTTGATAGAATGAAGCCTAATTATTATATTATATAAAGGGATGGATGTTTCAGGATAAGTGCTTGAACGAGCTCAACAAATTCTTCTATCTATAGAGAGTACATAATAGTAATATGATGGCTCCCATAGAATGATCCCGCAAATGGTAAGAAACGGTTAGCTACCCAGATGCTAAACCTGATGATTGAGTTGATTCGAGTTCAATATGCGCATGCCCGGGAGGACTAGGTAGGTGTACGAAGTTGGTTCCACTTCCGGCAGCATTTATGTCTCTATTTCCAACAGCACCCTGGTATTTCTCTCATCAACAAATATTCGAATCATGTCCACCGTTATTTTCACGTATGTAATAATAGGACATGCTCCTAAATCCCCTTTCATAATAGTAGGGCGGTTCGTCGTTGTTGCTCATACGTATATAGTATATCCTATGAACCCTCTTTCTTAGCTGTATAAAATCCCTCTTTTAAAGAAAAGGAAAGACTTTTTATTTGTTTCCATGTAGATGATGTTGAGCGAAAGGCAAGGACCAGTACCCATTGAAGCAGAGCCAGTTGAATTAGTAACAAAAACAGAGGCATCCTCAGAACAGTCGATCATGCGACAGTAGCGATCGATCAGTGAAGGCTGAATGTCACTACAATCTTTAAACCTATTTCGAGCATTGAAGTTGCATTTATTAAGATAACACGAGTCGACCTATGTGACCAAAGAATTCCTTTCGGGGAAAGCCGCCAATCTGGAATCTGTTCATTGAAGAGGGGAACCTGCTAAGTTAACCAGACAAGCTGGGATGCTTGGGGCGAAACTGCCTCACAGAGGGGAGAGGGCGATCGATTCGATTTCTAGACTTTCTGGCTGCTGTCAGGTCTCAGGTTCTTTTTAGAAAGAAGCCTTTTATAACATGGGTAACCGGAATCGAAATCCTTTGCCAACTGGGTTTGCATAATAACCTTGGGATCGGGTGAGGGTGCAGTCCGTACAACATTAGATGAATGGCAGCTTAGTCGTGCTCTTTAGTGAAGTTCATTGGAAGCTCTGTCCAAAGCAGAATCTTCAAACAAAGAAAGAAAGCCTTAAACTGCTAGTTAGGGTATTCCCTAGTTTCCATATTCTAGTAGCTTTTCAACAGGCATTCTGTCTACATTAAATTGGCCATCTAAACTGTTTTTCACTCATCAACTACAACTGTTTTGATTGCTGATTGTGCTTCCTTGTTCTGAGAGTGCTAAAAGAAGGAAGCACAGCCTTTGTACCCGTAAAGTAGTGCTTCCCTTAAAGAGAGAGGTTACGGTTTCCTTATGTCACTGCTAAGCCCTTTAAGGCCTCTTTAAAAGGGCCTATAATGTGTTAAACCATAGGGTAGGTCAAACTAAAGGTTTTATTAAAGATAAATTTCAATACAAAAAGTTCCTTTCCATAAACAAGCTTACTGTCTATTGTTATAGCTGTTATAACTTCCTTGTTTCTTTTAGTGCTAAGAAGTTAATGCAGCAGGTTAGATAGCTAAGACTGGGACTGATAGACTGGTTACTAGTTGAGGGAGTAACTCAGGACTGGTTGGTACTAACAAGACTGGTTGTTACTATTGGTACTACTGGTATAGTTAAGAAAGAGATAAAGAATCATCCATTGAACTTATCCGAGGAATCCCCCGAAAGACCCGAGTCTTGGGACTAATAGTATCCATCGGACCAACTGGGATCCTAGAGACTAAGGCTCCTTTCAAACGGTGGGAGAATAAATTGACTTTGGCACATATAATCAGTCAAATGAACCCCACCAAGAAATCCAACCTTTCTACGTTCCTTAAAACTCTTTTCCCCTTCCCCTGTCGGGAAAGAGCTACGCACCTTAATCAAAATCCGAATAGCCTTCTCTTGTTGCTGCTCTTATTTGTATGGCGAACAAATATTAATTCGGTACTTCAACCATCTTATTCGATTAAGGGTCAACGAATTCCTAAAAGGAAGAAGGGTTCATCCACAACAAGGAGAACAGATCTCATTCTTATTTGGGAAAGTAGCTTACTTTGTGAAATATTATAAGAAACGAATGCAGGAGAAGGCGCGCTCTCGACTTCCTAAACCGAGTCGATGATCTGTGGTCTGTATCCGAATTAGTCCTTCTATATATAAGGAAAAGGCGTGACGGTAATGAGCTTTACAGTTACGGTTTTGTAAAAAGGAGAAGGTCTAAGGAAGTGGTAATCTTGTTTCTTCTTTCTTCTTTACTCGCCCGCTCTTATCCTCTTATCCTCTTATAGTAGATGTTCCAGGGATATATTCTCTTTATCCTTTTCTTGAGCTTTATTGTTATCGTTGTCGGTATTGTTATCATCACCCAGAATATAAAAATAGGAAGCAAACTCTCCTTCTAGTGGGGAACCTTAATCTTCTACTTATCGATTTCTATACCCTATTGTTGGTTCGCATACTCCATTTGTACGATAATTTGCTTAATCAGTAAAGATCGAGCAAAGTTGGGAGGCTGATCTTAAGAGGATCCCCCTGATCCCATCAACAACTCCTTACCGAGACTCCCAACCAGTTCGCGATAGGAAGAAGGCACAATAAGAGAGGAAACCTCCTTCTGAACGGGAGGAACCACCATCCCCTGTCACAGTTGCCTTTTTCAGTATCTTTCTGGCCTGGGAAACTGGTGCGACTATACGCTGCGGATAAGCTGAGACAGGAGCTATTCTATAAGTAGAGGCATCACCAGTTGGAGCAGATCCTGCAGATCGAAACGAAGATCCTATCTATGATGCTATGGCAATCCAATACTTGGTTGGTTCAACTTTAATATTTGAAATCAGTTCGCTAACCGACCGATTTCAAATATTTATTCCAGTCATTCTTTATAGATGTAATCACACGGCGATTCGGTGTTCGTCGAAGGTTGAAAGTGACTTGCCTTTCAAGTATACTGACGCCGGAGACCTACCTATGCGAAGTACTTTGGGCAGCTTCACTAACCAAGGCACTTCGTTTCAACCCTTTCTCTTACCCGTATCCGTTGGTAATTCTATCTAGTTTTGGATTGCGATTTGTGGATCTATATGTTGCATGGGAGATGGCAAAATCGATCATGATGAAGCATGCATGATGTAGATTAAGGTATTATCCACTCCTATTTAAGCTACTTATTTATTTACCTCGCCCCAAGAGGGGATCCCACATGGATATGCCATTACTCATACAGGTGTTTATTCAATTGATTACAGTGTTTATGCACTAGATGTAAATTCAATCCTGTACTCCATGTAAATTGAAAATGCCAGGTTTCCAAGCACTCAATACAAGAGCCGAGCCAAGAGTTGATCCCAGGTTTCAGCACCAGTAACATAGCCCATTGGCAACAGTATCATAGCCTGTCAGTTATAGAACTCCGGTCAGTTAGTGCTAGAATCCATGTAATCATCGAACACCCTCTACTCAGTGAGTGCTAGAACCTCTGGGCGATGCATGAAGAAGCTCTGGGCGGTCCAGCGGTTTCAGTTTGCTTTCCAGTTTCCAGGTTATCCGGTTCGGAGGTGAGGTGAGGATAAGGTTTTTAGGTGCGTTTAAATGTGGGGTGAGGTACTTAACCGCTTTCCTCCTTTGTCGGGAGTCGTATTTTTGCTTACCGCTGTTGCGTTTTTTGTGGTTGTGGGGTCCCGGGTTTTTAGGTGCGTACATGAGGGGGTGTCCCGGTCGTTCCGGCGGCTCCGCGTTTCCAGTTGGACCGGTTGGAGTGGATCGATCAGTGGGCATAATACCCTTTGTTGGCAGAATCCTAATCATCCAGCTCCTCAATCAATAAAAAAGAAATCAAGGCAGGCTATCCCGATGCTCTCCTTCCTAATCTCCTGGTTGGCAACTCCAGGTGGGCATAAACAAATTATCCAGCCAGCTTGCTTCTAAAAATCAATTGGACTCTGCTCCTCTCCCTTTAGGTCGAGAGCTAAACGCACCTCAACAAATTGTGAATCACCGTAAGCATTATCATTGCATCCAGTGTTGTAGTAACCCGTTCCGTCTAGGTAGGCCCTGCCCCTGTCCCTTATACATGTCTGTCCTTTCCTTTATTTCCGTCGGGTTTTCTCAGTTGGCCCTCTGCCCGGGGGACCATACCACTGCTATCAAAATAAAAGTTTTCTAGTTTACCTGTTTATCTACCTATTTACTTACACGTTGGACTTAGCAAAAGGTGAAAGGTTACAGCATCTGTGATACTTTGGCTTAAGGGTTTCAAGGTTCAAGGCTTTTGTGGAACTTGCTTCCTCGTACTTGTTGTACCTAGGTTTTATGATTTGTGTTTTATTCCCTCCCGTTAGGTGAGGCTTGTTGGACCGGGAAAATGGCTTCTGGTGGACTTGTTGTTGGGTAAAGGCATCTATCCGGAGGATTAGTATATCTGAAACAAGGGGAGGCTATAATTAGCTATTTACACTGGGCTATATATGAGGACCACCTCCTTACTGGCCCTTAGACTGGCCGACCGGCCAATGGGGCTATCGGCAATGACTGTATCGACTCCTCCTGGATTGACTACCGCGGCAATTTCTTTTTTAAGCCCAGCGCATGAGCCAAACCGAGCGTCCCATCCCGTCCAATCCCATACAACAACCCGGGAGCTAAACGTAATAGCCAAGCTGAAAAGTCCAGCCCCTGAGCCCACCCAAGCTGAGCCCACGCGGTATCCAAGCCCAGGAAAGTATCTGATTCGAGCTAATTAGCAATTAGTTAAGTTTGATTAATCAAGTTCGAGTGACCAAGCCAAGTTTAAGTAGCCTATTCCGGTAGCTAGGCCAAATAGCTCGATTAGCGCGGAAAAATAGTCCAGCCCAAAATAGTGAAGCAGAGTCAATTAGCAAAGTTTACATAGTGCAGCAGACACAGTCGAGTAGCGCATCATCTTCCCAGTTGAATATCCAATCCAAGCAAGTACCCCGGCGGTAGAGTAGCCCATTCAGTAGGCCAGCCAGCCCATGAACAAAGCCAAGCTATAACTGGCTTCCTATGATTGAATCCGTGAGGTGTCCTAAGTAGTGCTGCTACATGGGGTTCTATCCGTCCATGGCTGTTAGGATGGCTACGCAGGGTGGCTTCCTTATCTGTCGGCTATGTGAGGTGGACCTTCCTTATAAGTTATACTTATATTGGCAATTACTGGCGTATGATCTTTTAATGGTGCAACGTATGTGATGCCTACGGCATTCCTTCCATCCATTGGAGGTATAAACAACTATGGTTCCGTAGCGGTAAGTTAGGTTACTTCTTAATTGGGTACTGACTCTCATGGATTGACCGGTGAAAAGGGTTAATTGAATGGGTATCCATTGCTGGGGTCCTTATCTTCTCGGGCATGGAAAGGGGGACATAACCCTACTTATTAGGTGTTAAGGACTTCCTATCTATCTCATCTGTGGGTAAGGAGGAAACCGGTAGGCCATCTCTCAATCTATAAAGAAATTGGTGTGCTGGCAGTGTTGCTTCGAGGTGAACTGTTTCACTCTGGGTGCAATCAGTGGGCAGTTTTGTGAGGTGCCAACCCAAGTAGAGGTATAGATATCAGGAGGTCTAGTTCTTTCTAAGGGAAGTAGCAATTTCATTATCCTAGCTTTTTCAATTAAGCCTTTCTGTGATAAACATAATTAAATGCAGTTTAAAAAGTAACAGTTTAACTTTTTAAGTTCAGTGCCTGGTCCCGATCAACAAAAAAGATCGTTTCCAGCCTGCTCAAATGGCAATAGAATCAATTTCTATTGGTACTCACTTTGTAACCATTCATCATACGTAGTAGCTATCTGTTGGTTGTAGAAGCCTTTGAAAGCTGCCTACCATTATATTCATCCAACAGGGCTGTTTCCTCACACACTAAACTCCTACTGGTCCTGTGCCACCCACTCCACTTCCTTTAATCAAGTAAGCATAGAAAGGGAATTACTGGCAAGAATGTGTTTAGTAAGTGCTCAAGCCAAGTCAAATTGGTAAGATCTAAAAGTTAAGGTAAGCAAGCTCTAGGGGCAAGGGTGGTAAGGAAGGACAGGTTGGTAGCAGCAGTCAACTAAAGGTAATGCAAGTAGGGTACGGAACACGAGGTCCTATCTCAACCTTATATATAATAACATGCATTAAGTATGATGCACCTGTTGAGGAACATACTCCTTTTGAGCCCATTACTAAAGTCCCGATATATTTACAGAAGGTACCAAACTAATAGTAAATACCCGAGAGAGATAACATGCTGATACACATACTTTATTACTACAATATTGAGACCCAGTATCCCCTGTTCTTACCAAATAAGCAATTGAACCTTCTGCTACTGCGTCTCCAGTTATTCTATCCGTCCTCTATTTGAAACGACTACCCTACACCTTTTGCAAGCTATTGAACTGCCCACCTCCCTCCTTCTTCTTTGATTTATTTTCCAACTTTGTTGTTCCGATTCGGAGATGTTAGTGATACAGTGCGGCGTTGCGGCGATGCGTTGCAGCGATGCAATTTTAGAGGTGCAGCAATCTAGGTTGAAGCGTAGCAAAGTGAAGCTATGTATATCTACGCATATAAAAAGCTGTTGTAACTCATTATTGAATTGCTAATATTAGGTTCGCCATCCCGGTTAGGAAAGAAGGCTTAGAGAGAGAGAAGGCTTGCTGGAGTTATAAAGCTTGCGGGGTTTAATACCTTCTCTTTGGTTACAAAATAAGCACAAATCCAACTAAAGATTGACTAGCTTCAAGCAAGGAGAGAACAAATGCTCAACCGCGCCGCCCTTAACTGCTTTTATAAATCTGCTTGGGTTGGTTTGGGTTGGTCGAAAGGGATAAGGCTTTAACGTCAGATGATTTTATCCATAACCTAAAAATATCCAGGCAAGTAATAGAGGATAGATAGAGCACACGTGGAGGAAGGCTTCGCCGTAACCCCACTACCTATCCCGGGGGGTATTAAAAACTGTTAACATGTGGAATCAGCTCCGGTTAACGTCGAACGAGTAACACAAATATAATAACCTCCTGGAAATGTGACTGGTATGATCATAAATGACCGGACTATTATACCGACCCTCTGGCAATTTGGTTGGCAATGACACTAGCTCTCGGCTATCCGCAATGATTGACTATTTATGAACCCTTATGACTCACTCACTTACTCACTCAGTCCCGTCCCGTGTTGGGTGGTAAATATGTTTATGTTAATCGGGTATGACGAGCAATGCGGCGGGTATGTCTCGACTATTGGCTGGGAATTATTGGCAATTTGCTATGACTGCTATGGTATGATTCTAAACAGGCGCATTTTAAGTAATGCATAATCGATCAATTTGAGAACATTTTTTAAATTCTTGTATCATTTGAGGTATAGTTAGATTTCAAGGTAGAGATGGCCTGCGCCGAATCCAGTAGGCCATAAATAAAGATCTCTCGGGGCAAGCATCACCCACCCTACCTGCCTGCCTTAATGGCAGTACCTTACAAAAGTATGAATGCCACTTCTGGACCTGCGTGACTTAAACTGCCTAGCCCCGCTCTCTGAATGTATCCTATATATATACCCTGGGGTTTATCTCTTTCTAGGCTTTTGGTGAAAGGTTCATAAAAACTGTCTGTTGCAATCCTCTAACAGCACATAGAATCCGTTAAACTAAAGACAAAACCATTAATTCACTGCACAAAGTACCTTCCAAGGGTATGACCCTTCCATCTATCTTCTATCTCGGGTATGGGTATGCCTGGTTATGATTGACTATGGAACTATTATCAACTATATAGAAGGCTATTTAATATATCCCCTTCCCTGCCTGGTGTAGGGGTCTAGTACCGTATAGTAGTAGGTGGCCTTCTTTGGTGGGGCTAAAAGCTTAAGTTTTTCATTAACATCCAACTTCATTTTTTCGGTATAAAACATAGCCTTTTAGAGCGTTTATCAAGTATAACCAGTATTTTACAAGCTTTGTTGATTCCCTCCGTAGTCCTTGCCTTCAGGACTCAATAACCCCCCCCCATTACGCGCTTTCAATATGCGCCTTATTCCCTTTCTCCCCTTTCAATTTCTGATACGCTACGATGGTCACACAATGCGGTGGTACGAGCCGCTTGATCTCACACAATTGAGGTTGCACCATCATTAGATTAGTTAGGTGAAAGGCATTACCGCTGATACCACCCCTTGCCCAGCTCGACGTTAACAGCTGTCCAGCAGCACCAGTTGAACTAACATAATTGAAATAATTCTCTTCAGCATTTAATCAAGCAGCACAATGACCAGGATCATTTAAAGAAGCAGTTGAAGGGGCAGAACCCCAGGATCAAAAGTCCCAGCCCAAGCATCACAGCAAGGATCACTAAAACCAGAGGTTGAAATGGGAATTATTTCAATCAGCTGTTGAATACTGGCTATCGACTTCATTCAACGACTAGTGACTATCAGCAGCACTTCCTAGAGCATCAATAATGCACTGACTATAACTTCCACAATGTGACTAGACTTAATGCTGCACCTTATAGCTCAGACTTACAACTGACATGGCATTGGCTCCTGGATAAACTAGCGTCTATCAGCGATGATAAAAGGCTATGAGTAATTACCTTCAAGCAATGACAACTGGCTAAGACTAGGTCCTTATGACTGGGTACTAAAAATAGGAACTCTCAGCAAAGTATAGCGGCTATGATAAACTGTCTAAATGCTATGACACCTGGGTATCAGCGACACCTGGAAATGAACTCTAGCAATGCTTATGGAGTAATCCTGGCTAGGACTATTGGCTATGATTAGCGCCAATGAGCACTGAGTAGCTGCACTGACCAGAGCTTCATTCATTCGTTCATTCATTGATTCATTTATGCCACCGACAAGAGGTTCCTTCACGGACAAGAGGTTCTATAAAAGACTTTTGTGAGTGTAGCGTATGACCCTCACTCAAGAGGAGGTGTATATAATGAGTTGCGTGAAATTGCTCTTGTTGTGAGATATAATTGCATATAGCCCTCGTTCCATCCATGCGCGTAGCATTCGTGAACAGCAGCACATAGCCGCCTATGGTCCCAGCTTTAAAGTGAGGCTTTTATTGAAGAATAATCGCACGCATTTAACGACGTTGAGAAACAGATAGAGGAGGGATGCCCGAGCTAGGAGAATGGAATTGCTGCTTTCTTGCTATATTTAGTGATTGCAGGCAGGGCGGGGTGCCCGGTACGGGGCCGAATGATCACACTGTTAGTGAGTAACCACCAGTGATACCTTCGCACCAAGAGCGCGAGTTAATAATGCTCATTATAAATAACCTTTGAGGGAGCATCATAGCCATACGCATAGAGCCATTCAGAGAGGATAAGTTTATAGAGTCGTTCACGCTGGCCAGGTAGTTTCATTAACGTTAGTCAGGTAGTCCAGGGAGGTGGACGATTTAGCAACAGTGTTAGGGTCACCAATTAACCTAACTAAATTATTACGACAAGTTTCCCGCCATACGATAAGAATTACCCGTTAAATCCATAACCCGTTCATTGTACCCCGTCGACTGGGCTCAGGGGATGGCAAAAAAAAGGGGGTGCAATGGAATACCGGGTTTGGTTGCTCATTGAATCGGTCGCCTACTCGGATGGGCTTGGATACTCTATCTACTTGCCACTAGACTCGAATCCGCTTGGTCTGGCTACCCGGCTGCTCTAATCCGCTGATCCGGATCCACTACTCCGCTGGGCTACTATATAATCCAATGGGAGGGGACTACTCAATGGGAACTACTACAGAGAGAAATAATCTATAGAAACACGTAAAGTACTCCGATAAAATACGTAGAGGTTACACAAGAAAGGTTACACGATGACGTTCGATGAGGTGAGATGAGGTGGTTACACAATGAGTGAGGTTCCACGTTGATGTTTATAGTGATTACACATTTTGTTGTGACACGTTAATGTGTTGGCGGTTAAGTGGACACTAGATATATGATATAACCTATATGAAAGAACAGGAAATAAAGGAACCTATATACTTATCTTATCTTATCTCTATATGAACTTTAAGCACTCTATAACTTTACTATACAATCTATAGTGAGGTGATACGTTATATGGTGCTACGTGTGGGGTAGTTAGTAGAAACATCTATAAGGTAAGGTATAAGGGAAGGGGATTGTTTCATGCCTGCAATGCCATTCATCCATTCTGCTCAGGTGAATAGCGTAATTTATTAAGCACTTCATTAATTCCGTGTTCTAGGGCATATAGCTATAAAGGTATAAAGGTAAAAACACAGCTTCTGTGATCAGCGATTGAATAGCAATCTGTTGCGCTATTCAATGTTTGGGGATCGTCATCCGTCCCTTCAGATGGCCCGGTCGATGCCAAGGTCGAGTAGGTATAGATTAAATCTCTCCCTCCTCTCCCTTGCAACCTGACTGACTGAAATATAAATTGATACCTACTTGTATCTCTCTCGAACTGGAGGCGAACGATGAACTTGACACAGCTTGCTTTTAG
>Ga0233330_1000069_pt1 | contig 11824 bp, 15 predicted proteins | sample GEONDECOMP201_FD_180703 | JGI IMG/M metagenome (GOLD analysis project Ga0233330, IMG submission 180703) | Leaf litter microbial communities from Shasta-Trinity National Forest, California, United States - GEON-DECOMP-201 | ecosystem: Environmental > Terrestrial > Plant litter > Unclassified... | reverse complement strand
CGGTGGTTTGATGACCGATAACGGCACGTTCGACTTCGACGATTCTGTCCGTTTCCCGTTGTTCAATGGGCCGGATGAGGCGCACGGTGGAATACTCTGGCGAGAGGCTGTTAAACAACTAGACGACCTGAGTCGGAGCCCCTGTCTTTTGAAAGCACGCATGACGTGGCTTCGCGATACCGGTGCCGCGATTAGCCCGTTTTCGAGTTTCCAATTAATTCAAGGTTTGGAAACACTTCATTTACGCATGCAGCGCCACTGCGAAAACGCCGTAATAGTGGCAGATTTTCTGCAACGGCACCCCAAGGTTAGGAGTGTTTCGTATCCAGGACTCTTCACCGGGCAAGATCGCGAAATAACGGATGAATTAGTAGACGTTCATGTCGGTTATGGGGCAATGATCATGTTTGAACTGGATAGCGAGGCGGCAGGTCGGACGTTCATCCAGAATATCAAGCTCATGTACCACGTATCGAATGTCGGTGATGTGCGAACACTGGTTACGCACCCCGTATCTACCACTCATACCTCCGTTCCGAAAACACAGCGCGAAGCCGCAGGGATATTTGACGGATCAATCCGTCTTTGCATCGGTATCGAAAACGTGAACGACGTGATTGAGGATATCAAGCGCGGTCTCGACGCCGTTTGACAGCCAATCCGGCAGGGAGGATCACTTCATGGAAAAGTCTGATTCCTGGAAGCTACGCAACAACCGGTTTAATACTTTTCATTTTTCTCGCGACATCATGCGCGAACTGGCTCAACTAAGGTCTGACAATATTACCGGCGCGCTGTATATAATAAAAGACTACTTAGTAATACTAAGTTGTGTGTTTGTCACGCTGAACATCAGTGAGTGGTTTTACCCGATTTCTGTGCTGATTATTGGCGCGCATCAGCGAGGACTTACAACGATCTCGCATGATGCTGCGCACCGGATACTCGCGAAAAACACGTGGTGGAACCACTTTCTCGGCGCAACATTTGCGGCCTACCCGATTTTTCAGCGGCATTGGGCTTATCGCGTTTCTCATGTGCATCTTCACCATCCGCATCTGGGTAATCCCGAAAAAGATCCGGATTTGCAATTCTTCATCGCTTCCGGTGTTTATGAGGTTCGAAAGCCTGGGGAGTACAAGTTGTCTATTGTCTGGAAGGCTATTTTTGGTGGGGCCACACTGCGCTATTTGAAATACCTGTGGCACAATCGCTTTCTGATTTCGAACAAGCAAGACAAGGGCGTCAATAAACACGGCGCCGTTATTGACACCTATGGCTTCGCGGCCTTCTGGGTAATCGTTATCGCTGGCTTCGTCATAACTGATAACGTACACCTGCTGCTTATATTCTGGTTGATTCCTTATTTGACCACATTTCAGATACTGGGTTGGTTTACTGAAATCGCAGAACACTCTCCAATGTGCGAAACAGAGAACCAAAACATCTATCTCACTCGAAATAGAAAAGGTAACTTGATGGAGCGAGTACTCTTTGGTGTAAACTTCGATGAATACCATCTGGAGCACCATCTTTCGCCGGGCGTACCATTTTGGCTTCTAAAACGAGCGCAAGATATCCGTATGCGCGATCCGGAATATGCCGAGCTCGCAAATTCCTGGGGCGGTTTGTTTGTATCAGGGCCTAATGGGCAGCCCAGCGTGATCAGTCAATTGCTCGACCGCAATAAGCGTCTCTACGAAGCGCAACATGCGTCGCCTGACACCCCGGAGCAAGCGGTAATGATGAACGAATATTTTGATGAGACCCGTGCTGTAGTAGGCGTGGCGGCAAATCGGCACCTCCATGATGGTGTTCACCGTGACTGGTTGCGGCGACGTTATATTGAGGCACTAGAACGCTATGCCTCCGTTGAGTGCGTGATCATCCCTACCATCGACGGCAACCTGTCCAGGGAAGAAACCCTGCGCAAATTCCGCGACGTGATGCGACGTCTTGACGGTCTCGTATTGACCGGTGATGAATCGAATCTTGACCCGAATATCTTCAACAAACAATTGGCCTGGTATTGCACCGCGGACGATGTTGTTCCCGGTGAGAGGGACCGGCCGAGGGATCGTCTTTCGAGTGTTGCATTATCAGTTGCGATCGAATTAGATATGCCAATTCTCGGCATCTGCCGTGGCTTGCAAGAGATGAGTGTTCACAGTGGCGGCAAGCTGCATCTCGACTTATCGGTGTTAAGTCAAAGCGTTTCACACAGTGAGCCGCCTGACGTGCCCCGCGACCAACAGTACCTTCCCACACATACAATCAGCGTCATGCCAGTCGGACGACTGTCGCCAATTGTAGAAAGCTCTGAACTGTACGTTAACTCATTGCACAACCAAGGCATCACCACAGTAGGCGCGGGTGTGCAGATAGAGGCGGTCGCCTCGGACGGCGTGATCGAAGCGCTTTCATACAAGACGTCATCAACATTCCAGCTCGCAGTGCAATGGCATCCTGAATGGCATGCGGCCACCGACGTCACAAGTCAGAAGGTGTTCAAAGCATTTGGAAGTGCATGCCTAGTTTACCAGTCAACAAGGCCACCGCCAAGGAGACCGGCTGAATAAAATTAATGAGTTATGTGCTTTATATATTTTTATTATGTCTTCAGTGTGAGTCTGGCGGACTTATGGATTTACAGTTGCTGACCCTGTTTATTGTTTCTTTCACGTCGGCCGTTGCTGTGCCTGGCCCAAACATTGCGTTTGCCGTAGCCAAAGCTCTCAAATATGGAATAAAAACGGTAGTCCCCTGTTCATTTGGTTTTGGGTTAGCAACCGCAATTCACGCGATAGTTGCGCTTTCAGGTGTCGGATTGGTCATTCGCGATCACCCTTGGGTTCTGAATTACCTGCGATGGCTTGGGGCAATCTATCTTGCCTACCTTTCGATCAGCACTTTCTTTGCAAAGCCGTCTCCGAGCGAGACAAATGTTATCGTTTCGAGTCCAAGGCAGATGTTCATCGATTCGCTGCTTGTTGCTTTAACCAACCCCAAAGGCTGGTTAGCGACATTGCTTACTTACCCTACCTTCATCAGCCAACATGTATCGTACATCCATCAAGCGATAACGTTGAGCCTGGTCGGCATGATTATTTCACTGATGATCTACGGCTGCTACATGTTCCTCGCTCAAAAGGCACGCGTGGCCTTCGATAACGAATCCATAATCAATCGGATAACTGGAGTTATTTACGCCGCGGTCGCGCTTTGTCTGGTGATGCTTTCCTGATAACGGGAATAGAAATGCAGATGAGTTATCGGTGTACGGCACGAAACATAACGGAGCCTGGAAGCCCATATCGATCATAGTTCCCAAATGTTTACCAGCAGGTTACACGCTCGCGACCGAAGGCGTCATGGTGATGAATAAAGACAGCACAGTCTGTCCGCTTCACCGTCCGTTGCGCGTAGGTTTGCTGAATCTTATGCCGAACAAGATAAATACAGAAATACAGATCGCACGTTTTCTGGGGTCTACCCCGCTGCAATTCGAACTGACACTGGTCAAAATAACGAACCATTCACCCAAAAACACGCCGCACGAACATCTGGCATCGTTTTATCAAGATTGGCACGATATCCAGGCACAGAAGTTTTACTGGTTCATTGTGACCGGAGCACCGGTCGAAACGATTCCTTTCGAGAAAGTTTATTATTGGAATGAACTCACCAATATTTTTCGGTGGATGCAAACCAACGTTCACCGATGCTTTAATATTTGCTGGGGAGCTCAGGCAGCTATGCATTATTTTCATGGCATGCCCAAGTACATACTGAATGAGAAAGCCTTTGGCGTATTCAAGCATCACGGCGTCGGAAATAAGTATCCTTACCTGAAGTGGTTATCTGACGACTTCAATATCCCGGTGTCATGCTGGACGGAGATGTGGTACACCGATATCCCGACCAACAGCGGAATATTCGTTCTGATTTACTCGCCAGACACTGGCTTATGTTTGCTCGATGACCCCGATTATCACGCGCTTCATTTCTTCAATCATATAAAATACGACTCGCACTCACTGGCGGATAAATATTTTCGCGACAGAGAGGCAGGCAGATGCGTTCATCGTCCTAGAAACTATTTTCCCGAGGACTGTGAAGCGTTACTCCAGAAAAATCAGTGGTGCAGTCACGCCCATCTCTTGTTCGGAAATTAGATCAATCAGATTTCTCAAACGACTCCTGCCGACTCGAATGACATTGGCCAAGATAGATCTCGTACGCCTTCAATCGGGGAAGTTTCACGATCCGGAACGTAAGGCCTGGTCGAAGGGGCATCACTGCTGTGCCTGCAATCGACGCTTGGTAAAACCGATTTAAATAAAAGATATTTCTTTGTCACTAGTTGGGAGTACAAATATGACATTCGAAGAATTACAACGCGCAGTAACATCTGGTTCAATCGATACGGTACTTGTGTGCATGGTTGACATGCAGGGCAGACTTATGGGAAAGCGCTGTCACGCAGAATTTTTTATCCAGCACGGATACCAGGAAACTCACGCATGCAATTACTTGTTAGCAGATGACTTGGAGATGCTTCCTGTGCCAGGTTACAGCAGTGCCAGTTGGAAAAGAGGGTACGGAGATCTCTTTCTCAAGCCAGATCTGTCAACCCTACGGCCACTGCCGTGGCTGGATGCAACCGCACTGGTAATCTGCGATATATTTGATGCCGCAGGTCAGCCTACGGCTCATTCGCCTAGACAAATTCTGCAGAAACAGTTGCGCCGTTTAGCTGATTTTGGCATGTGCGCCATTTTCGCATCGGAGCTGGAATTTTATGTGTTTGATGAACCTTACGATGTAATAACAAAAAAGAATTACAACAACCTGGAGACATTCGGGAGCTATAATCAGGATTACCATATCCTGTCGACGACACGTCAAGAGTCTGTTATGCGTCCGATTAGAAATGGACTTTACGGGGCAGGCGTTTCAGTTGAATGCACCAAAGGAGAAGGCGGGGCTGGTCAAGGAGAAATAAATGTGCGTTACGCTGATCCCTTGCTAATGGCAGATCACCATGTCCTCATCAAGCACGGTAGCAAAGAGATCGCGGCGCAGCATGGTAAGGCGATCACCTACATGGCCAAGTGGAATTATGAGCTCGCCGGCTCCTCGTGCCATGTCCATTCATCACTTTGGTCTCTGGACAGACAGCCGATTTTTTACGATGCTTCAGCCCCCAGCGGTATGTCTGCGTTGATGAAAAGCTACTTGGGAGGTCTGCTGAAATATTCGAAAGACATTACCCTCTTGTTGGCCCCCTATATCAACTCCTACAAGAGATTTCAGATGGACACCTTTGCACCGACCAAGGTCGCCTGGAGCCAGGACAACCGTACAGTTGGCTTCCGTGTTTGTGGCGAAGATTCAAGCGCAGTCCGAGCAGAGTGCCGTATAGGCGGTGCGGATCTGAACCCTTACCTTGCGTTCGCAGGCCTTATTGCCGCAGGTCTGGCGGGTATTGAAGAGAACCTGGATCTGCCATTGCCGTTCGTCGGGGATGGCTATCGGGATACTGAGCTACCAGAAATTCCCAAAACACTGCGAGCGGCTACTGAATTTGCTTCGAAGTCGGCATGGCTGCGTAAGGTTCTGGGAAACGAGGTTGTTGACCACTATGTTCACGCAGCACAGTGGGAACAAGCAGAACATGATCGGCGCATTACTGATTGGGAGTTGTCCAGAGGATTTGAAAGAAGTTGAGGAGAAGCCTGCCACTGTCTTTTTCTCGCTTCAATCTGTCTCTGTTGTTCCCGGTGAGCCTACAGAATTCGGAAAAAATCGTACTACAATGGCTTCCCCATTCAGCACAAGCCAAATAGTTTATGTTTTACTCCGCTGCATGTGCCGGATCGACGTAAGAGGGTGAAGGACTGCAGTACTACAAACGGTAATATTGAGCTGATCGATCGGACCCTGATGAAAGACGCACGCGAGGGCCTCGTTCGCTAATCAGGACTGAATTTGGGGTTTGAGGCGCCGCGGAACGGCAGATTCACTTCAGCTTGCATCTGCCGGGTCCGGGCAAGCAACCGCGATACGGTTGCCGGATGCACATTGAACAATCGAGCGGCATCCGCTGCCGTTTTCTGGCCCGTGCGAACCAAGTGCACGATCTCCAACTCTTGAGGGGCCTTAAGCTTGGGGCGACGCCCCCCGATGCGGCCATCTTTGCGCGCAGCATCCAGCCCATGTTTCGTGCGCTCGCGCAACATGGCACGCTCGAATTCAGCGAATGCCCCGACCATCTGCATCATCATGCGTCCTGCCGGTGAAGTGGTGTCGATCGCTTCGGTCAAACTCTGAAAGCCAGCGCTGGCTTGCTGGATCTTGTCCATCAGCGTCAGTACGTCTTTCAAGGAACGCGACAGACGATCCAGCTTCCAGACCACGACCACATCGCCTTTGCGCAGTTGACCCAGCAGCCGATGCAGCTCGGGCCGTTCCCAGCGACCACCGGATGCCTTTTCCCGGAAAATAAGTTCACACCCGGATGAGGTAAGCGCCGCGATCTGCGCTGCCGTGTCTTGATCCTGGGTGGAAACGCGGGCGTATCCGATGCGCATGGCAGTCAGGGATATTCTTGCCGCGCATGCACAACGTTGACGACTTCGATGTAGTCGGCCACGACACGATAGATCACGATGTAGTTCGGGTGTGCCACGACCTCTCGCGTACCTGGCACGCGGCCAGATCGAAACATGTAAGGATGTTCGGAGGCAGGTAACACAGACGCTTCAATAAGCGTTTTCATGTGCCGCGCAGCATAAGGATTTTCGTGAGCGATGAAGCGGATCAACGAGGCCAAGTCATCGCGTGCGGATGCACGCCAGTGAACCGGCAGCGTCATGCTTGCTTACGATGCTGCTCGGCTTCAGCGATGATGGCATCCATCTCAGCCATCGCTTGATCGTGCGGAATGCTCGGGCGTGAATCATCTAGACTGGCCTGCACCTTGGCACGAAACCAACGGTCATAGCTGGCCGCCTGTTCTTCGGTGGCGAATTCGGAAATGATGGGGTCGAGCGGCTTGGTCTTCATGGCAATCACCTCGAAAGGAGCTGGCACTGGTTGCAGAAACCTGTTGCCTATGAGCGTTACAATGCAACACCTTTATGCAATGCGCAAGCCCTTTGTCACTTTTCCGTCAGCCACCATTGCATAAACGTTCGTTTGCGCAATGGACATATGCCACCGTTTTCGCCATGCCCGTCAAATTTATCACTGCTGAGCAACGTGCCGATTACGGCCGGTATGTAACCGGGCCCACGCCAATGTATCTGGCTCAGTATTTCCATCTGGACGATACCGACAGTCAGTTTATCGCTGGCAAGCGTGGTTATCATAACCTGCTTGTATTTTCTGCACAGCTGACCACGGTACTTTTCCTTGGTTGCGTCCTCGACGACACGACTCAGATTCCAGCCCATGTGCTGAACGCACTGGCCAGACAACTAGAACTCGACGATCCGGCTCGTTGCATAGCGGACTATCACGGTCAACGCCAGCGATTACGACACACGGAGGAGATTTGCGCCCGCTACGGTTACATCGAAATTACCGAGCGCCAGATCGGATACCGCCTGACCCGATGGCTCTATGTGCTGTGCTGGACCGGAACCGATCGGCCGAGTGTGCTGTTCGATCTGGCAACCAGCTGGCTGATAATGCACAAGGTAATGCTGCCGGACAGTAGCACCCTCGAACGGTATATTACTCGTTTGCGCAGTCGGGTGGAAGAAAGGATCTCGCGATTACTCGGTCGATGTATCAGCCACGATCAGCAGGCCAGGCTGGAAAGCCTGTTGGTGGTTCCGGCCGGTAGCCGCAGTTCGGAACTGGATCGCCTTCGCACCGGGCCGGTCATGATCAGCAGCCAATCGTTGATACACACCCTGCGGCGATTCCATTCGGTACGTGAGTTTGGCGTTCAGCTGCCAGCAGCAGCGCGTATTCCAGCGACCCGAGTTGCGGCCCTTGCGCGATTCGCTGGTGCCGCCAAAGTCAGTGCGATCTTGCGCTTGCGCTTGCCGGATGCGTGTCGCGTGCCCACCCTGGTTGCCTTCGCGTATTGCCCACCGCGCAAGACGATGCGCTGGAAGTGTTGGAGGCGCTCCTACGCGATCTGTACAACGGTGCCATCAAGGCTGACAAGAAAGCACGCTTGCGCACACTTAAGGATCTGGATTGGGCGGCCGAGACCTTGGCCCGAGCTTGCCGAATGCTACTGGACATCAGCTTGCCAGACGCCGAGTTGCGTCCCCGGTTGTTCGAGAAGATTCCGCGCGACACACTCACGCAAGCGCTCGATGGCGTCAATGCATTGATCCGGCCCCGCAATAACGTGTACTTCCAGGAACTGGATGCCAAGTACAATGCTGATCCTGGGCGACTGGGGTTTGGCGCCTTTTACCGCTGCTCAGCGGCGCGACATGCTTGAGCTGTTGGACGACCGCTACGGCAACCGCTCGACGCTGGTCACCAGCCAGATGCCGGTGGACAAATGGCACGCACTGATCGGCGATCCGACCTTTGGCGACGCGATCCTCGACCGCTTGGTGCACAACGCTTATCGCATCGAACTGAATGGCTAATCGATGCGCAGACGCGCAACCGCGCAACGAAATTGACGGCGGCAGGGGCTTCAGACTAATAATGCAAACCTGCGTTGCTGCGCTCCGACTGCCTGGCCGAATGAGCGTGGAATCGGTGGCCGGATGTTGGCGGGCTGGGTGGCCGAATGGCGTAGAATGCGCAGACAGAGGTACAGCAGCGTCGCTGCTGCCTCCCAATGATATATAAAGGTATCAATTATGTACAATAGCAGCTCTGGTGTCAGCCCGCTCCAAAATAGTCCTATAGTAGGTAACATCCATTACACACCAACTGTCTGGTCCCGCGCCGATGCGCTGAAGGTCAATGAAAATGACCCGACCACTAAGCAGCCACTGGTCAGTCCGGACTTTCCGGTCATGAGTGATACGGTATTCATCTGGGACACCATGCCGCTGCGCGAGCTGGATGGCACGGTGGTTTCGGTCAACGGCTGGTCGGTCATCCTTACCCTGACGGCTGACCGTCACCCCGATGATCCCCAATATCTCGACGCCAATGGCCGTTATGACATCAAGCGTGACTGGGAAGATCGTCACGGGCGCGCACGCATGTCCTACTGGTACTCGCGTACCGGCAAGGACTGGATCTTTGGTGGTCGTGTAATGGCCGAGGGGGTATCGCCCACGACGCGAGAGTGGGCGGGCACACCCATACTATTGAATGAGAAAGGCGATATTGATCTTTATTACACCTGCGTCACGCCCGGCGCAGCGATCGCCAAAGTTCGCGGTCGAATCGTGACGTCGGAAAAAGGTGTGGAGTTGAAAGACTTTACTGATGTTAAACTACTATTCGATGCCGACGGAACGTATTATCAAACCGAAGCGCAGAACTCGAGCTGGAACTTTCGCGACCCCAGTCCGTTCATTGATCCCAATGATGGTAAGTTGTATATGGTGTTTGAAGGCAATGTCGCCGGTGAACGCGGTTCGCACACAGTAGGGGTTGCCGAACTTGGCCCTGTGCCACCGGGTCACGAAGACGTGGGGGGTGCCAGATTCAAGGTGGGTTGTATCGGTCTGGCGGTTGCAAAAGATCTCAGTGGCGAAGATTGGGAAATACTTCCACCATTGGTGACGGCCGTCGGCGTGAACGATCAGACCGAGCGCCCGCACTATGTCTTTCAAGACGGCAAGTACTACTTGTTCACCATCAGTCACAAGTTCACGTATGCCGATGGTCTTACAGGGCCAGACGGGGTGTACGGTTTTGTCGGCGAAAATTTGTTCGGTCCGTACCGGCCAATGAACGCTTCCGGCCTGGTGCTCGGCAATCCGCCCGAGCAGCCTTTCCAGACGTATTCCCACTGCGTGATGCCGAACGGTCTGGTGACTTCATTCATCGACAGCGTGCCCACCGAAGGTGAGGATTATCGTATCGGTGGCACAGAAGCGCCGACGGTTAGAATCCTTTTGAAGGGGGACCGCTCGTTCGTACAGGAAAAGTATGATTACGGCTACATCCCGGCGATGAAAGACGTGCAACTGAGCTGACACGCCGTTCCCATGCGATGCCTGAAGAACGCCTGTGCGAGCAGGCGTTCTTCGTGCGTTCAGCACAGCAGCTCGCTCATCGCGATAATCTGCTCGGCTATGGTTACATAGGGAGACGATCAACAATTAACCCGTTCGCACCGTTCTCATTTCCAAACCGGGTTTTCCCGCTCGAGGACGATAGAGAAAACGGAAAAATCGTACTACAAGGGCTTCCCCATTGAGCACAAGCCCAATAGTTTCTGTTTTACTCCGCTGCATTTGCCGGATCGACGAAAAGAAGGTGAAGGACTGCGGTACTACAAATGGTCATATTGAGCTGATCGCTCGGACCCTGATGAAAGACGAACGTGAGGACATCGTTCGCTAACCGAGACTGAATTTCCCATACGAGTTTTCAGGTATGGGTCATCGTGCCGGCACGGCCCTTATTCATGGGAAGACCCAGCTGGGTTCGATCAAGCGCCTGGATCTGACTTTTCTCATCAACGGAAAGGACAATCGCTATGGTCAGGCGGCGAGAAGTAGAGGCCAACCACATCGTGAAGCTTCTCGGCGAAAGCCTTGTCGTTCGATAGTTTGAAGCTTCGCCAGCGATGGGGTGCGAGACCATGCTCATGCCAGATCTTGACCACTGAGGATGCCGCAATCCCGACTGCCTTTGCCATTGCACGAACCGTCCAGTGGGTGGCTTCCTTCTTGGGAGGCTCCTGGGTCAAGGCGACAACCCGTTCGACAAGATCACCGGCAAGCGGTGCAGTGCCGGTCGGGCCGGCAGCCTTACGCATTAACGACGATGTTGCCGAGTCATATGCAGCAGCAGTGGTATGCGTTCTGGTTCAAGAGCTCGGCCGATTCGCGGCCGTACACCTTCATCGGGAAGGCTTGTGCTTGGTTGGCCAGCAGCCATAATGTGCGCGTGATGCCGTTGGTGAAAGCAACCTGCACGCGCTCATCCTCAAAGCGAAATGCGCCCGTCAGCGCCAACGGCACCGGATTTTAGATGCCGTGCGAAAACCAGGCTACGGCGTGATGGAACTTGTAGTCACGTGACATCGCTGATCGAAGCACGCAGGCCTCCGATCTGCTTTGCCGATTGCTGTCCGAGACGTCAGCCAGGTCAGATATAACTCATCTGCATTTACGTGAACCAGGAACGTCGTGTCCTCAGTGGCGCCCAACGCCGTCGACATGAAACGGTCTCGCTGGCCAGGAATCGTCACCCGCCACACAGCGCGATTGCGCGTGAGCTTGACCAGTTCCGCCGGCGCCGCGGCTTGTTGCAACTCGCTTCGCAGGCGCCGGAGCTCAGCTTTTACCGACAACCTATCGCGGAGCCTGTTCAGCATTTCCATTAGGTTTTCCTGTTGTTTTACTTTGACATCAGTCTAGCACGACTGTATAATAGAATGTATAACACCACACTGCACGGAGATACCGCAATGGCCTCCACTGAACAGCTGATTGTTCGCCTCGACCGTAGGGAAAAAGCTCAGGTCGCCAGCGAGGCCAAGCGCTCGGACAGCACCATTTCTGATTACGTCCGCCGGCGACTGTTCGACAAGGATCTGCCAGACGCCGACCAAGCGCTGATTCAAGTCTTGGCCGAACTCAAACCCATGGTTAAGAAAGCATTTCGCGTGATCTACGCCAACCTCACCAAGATCCACCAGCTGCGCAATTCGGCT